>ERZ761607.1419-NODE-1419-length-30108-cov-5.903005_pt1 | contig 30108 bp, 26 predicted proteins | sample MGYA00511164_ERZ761607 | MGnify/ENA primary metagenome ERZ761607 (study PRJEB28899, sample SAMN02445080) | bioreactor sludge metagenome | biome: EBPR sludge | place: Australia: Brisbane, Thorneside Wastewater Treatment Plant | collected 2011-06-22 ... | reverse complement strand
CACCACCCCGCCCAGACCCGGTGCCACGAGCGCAGACCCAGCCCAACCCAACCCCCACACAAGCCCCGGCGTCACCCCACGTCAGCGTCCCTGGCTTGTTCGATGTGCAACGTCATCTTCTTCAGGAGGCGGTTGAGGCTGGTCAGCTCCTTGGCGGTCAGGACGTGGGCCACGTCGTCCTCGGCGCTGCCGCGTAGGGCCATGGCCTCACGCCAGAGGCGCAACCCTTCGCGGGTGGCCTCCACTTCGACGCGGCGGCGGTCGTCCGCACCTGGCATCCGTTTGAGCCAGCCCTTCTTCTCCATGCTGTCGAGCCGGCCGGTGACACCGGCACCGGAGACGCCCATCTCCTGGGCGAGCTGGCCTGGCGACGCGCGGCCGGGGGTGTCGCGGATCATCAGCGCGTGCAGGGTCTCGTACTCGAAGTCCTGCAGCCCCACTCGGGCCACTGCCTCCTTGGTCGTGGCCTTGAAGAACTTCTGGATGGCGCCGATCCGGACCGTCATCGCCTCGATGTCGTCGTCGAAAGCCTGGTCGAGGACCCAGTGGTCCCGCCAGCGCTCGACGTGGAGGTCGGCTTCGTCCTTGGTCACGGATCGCATTCTACGAGTCCTTCGTTGACGAATATTTCGCTACCGAATAATCTGGGAATATGAACGCGGCCTCGGAGGACCACCCGCTGCGGCACGCCCCCTTCCGCTGGCTGCTCAGCGGTACGACGGTGAACCTGCTGGGCGGCGGCATCGCGCCGGTCGCCCTCGCCTTCGCGGTGCTCGATCTGGGCGGCGGCGCATCCGAGCTGGGCCTGGTGGTCGGTCTGTACGCACTGGCCGATGTGGGCGCGGTGCTGTTCGGGGGTGTGCTCGGCGACCGGCTCCCCCGCACCGTGATGCTTCAGGGCTCAGCGGCCGCTGCCGCCGTCGTACAGGGGCTGGTCGCTGCTTCGCTGATCGGCGGCTGGTCGAGCATCCCGCTGCTCGCCGTACTCGGCATGGCCAACGGCTGCCTCAGCGCCCTCGGCGGCCCCAGTTCCTCGGCGATCACCCAGCAGACGGTGCCGGCCGCGTTGCTCCAGCGCGCGATCTCCTGGCGCCGGATCGCCCAGAACGTCGCGCTGATCATCGGCAGCGGGGTGGCTGGGCTGCTGGTGGTCGGGGTCGGTAGCGGGTGGGCGCTGGCCTTCGACGCACTCACCTTCGCGCTGGCGGCACTGCTGTTCAGCCGGATCCGGGTGGCTCCCGCCCCCGTCCCGGCGCGTGAGGGGCTCTGGGGCGACGTCGCGGAAGGTTTCCGGGAGGTGCTGCGGCACACCTGGCTGTGGCTGCTCATCCTGCAGGCGTTGCTCTACCACCTGTTCTACGGGGGTGCGCAGAGCGTGCTCGGTCCGATCGTCGTGGGCGACTCGCTCGGCCGCCCGGCGTGGGGCTGGGCGCTGTCGGCGATGATGCTCGGCTTCGTGATCGGCGGCGTGGTCACGTTGCGTTGGCGCCCCCGGCACGCGCTGTTCGTCGGCACCTGCTTCTTGAGCCTCACCGCGGCGTTCCCGCTGGCCATGGCGTGGTCGGATTCGCTCCTGGTGGTGCTGATCGGTGCCTGGCTGCACGGCTTCGGCCTCGAGATCTTCAGCGTCGGCTGGGACCTCTCGATCCAGGAGCAGGTGGCGCCCGACAAGCTCGCACGCGTCTACTCCTTCGACATGATCGGCTCATTCATCGCCCGGCCAGTGGGACTGAGCCTCACCGGGCCGCTCGCCGTCCTCGTCGGCCCGCGAACGTGGCTCACGATCGTCGGTGTGGTGATCCTCGCCAGCGTGCTGGTCGCCCTCACGTCGACCGACGTACGCCGGCTCCAGCGGCGCGACGAGGCGACGGACAGCCCTGAGGCGGTCGTCGCGACGGTCGCGTAGCTGTCAGGTGGCCGGCGAGCCCTCGGCGCCTTCCGGTGCGCTGTCGCGGTCGTCGCGCTCGGAGTCGACGTCTTTGGCCAGGGTGCCGAGGTAGAGCGCGATCACCTTGGGGTCGTTGGCCAGCTCGCGACCGGTGCCGGTGTAGGCGTCCTTACCCTGGTCGAGGACGTAGCCACGGTCGCAGATCTGCAGGCAGCGCCGGGCGTTCTGCTCGACCATGACGACGCACACGCCGGACTTGTTGATCCGACGGGTCCGGATGAACGTCTCGTCCTGGCGGACCGGCGACAGGCCGGCGGAGGGCTCGTCGAGCAGCAGCACCGAAGGCTCCATCATCAGCGCCCGGGCCATGGCGAGCGACTGCCGCTCGCCGCCGGAGAGGGCGCCCGCGGAGCGGCTGCGACGCTCGTGCAGGTTGGGGAACAGGTCCCACATCGCATCGAGCCGCTCCCGCACCTTCTTGGGGCGCAGGAACAGTCCCATCTGGAGGTTCTCCTCGATGGTCAGCGACGGGAAGACGTTGTTGGTCTGCGGAACGAAGCCCACCCCCATCTCGACCAGGGTGTTGGCCTTGAGGTTGGTGATGTCCTGACCACCGAGGTGGACGTTGCCGGAGCGGATCTTGACCAACCCGAACATCGCCTTGAGCAGGGTCGACTTGCCCGCGCCGTTGGGGCCGATGATGCCGATCATCTCGCCGGGGTAGGCGACCAGGGAGCAGCCGTTGAGGATGTTGACGCCGGGCAGGTAGCCCGCAACGACGTCCTTCGCCTCGATGACCGCGCTCTGCTGCTGGCCCGCGGGGCTGCCGGCCGGTTGGGTGTCAGTGGTCATGCCCGCTCCTCCTCGCCATGGGCCGCACCGTCGGCATGGCGCTCCTCTTCGCGGTGGGCGTCCTCCTCGGCGACTTCCTTCTCGAGTTGCTCGAGCGTTTCGTCGGAGAGCAGGGCGTCGTCGCCCAGGTCGGTGTCGTGGTGGGCGCCGAGGTAGGCGTCGATCACTGCCTGGTTGGACATCACGGTGTCGGCAGGGCCTTCGGCGACCAGCCGACCCTCGGCCATCACGACCACCCAGTCGGAGATGTGGCGCACCACGTGCATGTCGTGCTCCACGAACAACACCGTGGTGCCCTCGTCGCGCAGGCTCTGGATGTGGCCGAGCAGCGACTGGGTCAGCGCGGGGTTCACGCCGGCCATCGGCTCGTCGAGCATGATCATCTTCGGGTCGCTCATCAGGGCCCGAGCCATCTCGAGGAGTTTGCGCTGCCCACCGGAGAGCGAGCCGGCGTAGTCGGTGCGCTTCTCCAGGAGCTTGAACCGTTCCAGCAGGCCGAGCGCCTTCTGCTCGACGTCCTTCTCCTGTGCGGTCCAGAACGGGCGGAACAGGCACTTGGCGAGGTTCTCCCCCGCCTGGCCCTGCGCACCGAGCATCATGTTGTCCATCACCGTCATCCGGCTCAAGGCCTTGGTGAGCTGGAAGGTGCGGACCATCCCCGACCGAGCAACCCTCGAGGCCGAGGTCTTGTCGAGGGTGGCGCCGTCGAAGCTCCAGTGCGCCCCCTGCCCGGCGCTGGTCGGCCGGTCGAAGCCGGTGATGAGGTTGAAGAAGGTGGTCTTGCCTGCGCCGTTGGGACCGATCAGGGCGGTGATGATGCCGCGCTGGACCTCGAGGTGCTCGACATCGACCGCCGTGATGCCGCCGAACTGGCGGGTGATGTTGTCGACCTTGAGGATCGCGTCGGGCTTGCCCGAGCCCGGCTCGGGCGCGACCTTCGACATCAGGTCCCGTCGCACGGCCGGATCGGCCAGCGCACCGATCCTGCTCTTGGTCGTGGGTGTGGTCTCAGACATTGAACCGTAGCTCTCTCTTGTCACCCAGGATGCCTTGTGGTCTGAATATCACCAGCAGCATGAGCGAGACACCGACCACGATGAAGGCGAACTGAGCGGTCTGCTGACCGTTCATGATGTTGAGGTACTTGTCGGAGGACAGGTAGGTGTTGGCGATCGCGATGATGCCGATCCGGCCGACGAAGAAGATCAGCGAACCGAGCACCGGCCCCCAGATCGTCGCCGCCCCGCCGAGCAGCAGCGCGGTGTAGCAGAAGAACGTGATGTTGCGGCCCAGCGCGTCGGGCTGCACCGAGCCCGGCAGGACGTACATCATGCCGCCGATCGCGCCGAACAGACCGCCGATGACCAGCGCCTGCATCTTGATGGCGAAGACGTTCTTGCCGAGGCTGCGCATCGCGTCCTCGTCCTCGCGGACCCCCTTGAGCGCACGGCCCCACGGGCTGCGGGTCAGGCCGAGCACCAGCAGCAGACCGATCGCCACGATCAGCCAGGCCACCACCGTGAACCACCAGCCGTTGACGCCGGTGTTGCGCTGGTTGACCGGCGTCAGGAAGAAGACCAGCAAGACGGTGACCAGTCCCAGCACGCTCAGGACGACGCTACGCGCGATGCCGTCCATGCCCATCTTGCCCCGGCCGATGCGCACGGCGGTCCAGATCAGGCCGACCACGATCGCCCATCCTGCGATCCGCAGGATCGGCGACTCGGTCACATCGAGGTAGTTGAAGGGCAGCAGCGTGGTGTTGCCGTTGCCGAAGAAGGACAGGTTCGTGAACGGGTCGCGGTAGTCGCTGCCCGGGATGCCCTGGGCACCACCGGTGAGGTTGAACAGGCGCTCGTAGCCGACGGATCTACCGACGTATCTGACGATCTCGGCTGCGGAGATCGTCACGATCGCTAGATAGTCGCCGCGGAGTTTCAGCGTGGGTACGCCGAGCACGAGCGCGAACACGAACGCGATGAGCAGGCCGACCAGGATCGCGATCAGCAGGGGCCAGCCCTGCGTGATCGAGATCGCGAAGCCGTAGGCGCCCAGCAGCATGAACGCCGACTGACCGATGTTGAGCAGACCGGTGTAGCCGAAGTGGATGTTGAGGCCGATGACCGCGATCGCGACCGCAGCCGTCGTCGGGTCGACCGCGACGCGCATCATCGCCTGGAGGATGCCCTGGATGTCGTCCATCCCGATTCCGTCCCTTCTACCCGACCCGCTGAGCCCGGCCGAGCAGACCCTGAGGTCGCACGAGCAGGAGCAGGATCAGGATGAGCAGTGCCGCGGCGTACTTGAAGTCGCCGGGGATGACCAGTGGCGAGAGCTCGACGACGAGCCCGATGACGAGCGAACCGAGCAAGGCACCGAACGCCGTACCGAGACCACCCAAGGTCACGGCCGCGAAGAGCAGCAGCAGGATCTGCAGGCCGGTGTCCCATTTGATGCCGTTGACGACCAGTGCGTAGAGCATGCCGGAGAGGCCCGCAAGCCCCATGGCCACCGTCCAGACCAGCCGGATCACCTTGTCGGTGTCGATGCCGGAGGCCTGGGCCAGGGCGGGGTTGTCAGAGACCGCCCGGGTCGCTCGGCCGATCCGGGTGCGGAGCAGGGCGAAGCCCACGATCACCAGCACGATGGCCGAGATCGCCATCGCGGCCAGCGACCGGTCGGTGATCACGATCGGTCCGAACTCGCGGACCGTCGGGCTTGCGACCACGACCCGCTTGGTGTCAGCGCCGACGAAGAACTGGAAGGAGTACTGCATCGCCAGCGACAGACCGATGGTGACGATCATCATCTGGGTCAGTCCCAGCCCTCGCCGTCGTAGCGGTTGCCACATGACGCGATCTTGGAACCAGCCGGTGAACGCGCAGATGATCACCACGAGGACGCCGCCGATCCACAGGCCCATGCCGAGCACGTTGATCAGGCCGTAGGCGACCATGCCGCCGAGCGTGACCTGCTCGGCGTGCGCGAAGTTCGACAGGCCGGTGGTGCCGTAGATCAGGCTCAGCCCGATGCTGGCCAGGGCGAGCAGGAGACCGAGCCGGATGCCGTTGACACTCGACTGGAGGAACTCGTCCCACTTGCTGCTGCTGTCGTCGAAGTCGGCGGCCCGGACAGTGAGGACGGGCCCGTAGCTCTGGCCGAGCTGCACGCCGCTGACCTTGATGGTGCCGTCGGGACCGCGCAGGTTGGCCTCGACCGGAGGCCGTAGCTCGGAACCGTCGGGCAGCGTGTCGGCGTCGACGCCCACGAGGTAGTCACCCGCCTCGGTGACCGAGAAGGCGAACTTGCCGTCCTTCTCGGTCGTCTGTGTCTCCGTCGAGCCGTCCGGCTTGGTGAGGATGACGTCCACGCCCTCGATCGGGTCGGCCCGGCTGCCCATCGTGCCCGCGATGCAGGCGTTCTGGTCCTTCTGAGGCAAGCAGAGCGTGACCGCATCGGCGGACCTGCCGGAAACCAGCAGGAGGAGCGGCGCCACCAGCATGAACAGTCCGAGGAAGGCGATCACCCTGGCGGTGACACCTCGCTCCAGGACGCTGGTTCGAGACAACAAGTGGGTCCTCCTCCCCCGGCACCCGGCCGGATGCTGCCCGGCAGCCTAGGGGCGGGGTGCGTGAATTGCGCCACCCCCCGATCCGCGGGTCGCCGCAGGCAATCAAACATTGACCGGGCTGTCACATCCGTGCGCTGGCGTACCACGGGTGCGCTCTGGGCTCACCCGGTGCCCACTCAAGGCAGACTCAGGACTGCTGGAGACCCGGCCCGTGCTCGACCACACCGTCGGCGACCTGACGCATCGACAGGCGCAGGTCCATCGCGGTCTTCTGGATCCAGCGGAACGCCTCGGGCTCGGTGAGGCTCAACTGCTGCATCAGCAGGCTCTTGGCGCGTTCGACGGCCTTGCGGGTCTCCAGCCGCTCGGTGAGGTCGGCGACCTCCGCCTCGAGCATGCTCAGCTCGCTGAACCGGCTGACTGCCATCTCGATCGCAGGCACCAGATCCTGCTGGGTGAACGGCTTGACGAGATAGGCCATCGCGCCGGCGTCGCGCGCTCGCTCGACCAGATCGCGCTGGCTGAACGCCGTCAGGATCACCACCGGCGCGATCCGCTGGCTGGCGATCTGCTCGGCCGCGGCGATGCCGTCGAGGACCGGCATCTTGACGTCGAGGATCACCAGGTCGGGGCGGAGCCGCTCGGCAAGCTCAACCGCCGTGCCTCCATCGCCGGCCTGCCCGACGACGTCGTACCCCTCCTCGGTGAGCATCTCGGCGAGGTCCATCCGGATGAGCACCTCGTCCTCGGCCACAACGACCCTGCGGGCCGCGACGCTCGGAGGTTGGGTCACGAGCGACAAGGCTAACGGCCCGCCGCCACCGCCCTGGCCGCCGCCTGCGCCGTGGACGTCACCGAGTCGACGGCGTACGCCGCGAGGAACTGCTCGACCTCGGCACGTTCCACCCGGATCCGGGAACACTCCGTCGCAGCCGCCCGGGCGTTCGCCACCGCCCGCTCGTTGCTGACCGCCGCCCAGCGCCACAGGCCTCGTACCGAGATCACCTATGAAACTGTAGTGAGTCACTCGACTTTTGCCAAGGCGGAGTGGAGAGGGTCACTCAGGTAACCTCTGCGAGCCGGCCGGGTTGGTGGAATGGCAGACACGGCGCACTCAAAATGCGTTGCCCTCACGGGCGTGTGGGTTCGACTCCCACACCCGGCACGAAGTGTCGGCGCCGCCGGACATGATTCATCGACATGTCACGCATCCGGCCCGATCACACGGTGGAGAGTGCCCTGGACCACCAAGATCGTCGCCGGAGAGCGCAAGCGGTATGACTATCCGCGCTGGCAGTTCACCAACCATTCCGCCGACATCCGCGAGCTGTGTTGCTGGGCGCTCGACCTGGTCGGAATACCCTGGCGCCAGTCGAACACCTACGTCATCAGCGTGTCGACACGCGCGGGCGTGGCTCGCCTCGACGAGTTGATCGGCGCGAAGTGCTAGACGGCGTGTCCCGTAGACACGTCCTAGTGCCGCCGGTACGCCGGCGCGACGCCGTCGACCGCGTCGCCCATGCGGTGCACGCGCAGCGCGTTGGTGGAGCCGGGGATGCCGGGGGGCGAGCCGGCGATGATGACGACGTAATCGCCCCTCTCGACCCGGCCGATGTTGAGCAGTTGCTCGTCGACCTGGGCGACCATCTCGTCGGTGTGCTCGACGGCCGCGGTCTTGAACGTCTCGACGCCCCAACTCAGGGCGAGCTGGGAGCGAGTGCGCGCATCGGGCGTGAACGCCAGCACTGGCACCGGCCCCCGGAACCGCGACATCCGCCGGGCCGAGTCGCCGGACTGGGTGAAGGCGACGACGTACTTCGCGCCGACCCGCTCGGCGACCTCACCGGCGGCCTTGGCGATGATGCCCGACTTGGTGTGCGGGTCCCACGGGAGCACGCGCAGGGTGCCGACCTCGTGCTGTTCGAGCGCGTGCAACTCGGTGGCCGACACGATCCGGGCCATCGTCTCGACCGTGACCACGGGATACTCGCCCACGCCGGTCTCGCCGGACAGCATCACCGCGTCGGCCCCATCGAGGATCGCGTTGGCGACGTCGGAGACCTCCGCACGGGTCGGTGAGGGGCTGGAGATCATCGACTCCAGCATCTGAGTCGCCACGATGACCGGCTTGGCGTTGAGCCGGGCCTGGTCGATGATCTTCTTCTGCAGGAACGGCACCTCCTCGGCGGCGCACTCCACGCCGAGGTCGCCGCGAGCCACCATGAAGCCGTCGAAGGCGGCGATCACTTCGTCGAGGTTGTCGATCGCCTGCGGCTTCTCGATCTTCGCGATGACCGGGATCTCGATGCCCTCCTCGCGCATCACCTTCCGCACGTCCTCCGCATCGGCAGCGCTGCGCACGAAGCTGAGCGCGATGAAGTCCACGGTCAGGTGCAGCGCGAACCGGAGATCCTCGATGTCCTTCTCGGACAGCGCCGGGACCGAGACCGCGACGCCGGGCAGGTTGATGCCCTTGTGATTGCTGACCTTGCCGCCGACCAGCACCTCGCAGATCACGTCTGTGCCGTCGCGCACCTCGGTGACCCGGAGCCGGACCTTGCCGTCGTCGATGAGGATCGGGTCGCCGGCCTTCACGTCTCCAGCGAGGCCGGGGTAGGTCGTGCCGCAGATCTCGCCGTTGCCGTCGACCTCACGCGTGGTGATCGTCCACGAGGTGCCGCGGGCGAGCTTGACCGGGCCACCGGAGAAGGTGCCGAGCCGGATCTTCGGGCCCTGCAGGTCGGCCAGGATCGCCACGCCACGGCCACTCGAATCGGCCGCCTCGCGGACCAGTCGGTAGCTCTCCGCATGGTCCTCCTGCGTGCCGTGGCTCATGTTGAGCCGGGCCACGTCCATGCCGGCGTACACCAACTCTTTGATCCGGCGCTCACTCGCCGTCGCGGGACCCAGGGTGCAGACGATCTTCGCTCTTCTCACGTGACGACACCCTATCGAGCTTTGGAACGATCAAACAGGAGGAGCGCGCATACGAATTCGTCCCGACCCGGACCAGATGGGCACCAGGAGTCGACCATTGCCGGTGACCCGTCGTTACTCGGCATGAGTAACGACGGGTGGGCGTCAGACGACGAGGGGGCGCTCGGTGGGTTTGATGGGGTAGGGCAGGGTCGTGGAGCCGGTGAGGTAGCGGTCGACGGCAGAGGCCGCGGCTCGGCCCTCGGCGATCGCCCAGACGATCAGGGACTGGCCGCGGCCCGCGTCGCCGGCGACGAAGACTCCCGGCACCGACGTGGTGTACGCCGCGTTTCGGGCGATGTTGCCGCGCTCGTCGAGCTCGACACCGAGCTGTTCGACCAGACCGGGCCGCTCCGGGCCGACGAACCCCATCGCGAACAGCACCAGCTGTGCCGGGATCTCGCGCTCGGAGCCCGCGATCTCGGAGAACCGGCCGTCCTTCAGCTCCACCTCGACCAGGCGCAACGCCCGGACCCGCCCGGACTCATCGCCGAGGAACTCCTGGGTCGAGACCGAGTAGACCCGGTCGCCCGCCTCCTCGTGGGCCGAGGAGACCCGGAAGACCATCGGGTACGTCGGCCAGGGCTGGCCCGCGGGCCGCGCCTGGGGCGGCTCGGGCAGGATCTCCAGTTGCGTGATCGAGCGGGCACCCTGACGGGTGGCGGTGCCGAGGCAGTCGGCCCCCGTGTCGCCCCCACCGATGATCACGACGTCCTTGCCGGTCGCCAGGATCTGGTCGTCGACCGACTCCCCCAGCGACACCCGGTTGGACTGCGGAAGGTAGTCCATCGCCTGGTGGATGCCGTCGAGCTCGCGCCCCGGGGCCGGCAGGTCCCGGGCGGCGGTGGCTCCCATGGCGAGCACCACCGCGTCGTAGCGGTCACGGAGCGACTCGGCGGTGAGGTCGGAGCCGACGTCGACTCCAGCCCGGAAGACAGTCCCCTCGCGGCGCATCTGGTCGAGCCGCCGGTCGAGGTGCTTCTTCTCCATCTTGAACTCGGGGATGCCGTAGCGCAGCAGCCCGCCGATCTTGTCGGCGCGCTCGTAGACCGCGACCGTGTGCCCGGCTCGCGTCAACTGCTGCGCGGCGGCGAGGCCGGCCGGGCCCGACCCGATCACGGCGACCGTACGGCCCGAGAGCCATTCCGGCGGCTGCGGGCGGACATAGCCACGTTCCCAGGCCCGGTCGATGATCGAGACCTCGACGTTCTTGATCGTCACCGGATCCTGGTTGATCCCGAGCACACACGCGGTCTCGCACGGCGCCGGGCAGAGCCGGCCGGTGAACTCCGGGAAGTTGTTGGTCGCGTGCAGCCGCTCGATCGCCCCCTCCCAGTCGTCTCGCCAGACCAGGTCGTTCCACTCCGGGATGATGTTGCCCAGCGGGCAGCCCTGGTGGCAGAACGGGATGCCGCAGTCCATGCAGCGGCCGGCCTGGGTCGAGATGATCGGCAGCAACGCGCGCCCGATGCCGTCGGGGTAGACCTCGTCCCAGTCCTGCACCCGTTCGTCGACGGGCCGGCGGGTCGCGACCTCGCGGCCGTTCTTGAGGAAGCCCTTCGGGTCAGCCATGGGACAGCGCCTCCATCATCGCGTTGGCAGTGTCGGCCTCGGACAGGCCCGCCGCTTCGGCCTTCGCCTTGGCTTCGAGCACCACGCGATAGTCGGTGGGCATCACCTCGGTGAAGCGAGCCAGCGACGACGGCCAGTCCTCGAGCAGCGCGGCGGCCACCTCCGATCCGGTCTCCTCGGCATGGTCTCGGACCAGTTGCTCCAGCTCGGTCGCGGCGACGCCTTCGACCGGCCCTAGCTCCACCAGCTCGGTGTTGACCCGGTGCGCCTTGAGGTCGAGCACCCAGGCGACGCCACCGGACATGCCGGCGGCGAAGTTGCGCCCGGTCGGGCCGAGCACCACGACCCGGCCACCGGTCATGTACTCGCACGCGTGGTCGCCCACACCCTCGGTGACCGCCCACGCGCCGGAGTTGCGTACGCCGAACCGCTCACCCACGCCCCCGCGGATGTGGATCCGGCCCGACGTCGCGCCGTAGGCGATGACGTTGCCGGCGATGATCTGCTCCTCGGCCCGGAACGTCGCCGCCCGGTCGGGGCGTACGACGATGCGCCCGCCCGAAAGCCCCTTGCCGAGGTAGTCGTTGGCGTCACCCTCGAGCCGCAGCGTGATGCCGCGCGGCACGAACGCGCCGAACGACTGGCCCGCCGACCCGGTGAAGGTCAGGTCGATGGTGCCCTCGGGCAACCCCTCCCCGGCGTACCGCTTGGTCACCTCGTGACCCAGGATCGTGCCGACGGTGCGGTTGACGTTGCGGATCGCCACCTGGGCACGCACCGGTTCGCCGCTCTCGATGGCCGGCCGGCACAGCGGCACCAGCTCGGTGACGTCGAGCGACCGCTCCAGCCCATGCTCCTGCTGCTTGGTCTGGCGGAGGTCCTGCTCGGGGAACGCCGTGCGATCCGGTGAGTGCAGGATCGGTGTGAGGTCGAGTCCGGCCGCCTTCCAGTGGTCGACGGCCGCGACGGTGTCGAGCGAGCCGACCTGGCCGATCGCCTCGTCGAGGGTGCGGAAGCCCAGCTCGGCGAGGTGTTCGCGGACCTCCTCGGCGATGAACTCGAAGAAGTTCACGACGTGGTCGGCCTGGCCGGCGTAGCGCTCGCGCAGCACGGGGTTCTGCGTGGCCACGCCCACCGGACAGGTGTCGAGGTGGCAGACCCGCATCATGATGCAGCCGGAGACCACCAGCGGCGCGGTGGCGAAGCCGAACTCTTCAGCGCCCAGCAGCGCAGCGATCACGACGTCGCGACCGGTCTTGAGCTGTCCGTCGGTCTGGACGACGATGCGGTCCCGCAACCCGTTGAGCAGCAGCGTCTGCTGCGTCTCGGCCAGGCCGAGCTCCCAGGGACCGCCCGCATGCTTGAGGGAGGTCAGCGGCGAGGCACCGGTGCCGCCGTCGTGACCGGAGATCAGCACCACGTCGGCGTGCGCCTTCGAGACCCCGGCGGCGACGGTGCCGACGCCCACCTCGGCGACCAGCTTGACGTGCACCCGCGCCTGCGGGTTGGCGTTCTTGAGGTCGTGGATCAGCTGGGCGAGGTCCTCGATGGAGTAGATGTCGTGGTGCGGTGGCGGGCTGATCAGACCCACGCCCGGCGTCGAGTGCCGCGTGCTGGCGACCCACGGGTAGACCTTGTGGCCGGGAAGCTGACCGCCCTCACCGGGCTTGGCGCCCTGCGCCATCTTGATCTGGATGTCGTCGGAGTTGGTGAGGTACTCGGCCGTGACGCCGAAACGACCGGAGGCGACCTGCTTGATCGAGGAGCGCCGTCGGGGATCGTGGAGGCGGTCGGGGTCCTCGCCGCCCTCGCCCGTGTTGGACTTGGCACCCAGCCGGTTCATCGCGATCGCGAGCGTCTCGTGCGCCTCCTGGGAGATCGAGCCGTAGGACATCGCCCCCGTCGAGAAGCGCTTGACGATCGAGGAGACCGGCTCGACCTCGTCGATCGGCACCGGTGCTCGCCCCGTGACCTCCGCCGCTTGGAAGCGGAACAGCCCACGCAGCGTCATCAGTCGCTCGGCCTGCTCGTCGATCCGCGAGGTGTACTGCTTGAAGATGTCGTAGCGCCCGGTGCGGGTCGAGTGCTGCAGCCGGAAGACCGTCTCGGGGTCGAACAGGTGCGGCTCGCCCTCCCGACGCCACTGGTATTCGCCGCCGATGGCCAACTCACGGTGCGACGGCGCGATGCCGCCGCGGGGGTACGCCGTGGCGTGGCGCCGGGCGACCTCCTCGGCGATGACGTCGAGCTCGACGCCGCCGAGCTTGGAGGTGGTGCCGGTGAAGTACTTGTCGACGACCGTCTGCGACAGGCCGACCGCCTCGAAGATCTGCGCGCCGGTGTAGGAGGCGACGGTGGAGACGCCCATCTTGGACATCACCTTCAGCACGCCCTTGCCGAGCGCCTTGATGAGGTTCTTGACCGCGACCTCGGGCTCGGTCTTGACGTAGTAGCCCTCCCGCGCGAGGTCCTCGACCGACTCCATGGCGAGGTAGGGGTTGACCGCGGCCGCGCCGTACCCGATGAGCAGGGCGACGTGGTGCACCTCGCGCACGTCGCCGGCCTCGACGAGCAGGCCGACATGGGTGCGGGTCTTCTCGCGGACCAGGTGGTGGTGGATCGCGCCGGTGAGCAGCAGCGACGGGATCGGCGCGAGCTCCTGGGTGGCGTGCCGGTCGGAGAGCACGATGATCCGGGCACCGTCGGCGATCGCCTGGCTGACCTCGGCGCAGATCGCGTCGATCCGGGCCGCCATGGCGGCACCGCCGCCCTCGACGTCGTAGAGACCGCGCGCCACGTGGGTCTGGAAGCCGACCATGTCGCCGTCGCGGTTGATGTGCCGGATCTTGGCGAGGTCGTCGTTGGAGAAGACCGGGAACGGCAGGACGATCTGCCGGCACGAGGCCGGCGTGGGCTCCAACAGGTTGGCCTCGGGGCCGATCGAGCCGGCCAGCGAGGTGACCAGCTCCTCGCGGATCGCGTCGAGGGGCGGGTTGGTGACCTGGGCGAACAGCTGCGCGAAGTAGTCGAACAGCAGCCGCGGCTTGTCGCTGAGCGCCGCGATGGGCGAGTCGGTGCCCATCGAGCCGAGCGGTTCGCCACCGGTGTTGGCCATCGGCGTGAGCAGGACCCGGAGCTCCTCCTCGGTGTAGCCGAAGATCTGCTGACGGCGGGTCACCGAGGCGTGCGTGTGCACGATGTGCTCGCGGTCGGTGATGTCGTCGAGGTGGACCAACCCCGCGTGCAGCCACTCGGCGTACGGGTGCTCGGCCGCGAGGGTCGACTTGATCTCGTCGTCCTCGATGATCCGGTGCTCCTCGGTGTCGACCAAGAACATCCGGCCCGGCTGCAGCCGGCCCTTGCGGACGATGGAGGCCGGGTCGAGGTCGAGCACGCCGACCTCGGAGGCGAGCACCACCAAACCGTCGTCGGTGACCCAGTAACGAGAGGGCCGCAGTCCGTTGCGGTCGAGTACGGCGCCGATCTGTTCGCCATCGGTGAAGACCACGCAGGCAGGGCCGTCCCAGGGCTCCATCAGCGAGGAGTGGAACTCATAGAAGGCGCGGCGGGCCGGATCCATCTCGGCGTGGTTCTCCCAGGCCTCCGGGATCATCATCAGCACGGCGTGCGGCAGCGAGCGGCCGCCCATGTGCAGCAGCTCCAGCACCTCGTCGAACGACGCCGAGTCGGACGCGCCGGGCGTGCAGATCGGGTAGAGCCGTTCGAGGTCGCCGGGGATCAGGTCGGAGGACAGCAGCGCCTCGCGGGCTCGCATCCAGTTGCGGTTGCCCATGACGGTGTTGATCTCGCCGTTGTGCGCGATGAACCGGAACGGGTGCGAGAGCGGCCAGCTCGGGAAGGTGTTGGTCGAGAACCGCGAGTGCACGACGCACAGGGCCGAGGCGATCCGCTCGTCGCGCAGGTCCGGGAAGAACTCGTCGAGTTGATCGGTGGTGAGCATGCCCTTGTAGGCGAGGGTGCGCGACGAGAGGGACGGGAAGTAGACGTCGGTCTCCTTCTCGGCGCGCCGGCGCAGGCAGAACGCGACCCGCTCGAGGGCCATGCCGGTCAAGCGCTTGCCCGAGCCGGCCACGAACAGCTGGGCGAACTGCGGCATCACGCCGAGAGCGGTGGCGCCGAGGCAGTCGGGCTGGGTGGGGACCGTCCGCCAGCCGAGGACGGTGAGGCCCTCCTCGGCCGCGATCTCCTCGATCTGGGTGCGGGTCTTGGCCACTGCTTCGTCGTCGCCGGGCAGGAAGGCCGTGCCGACGGCGTACGCGCGCGGAGGCGGGAGCTCGAAACCGGCCTCGGCCGCGACGGCCCGCAGGAACGCATCGGGGATCTGCATCAGGATGCCCGCACCGTCACCGGAGTTGGGCTCGGCCCCGGCTGCACCGCGGTGCTCGAGGTTGCGCAGCGCGGTCAGGGACTTGGCCACGATGTCGTGGCTGGCTACCCCGGTGAGCGTGGCCACGAAGGCGACGCCGCAGGCGTCGTGCTCGTGGCGCGGGTCGTAGAGCCCCTGGGGCGGCGGGAACGAGTGCTGGTAGGGCACAGGTCCATCTCCCGTCGTCGTCGTGGGATCCCTGGACGGGATCCGCCTGGTGCAGCATGAAGCGGGTGCAGGGGACGACATTGGCCCTAGCGAGAGCGGTTCAGCCTATCAAGCGTCGGGGGGTGGTCCCGACCGCGTTTCCGGGTCGTGGGCAGTCCCATCGGGGTCGGCCGGGTCCGGCGCGGTGGCACCGCCGGATGCGTCCCCACCCGCAGGGGTGAGGACCGGCTGCGGGCCGTAGCCCTCGTCGTAGATCTCGACCTCCTGCCCCGGGCGGAGCTTGAGGCTGACGACGAAGTAGATCGCGGCGAGGACGAACAACACGAGGGAGGTCCAGACGTTGAACCTGAGCCCACCCACGTCGTCCAACTCCACGGTGTCGATCCGGAGCATCTCGATCCAGCCCCGGCCGAGCGTGTAGCCCATGACGTAGAGGGCGAGCATCCGTCCGTGGCCGAACTTGAACCGCCGATCCAGCGCGATGAGCACCCCGAAGACGGTGAGGTCCCAGAGACACTCGTAGAGGAACGTCGGATGGAAGGTGGCCTCACCCTCGTAGCCCGGCGGCCGATGCTCGGGGTCGATCTCGAGTGCCCAGGGCAGGTCGGTGGGCTTGCCGAACAGCTCCTGGTTGAACCAGTTGCCCCAGCGGCCGATCGCCTGGGCGACGAGCAACCCGGGCGCGAGGGCATCGGCCATCGGGGCGATCTTCATGTGTCTTCGCCGCGCGGCGATCATCGCGCCGACCGCGCCCAGGAAGATCGAGCCCCAGACGCCGAGGCCGCCGCGCCAGACGTAGAGGATCTGCCACGGGTCGCCGGCGGCGCCGAAGTAGCGCTCGTGGTCGGTGGCGACGTGGTAGAGCCGGCCGCCGATCAACCCGAACGGCACCGCCCAGACCGCGAGGTCCTGGACCTCCCCCGCCCGGCCGCCGCGCGCGATCCAGCGTCGTTCGCCGATCCAGATCGCGGCGACGATGCCCAGGATGATCGCCAGGGCATAGCCCCGGATCGGGACCGGGCCGAGGTGCCAGACGCCGTTGGACGGGCTCGGGATCGACAGGGTGATCATGAACTTCCCAGCAGGGTGTGGATGTCCTCGGCGAACTGCGCCGACGAGGTGGTGGCGCTCCAGTAGATCGGGGCCTGGTCGTCGACGTCGATCCCCGTCACCTGCGTGGTGTGGGCATCGACGTCGTAGCCGCCGGTCGGCAGCTCCTCGCCCATCCCGACCGCGATCGACTTGCCGACCGCCGCGATCTCGTCGATCGGACCGGTGACGCCGATGAATGTCGGATCGAGGTGATCGAGATAGGTGCGCAGCACCTCGGGCGTGTCGCGCTCGGGGTCGGTGGTCACGAAGACCACGTCGACGTCGTCGCGATCCGCGTCGTCGAGCCGGGTCATCGCCGAAGCGAGGTTCTTCATCACGGTCGGGCAGATGTCGGGGCAGTTGGTGTAGCCGAAGAAGACCAGCGTCAGTCGCTTGTCGGTGTCGTCGACCAGGGAGTACGGCGCCCCGTCGACGTCGGCCAGCGCGTCGGGCGCGACGTCGAACGGCGGGTCGACGACCGTGCCGTGCAGCTCGCCCGGCGGGGTGTCGTCGCCGCCACAGCCGGCCATCGCGACGAGGAGGACGGCGGCGACGAGTGCGGACGCCGCTCTACGCACGCCGTACCCCAGCGGCGAGGTCCTCGGCCAGCGCGCCCAGGGCGCGGAGCCCCGCGGCGCGGTCGTCGGCGTGGTCGAGCAGGACCCGGACGAACGCCGAGCCGACGATCACGCCGTCGGCGTACGCCGCGATCTCCGCGGCCTGGTCGCCGTTGCTGACGCCGAGGCCGACTCCGACCGGGAGGTCGGTGGCCGCCTTGGTGCGGGCGACCAGCGGTGCGGCCAGGTCGCTGGTGGTGGTCCGCGCACCGGTGACGCCCATCACGGCGGTGGCGTAGACGAAACCCCGGCACGCGGCCACGGTCATCGCGATCCGCTCGTCGGTCGAGGAAGGCGCCACGAGGTAGACCTTGTCGAGGCCGCGGGCGTCAGCGGCGGTAGGCCAGAGCGGATCGGCATCGGGCGTGAGGTCGGGCGTGATCAGCCCAGCGCCCCCCGCAGCCGCGAGGTCGCGCGCGAAGCGGTCGACGCCGTACCGCTCGACGGGGTTCCAGTAGGTCATGACGACGGTCGGAGTGCCGGTCGCGGCAACCGCCTCGACGGTGCGCAGGACATCGGTCGTGCGCACGCCACGCTCGAGCGCCTGCTGGGCCGCCGCCTGGATGGTCGGACCGTCCATGACCGGGTCGCTGTAGGGGAACCCGATCTCGATGACGTCGCAGCCCGAGTCGACCAGGACCTTGATCGCGTCGATGCCGCCCGGGACATCGGGGAAGCCGGCCGGGAGGTAGCCGACCAGCGCGGCGCGGTGCTCCGCCCGGGCCCGCGCGAATGCGGCGGCGGTAGTGGCGGTGGTCATGCGAGTCCGAACCACTCCCGTGCGGTCTCCATGTCCTTGTCGCCACGACCGGAGAGGTTGACCAGCACCAGCCCGTCGGGCCCGAGCTCGCGCGCGACGTCGAAGGCTCCCGCCAGGGCGTGCGCGGACTCGATGGCGGCGATGATCCCCTCGGTGCGAGCCAGCAGGGCGAGGGCGTCCATCGCCTGCGCGTCGGTGATCGGGAGGTAGTCGGCCCGGCCGCTCTTGGCGAGGTGGGCGTGCTGGGGGCCGACGCCCGGGTAGTCGAGCCCGGCGGAGATCGAGTGGGACTCGATCGTCTGGCCGTCCTCGTCCTGTAGCACGAAGGTCCGGGCCCCGTGCAGCACCCCGGCGTCGCCGGCGTGGATGGTGGCGGCGTGCCGGCCGGTGTCGACGCCGTCGCCGCCGGGCTCGAAGCCGTAGATGCGCACGTCGCGATCGCCCAGGAAGGCGGTGAACAGGCCGATCGCGTTGGAGCCGCCGCCCACGCAGGCCGCGATCGCATCAGGCAATCGGCCGGTCAGCGCCAGGCACTGCTCGCGGGCCTCGTCACCGATGCCGCGGGTGAAGTCGCGGACCATGCTCGGGAACGGGTGTGGTCCGGCGGCCGTGCCGAAGAGGTAGGCGGTGTGGTCGACGGTGCTGACCCAGTCGCGCAGCGCCTCGTTGATGGCGTCCTTGAGCGTCGCGCTGCCCGAGTCGACTGGCACGACGGTCGCGCCGAGCAGCTCCATCCGGGCCACGTTGAGCGCCTGCCGCCGGGTGTCGACCGAGCCCATGTAGACGGTGCAGTCGAGGCCGAAGTACGCCGCCGCGGTGGCGCTCGCGACGCCGTGCTGCCCGGCGCCGGTCTCGGCGATGACCCGCTTCTTGCCCATCCGCCGGGTGAGCAGCGCCTGCCCCAGGACGTTGCGGATCTTGTGCGCGCCGGTGTGGTTGAGATCCTCGCGCTTGAGCAGGATCCGCGCCCCACCGATCTTCTCGGTCAGCCGGGTGGCGTCGTAGAGCAGGCTCGGCGTGCCGGCGTACTCGCGCAGGATGGTCTCGAAGTCGGCGAGGAAGACCGGATCGACCATCGCCTGCTGCCAGGCGACGGTGAGCTCGTCGAGGGCCGCGATCAGCGCCTCTGGCATGAACCGGCCACCGAAGTCGCCGAACCAGCCGCGCTCGTCGGCGTCGAAGGGGGCGGTCACGCGGTGATCCCGGTCATCGCCCGCACTGCGCCCTGGGGGTCGCCGTCCTTGACCAGCGCCTCGCCGACCAGGACCGCGCGGGCTCCCTCGGCGATGTGCCGGGTGACGTCGGCCGGGCCGAAGATCCCGGACTCGGCGACCTTCACCCGATCGTCCGGGATGTGGCGCGCGAGCCGCCCGAACGTCGCCGGGTCGATCTCGAGGGTCTTGAGGTTGCGGGCGTTGACCCCCACCAGTTCGGCACCGAGGTCGACCGCGCGGGCGGTCTCGGCCTCGTCGTGCACCTCGACCAGGGGTGTCAGGCCGAGCTCGCGGGCCAGGTCGTACAGCCGGCGGAGGGCGTCGTCGTCGAGGGCGGCCACGATCAGCAGGACCAGGTCGGCGCCGGCGGCGCGAGCCTCGAGCACCTGGTAGGGCTCGACGACGAAGTCCTTGCGGAGGATCGGCGTGTCGACCGCCGCGCGCACCGCCCGCAGGTCGGCGAGGCTGCCGCCGAACCGCCGCTGCTCGGTGAGCACGCTGATCGCGGCGGCCCCGCCCGCGGCGTAGAGCCGCGCGAGGGCGGCCGGGTCGGCGATCTCGGCGAGGTCACCCTTGCTGGGGCTGCGTCGCTTCACCTCGGCGATCACGCTCGACCCCGCGGAGCGCAGGGCCGGCATGGGATCGCGGGGCGGATCGACGTCGGCGAGCGCCGCGCGCAGGTCTGCTTCGCTGGTCGCGGACTGCCGCTGCGCGAGGTCGGTCCGGACGCCCGCGACGATGTCGTCGAGCACAGACATCCCTTCCGTCCCCCTCAGCATCGCCGGTCGTGTCGGGCCAAGTCTGTCATTGGGCGGCGAATCGGCCGGTCGGAGGTAGGGTCCCCGAGACGACCCCGGACCCGACTCCTCGAGGAGCCTCGCTCGTGAGCTACGACAACCCGCCCCCGCCCCCGCCGCCGCAGTACGGCGCACCGATGCCCGGTGCCCCCGGCGCCAACCACCCGCGGGCGACGCTGATCCTGGTGCTGGGCATCCTCAGCATCCCGTGCTGTGGCCTGTTCACCGGCATCCCGGCGATCATTCTCGGCAACACCGCCAAGAAGGAGATCGCCGCGTCAGGCGGGACCATCGGCGGCTCGGGAGCCGTCAACGCCGGCTACATCTGCGGCATCATCGGCACCGTGCTGTCGGTGCTCGGCCTCATCATCAACATCGCCATCCGGGTCAGCTGAGCCTTGCTGATCTGGCCAGCACCGGGCTTGGGGTCAGGGCGCCAGCCAGGCCCCAGCCCCGGTGTTGCGGGCCACGGCGAAGAGGAACATCACCGTCACCAGCGCCACCACCAGGGGGCGCAACCGACCCCACGGCACGACGCGGGTGTGTCCGCGCCACCGGTCGAACGCCCACAGCGCGAGCAGGGCGGAGACGACCGGGATCATCAACGTCACCAGGACGTTGCTCGAGAGGGCCGCACCCACGTCGCCGTTGGTCAGGTCGTTGACGGCCCGCAGGCCGCCGCACCCGGGGCAATAGATCCCCAGCGCCGCACTCGGGCAGAAACCCCACGAACCGCTCTGGTGCGGGTCGCGAAAGTGCAGGGCCAGTGTCGTGAGCGCGAGGGTGCCGATCGTCGCCGCGGGCGCCAGCATCCGTCGCCCGCGGGTGGCGGGCGCCTCGGGAGGCGCGACGACGGCAGCCAGCGGAGCGCTCAGTGGTCGCCCAACCCCATCCGGTCCATGACCACGAACACCACGGCGGCGGCAACCACGATCCCCACGCCGACCCAGAAGACGGTCATCTGAGCCGGGTCGAACATCAGCCCGATCCCTCCGACGGTGAAGCCGAGGAGGCCCACGACGACGGCGGTCCAAGCGGCCGGGGTGTTCCCGTGGTGCGCTGACATGTGCCGAAGTCTAGTGACCCCGAGCTCGATCCGGGTCAGTAGGCCGTCGTCATGCCGTTGGGTCGCGCCCCTCGTCCATCGCCTTCCAGAGGTCGAGGTTGTCCCGGTCGGCGGGCTCGGCGTCCGCGGGACCCGGTGAGACCCCTCCCGCGCCGGCGGCACCGGCCGGGGCGTCGTACCGACGGCCCATCTCGGGCCAGGTGGGCACCAGGCGTACGGCGAGCGCGGTCGTCACCACCATGAGCACGCCCGCCAGGGCGGCCACCCACGGCCAGGCCGTGCGACTCACGTCGGGGTCGGAGACGCCGAGGTCGCGGTAGGCGTCGCGCACCGCATCGGGGGCGCTGCCGAACCCGACCACCACGACGACGACGAACCCGACGGCGGCCAGCAGCGCGAGCCCGGCCACGATCCGGCGGACCACGCCCCGGGTGACCAGCAGCACGCCCCAGCAGGCCAGGACGACCAGCGCGAGCGCGGTGGCGGCCGGCACCCGACCAGCCTCCTGGGTGGAGGTCAGCTCGCCCAGCCCACCCGGAGCACTCCCCTGCGCCCAGGGTTGGTGCCCGGCCACCGCGGCGAGCGCCGCGGCAGCCAGCCCCGCACCGACCACCGCCCCGAAGCGGCGGCGGTCCGTGGGCCGGTCAGTCATCGGCCGCGAGCAGCACGTCGGCGTCGAAGCAGGTGTGCTCGCCGGTGTGACAGGCCGGGCCCTCCTGGTCGACCCGCACCAGCAGCGTGTCTCCATCACAGTCGAGCCGGACCTCGCGAACCCACTGCCGGTGCCCGGAGGTCTCGCCCTTGACCCAGTACTCCTGCCGGCTGCGGCTCCAGTACGTCGCGCGGCCGGTCGTCAGGGTGCGGGCGAGCGCCTCTTCGTCCATCCAGCCCAGCATCAGCACCTCGCCGGTGCCGTGCTGCTGCACGACCGCCGGCACCAGACCGTCGGCGTTGCGCTTGAGCCGGGCGGCTACGTCGGGATCGAGACTCACCCTGCCATTGTCCCCGGTGAAGTCCGGCTCCCCACTGCGGAGGTCTCGACACGCAAGGATCAACGCCCTTGTTGCGCGACCCAGGAGCGGTGCAGCCCCGCGTAGATGCCCTCGGGGTCACGCAGGAGCTCGGTGTGCGGACCCCGCTGGACCACGCGGCCCCGGTCGACCACGATCACCTCGTCTGCCGACTCCGCGGTGGAGAGCCGGTGTGCGATGGTCACCGAGGTCCGACCGGACATCAGCCGCTCGAGAGCGCGGCCGATCCGCATCTCCAGCTGCGGGTCGACGGCACTGGTGGCCTCGTCGAGGACCAGCAGGTCGGGATCGGCGAGCTGGGCCCGCAGCAGCGCGACCAGTTGCCGCTCGCCGGCCGAGAGCGACTCGCCGCGCTGACCGACCTGGGTGTCGAGACCGGCCGGCAGGGTGGCCAGCCAGTCGCCGAGGCCCAGCTCGGCCGCGCTGGCGAAGATGTCGTCGTCGGAGGCGTCGAGCCGGCCGTAGCGGACGTTGGCGGCGATCGTGTCGTCGAAAAGGAAGCCCTCCTGCGGCACCAGCACGACCGAACGGCGGAGCGAGGCCTGCGCGATCCGGCGTACGTCGACCCCGTCGAGTAGCACCGCGCCCTCGCCGGCGTCCATGAGCCGGGTCAGCAGCTTGGCCACCGTGGACTTGCCCGAACCGGTCTCGCCGACCACCGCGACCCGCTTGCCGGCCTCGATCGCGAGGTCGATGTCCTGGAGCACCGGTGGGCCGCCGGGATAGGCGAACCAGACATGGTCGAAGCGCACGTCGAGCGGTCCACGCGGCAGGATCTCGCCGTCGACGCCGGGATCGACGAGGTCGGCAGGGGTCTCGAGGATGCCGATCACCCGGCGCCACCCGGCGAGGGCGTTCTGTGCGTCGGTGAGGATCTGGGTGCCCATCTGGACCGGCCCGACGAACAGCGTGACCAGGAACGCGAAGGCCACCACCGTGCCGGCGGTGATCTGGTCGGCGAAGCCCAGCCAGATGCCGATGATGATCACGCCAGCATTGGCGAGTCCGGCCGAGATGCCACCGAGGCTGAAGGAGACCACCGTGTATTTCTGGGCTGTCGTGCTGGCCGACTTGAACCCGTCGATCGCCTCGTCGATCCGGCTCTGGGTGCGGTCTTCGACGGCGTAGGAACGGACCACAGCGGCCCCGACCACCGGCTCGGAGATCGCGGCCAGCATCGCGCCCATCTGACGGCGCACGATGCCGTAGGCGGCCGACAGCTTGCGCTGGAAGTAGCGCAGGGACAGGAACAGCGGTGCGAACGCGACCCAGACCACGATCGCCAGCTGCCAGCTGTAGATCACCATCACCACGGTCGCGACCAGCACCTGGCCGGTGCTGATGATGAAGAACAGCCCGCCGAAGACCAGGAACTGGCTCACCTGGTCGACGTCGCTGGTCACCCGCGAGACCAGCGCTCCCCGGCGCTCGGTGTTCTGAGTGAGCAGCGGCAACTCGTGGACATGGCGGAACGCCTTGATCCGCAGCGTCGCCAAACCGCGCTCGGAGGTGGTGAACAGCCGCCGGGTCATGAGGTAGGACGCCACGCTCGTCACCACGATCGCGACCGCGGCGAGCAGCCCCATCAGCACCGTGAACGAGACGTCGGGGCCTTCGTCGCCGTTGAGCCCCCGGTCGAGGGTCTGCTGAACCACGATCGGGACGATGACCTGCCCGAACGAGGCGATCACGGCCAGCGCGAGGGTGCCGCGGAAACCCTCGGTCAGCTCCGGGCTGATCGCGACCCCGCGCCGGATCGTGTCGAGGGCGGCGATGTCCTCGCCGGAGTCCATGGCGGTGCCGTCGTTGAGCAGGGTGCTCATCGCAGCCCCTCCCCCGCCAGTTCGTCGATCCCGTCGATCCCGTCCACGCCGTCGATGCCCTCGACGAGGTCGACCGGCTCCGGCTCGTGGGGCGGGTGGTCGCCGTGCTCGTAGGCGTTGACCAGCCGGGCGTACGACGGGCTCCGGGCCAGCAGCTCGGCGTGGGTGCCGCGGTCGACGATGCGGCCGTCCTCGAGGTGGACCACCTCGTCGGCCAGCGCGATCGTGGCCTTGCGGTAGGCGACCACCACCAGCGTCGCATCGGTCTCGCCACCGACCGCGCCCTCGCGCAGAGCGGCCAGGATGCGGGCCTCGACCTCGGGGTCCACCGTGCTCGTCGCATCGTCGAGGACCAGCAGCCGGGGTCGCCGGACCAGGGCTCGCGCCAGCGAGATCCGCTGCCGTTGGCCTCCCGATAGTGAGGTCCCGCGCTCGCCGAGCCTGGTGTCGAGCCCGCGCGGGAGCGCAGCCACGAACCCCTCCGCCTGGGCCGCGCGCAACGCCGCCCACACCTGCGCGTCGGACAGGTCGGCACCGAGGGTGACGTTGCCCCGGACGTCGTCGTCGAAGAGGAACGCGGTCTGCGGCACGACTGCGGCCACCTCGGCCAGCTGGCCGCGAGCGAGGTCGCGCAGGTCGACACCGTCGATCCGGATCCGCCCCTCGTCGGGGTCGACCAGCCGGGTGAGGAGCGCGGTCAGTGTGCTCTTGCCGGAGGCGGTGGCGCCGACGATCGCCACGGTGCGGCCCGGCTCGACGGTGAACCCGACGTCGTCGAGCAGCCGCTGGTCGGGGAGGTAGGAGTAGGCGAGGTGCTCGACCTCGAGCCGGGCACCGAGGGACGTCGCCGGCGGAGCCGGGGTGGCGCCGTACGGCATCTCGCCCTTGGCCCGCAACACTCGGCGGATCCGGCGGTAGCCGACCACACTGCGTGGGAACTCGCCGAGCAGCCAGCCGATCGAGCGGATCGGGAAGGAGACGATCGTGAGGAGGTAGGCGACGGTCACCACGTCGCCGGCCTGGGTCGAGCCGCCCAGCACTCGGCTGACCCCGACCGCGAGCACGATCAGCACCCCGATGTTGGGCAGCGCCGCGAGGGTGGGGTCGAAGGCCGCGCGGATCCAGCCCGCGCGCGTGTTGACGTCGCGCAGCTCGTGGGCCTTGGCCGCGAAGCGGGCGGCCTCCTCGCTCTCCCGGCCGAGCGTCTTGACGACCATCGCGCCGTCGAACGACTCGTGGGCGATCTCGCTGACCTCGGCCCGCAACTCCTGCGCGCGGGTCATCAGCGGCGAGGCCAACTGCTGGTAGGCGAGGTTGGCGATGATCACGGCGGGGAAGATGAGCAGGCCGACGACGGCGAGCACCACGTCGGCGAGGAACATCTGGCCGATGGCGATCGCCATCATCGCGACCGTGCCGACGGCCATGGGAAGCGGCGCGATCGGCCCCCAGGCCGCTTCGACGTCGGAGTTGGCGTTGGAGAGGAGTTCGCCGGTCGGGTGTCGCTGGTGCCACTCCATGGGCAGGGAGAGATATTGCCGGGTGACCGCGCGGCGACTGTGCGCCTGCATGCGGTATTGCATGATCCCGGCACCCAGCCGGCGGGCCACGATGCCGACCGCCCGCAGCAGGGCCACACCGAGGAACAGCGCGAGCACGGCGATGAGTAGCCGCTCGTCGACGTGGCCGTCTCGGAAGCCGGGGAGTAGGACGTGGTCGGTCGCCCAGCCGAGCACCCACGCGTCGGCGACCGTCAGCGCCCCGAACAGCAGGCTTCCGATCGTGGAGAGCGTGAAGATCCACGGCTCGCGCTTGATCGCGACCCACAGGACGCCGAACCCCTCGGAGGTGGTGGCGGCCCGTTGTCGCGGCGACGCGGACGACACCGCACCTGCCTCGCTCACCCGACCACGCTCTCTCGTTCGTCTACGTCTCGTCCGTGCGACCCGTCCGTCACGGACTGCAGGGCAACCCGGACGTCCCTGCAGGCTATTCCCGGCCGGGGACAGTGGACCAACCCGTTACCGTTCAGCAACGTGACCCTCCCCCTCCACCGCCGCGAGCGCCACGCCCTGTGCGACACCGCCCTCCAGGTCGGTCCCGACGCCCCCACGCTGTGCGGGACCTGGACCGCCCGTGACCTGGCGGCGCACCTCCTGGTGCGGGAGCGTGGCTGGTGGGGGCCGGCGGCGGGGATCACCCTGTCGCGGTTGGAGGGGGTCACCGAGCGCGCCATGGCCCGCGCCGCGAGCAGGCCGTTCCCGGAGCTGGTCGAGCAGGTGCGCGAGCCGGCCCTGACGCCGTACCGGATCCCCGGCGTCGAGCGGTTGACGAACACCCTGGAGTACTTCGTCCACCACGAGGACCTGCGCCGGGCGCAGCCGGGCTGGGTACCGCGCGAGCTGACCCGCGAGGACGAGGACGAGCTCTGGAGTCTGGTCAAGGGCTCCGCGAAGCTGTCGACCCGCAAGGCCGGCGTGCCCGTCGTAGCGCGACGCACGGTCTGGGACGACCTGCCCCCCGAGTCGGCCACCATCCGCAAGGGCGCCGACCCGGTGGTGGTGACCGGTCGGCCCGGCGAGCTGGTGATGTTCTTCTTCGGCCGCTCCGAGCTGCACGACGTCACCTTCGAAGGCCCACCCGAGGCGATTGCTCGGCTGCAAGGGGCCGACCGAGGTTTCTAGCGTTGCCTGCGTTCAGGGATCCCAAGAACTGTTGGGATTCATCCCCACACGGCACGGAGCCCGACACCCTGTCGGGTGCCGGGCTCCGCTCGATTCAACGTGCGTCAGTTCTTCTTCGTGACGCGGATCTTCAGGGTGGTGGTCGCCGGAGCCCAGCCGGAGGTGGGCTCGAAGGTCACGACGAGCTCCTTCTTGCCGGCCTTGTTCAGCTTCGGCAGCTTCAGCTTCACGGTGCCGTTGACCAGCTGACCAGTCACCTTCTTGCCACCGAACGTCACCTTCACAATGCCCTCCGGAATGCCGGCAGCCGAGCCGACCGTGACCTTGATCTTGGCCTTGTGCCCGGCCTTGACCTTCTTGGGCGCGTCGACCGAGAGCGTCACGGCCGCGGCTTGGCCGGTCCCGCTCGCGCTCGCCGTACTGGTCGCCGCGTCGTAGCCGGCCAGCGTGCCGGTGACCACGACCCCGATCGCCTTGCCCGCGTCGCCCGGCTTGACCTGGTAGGTCGTCCCGGTGGCGCCGGCGACGTTCTGGCCGGCCACCTGCCACCGGTAGGACACCGCGACACCGCTCTGGAAGAACGTGGGCGGCACCGCGGTCAGGGTCTGCCCGGTGGCGGGCGTACCGGTCACCGCAGCGGCCTTGGTCACGGCCACGAACTTGCGGCCGGCCCGGACCACCATCTGGCCGCGGCTCTCGTCGCTCGAGACGACCTGGATCACCGTGCCGTTGCCGGCGACCTGGGTCGAGAACCACGAGGTGATGTCGTCGCTGTCGTCCCAGTACCCGTCGGGGTCGGTGTCCTCGAAGACCGGCACGCTCGGCTGCGCAGCGACGTCGAAGCTCCGGGTCCCGGAGGCGTTCTCGCGCGTCAGGTGCAGCCCGTCGGTCTGGTCGACGTCGAAGGTGGCATCGAACGAGTTCACGTTGCCCGAGGCGTAGGCGACGGGCACCCCGCCCGTGGTCCAGTAGGCGTACTCGGGGTTGGCGTCGACCGGCAGCGCCTGGCCACCACCGGGGTGTGAGCTGACGTCGTTGTCGGCGTACAGCCCGTTGACGTACCACACCAGCAGGCCGTCCTGGTACTTGTACTGATCGACCTTGCTGGGCGCGGTCAGCGGGTAGTCGAAGCTGTACGGACCCTGGGACAGCGTCTTGTCGTAGCCGTCGTAGGTCTTGTTCTCCGCCAGGTAGTACTGGTCGTAGACCAGCGTGAAGGTCGACCCGTCCATCACCCGGAAGCCGTCGAGCGTCCAGGTCGGCGCGCCGTCCTCGACATCGGTCAGGACCGAGCCGTCGATCGCCACCGAGTCGACCGAGAAGCCGAGCTCGTGGTACGCCGCGTCGTTGACCATCTCGAACCGGACCTTCACGTTCGAGCCGGCGTAGGCGGTCAGGTCCGCGGACAGGTCCGTCCACTCGTTGTCGCAGACCCCGTCACCGTCTCGCGTCCCGGAGCAGCCGGTGATGCCGAAGCCCTCGTTCTGCTGGTTGGGGTCGGTGGTCGTCGACAGGTCCGTCTCGACGTGGTCCCAGGTGGTCCCTCCGTCGGCGGAGACCTCGAGGTAGGCGTAGTCCCAGTCATCCTCGACCGAGTAGCTGACCCGCGCGGTGAGCTCCGGGTTGCCCGCCGGCACTGCGACGGTCGGGCTGGTCGTGGTGGCGCTGCGGTCGTCGCCGTTGCCGGAGTAGAAGTAGTGCGTCCCCTGGTCGGGCTCGACCACGTCGATGGTCGCGCTGCCCTGCGGGAGCGTCACCGCGAGCGCCTGCGCGCCCACGTCCGTGGCGTGGTACGACGGCCCGAGGACCACCTGCTGGGGCGCGCCGGAACCGTCGACCGTCTTGAGGTCGTTCGGCCCGTACCAGCCGAGGAACAGCTTGTCGGGAGCACCCATGTGGTTGGGCGTGGTGCCGATGGCGCCGTCGCCGTGACCGTTCCACGAGCCCTGGCTCATCAGCGTCCAGAACCCGGTGCTGTTGTCGCCGCCCTGGGTGTCGTAGTAGTCGGGGACACCGAGGTCGTGGGCGAACTCGTGCGCGAAGACGCCCAGGCCGCCGTTCTCCGGCTCGGTGGTGTAGTCGCGGATCCAGAGGCCGGAGTCGCCGATCTCGACGCCGCCGTTCTCGTTGCCCGCGGGGCCGACGTCGCCGTTGGTGTTGACCGAGGAACGGTGGGCCCAGATCGCCCAGGCCGGCGCGCCGGCCGACTCGTCCTCACCGGCGTGGATCGCCTGGAAGTGGTCGATGTAGCCGTCGGGCTCGTTGAAGTCGCCGTCACCGTCGTAGTCGAACCGGTCCCAGATGTCGAAGCTCGCCAGGTAGCTCTTGATCTCCGCCGGGGTCTTGCCGGCGTCCACCTGGTCGTCGTACCACGCGTCGGCACCGTCCTGGAGGAATGCGGTCATCGCCTCGCCGGTCTCCTCGCCGTCGGCGTCCTGGTAGTACGACGCGGCGTTGGGGACCTTGACCCAGTCGGACACGTCGCCCTCGAGGTCGAACCGTCCGCTGGACATCTCGTTGTAGATGCTCTTGAACGACTCACCGTTCTGGCTGGCCAGACCGTTGAAGAACATGTCCTTGTAGTGCTGCTGCGTGAAGTGCTGCAGCCAGTACGTCGAGTTGTCGCTGCGTGCGGGCTCGGGGATCTCGTCGTGGAGCGGTCCCGCGGTGTTGTCCGGGAAGGCGGGGTTGCTGTCCTCGTCGCCGAACTCCAGGAGGAAGGTCAGCAGCTGAGCGGTCTGGGTCGCCGGGTAGTCGACCTTGACGCCGCCGTCGAGCTTGATGGTGCGGTCGGCACCCTTGCCGACGGTCTTGGCGTCGCCGCTGACCAGGGCGTCGACCGCCCGCTGACGCAGCGCGGTCTGCTTGCGTGACAGCGCATCGGGCCGGTTGTCAGGCTTCTGGGCCGCCACCGGGCCCTTGCTGGCCGGGATGCCGTCGAGGCCGGGATCCGCTTGCGCGGCCCCGGGAACAGCAGTGGCCGCGAACCCGAGGGTCGCGACCACAGTGGCAAGGCTGGCGAGGCCAGCGATCTTACGACTCACATGTTCCTCCGAGGGTATGGACGAGATGGCCGCGCCTCGGCAGGAAATCTGCCGGGGAGGGCCCGCGCAGCCTGCAAGTTCTATTGCGGGGTTGTCAAGGTCAACGAACACCTAGAACCCGATCGGTGTCCGATCCGTTATCTGCGGACCGATCAGCCGATCCGTCAGCGGCTGGGCGTGTAGCGGACCTTCACGGTGGTGGTCGCCGGAGTCCATCCGGTGACGGGCTCGAAGCTCAGGACCACCTTCTGCTTGCCGGCCTTGGTGACCTTGGGCAGGCGCAGCTTGACCTTGCCGTTGACCAGCTGGCCGGTCACCCTCTGGCCACCCATGGTCACCTTGACGCTGCCCTGCGGAGTGCTGGCCGCCGAGGTCACGCTGATCGCGACCTTCGCCCGCCGCCCGACCCTGACCTTCTTCGGCGCGTGGACCGAGAGCGTGACCGGCGCCGCCTGGGCGGCCCCGCTCGCACTCGCTGTCGTGGTCGCCGCCGCGTGGCCGGCCAGCGTGCCCGTGATCAGGACCCCGATCGGCTTCCCGACGTCGCCGGGCGCGACCCGGTACGT
>ERZ761607.1418-NODE-1418-length-30117-cov-7.490420_pt1 | contig 30117 bp, 27 predicted proteins | sample MGYA00511164_ERZ761607 | MGnify/ENA primary metagenome ERZ761607 (study PRJEB28899, sample SAMN02445080) | bioreactor sludge metagenome | biome: EBPR sludge | place: Australia: Brisbane, Thorneside Wastewater Treatment Plant | collected 2011-06-22 ... | reverse complement strand
AAAATAAATTAACATTCTTTTGAATTTCTTAACATTTATTTATTCATAATTTATTATCTTTCTTTAAACAAATTAATAAAATTTAGATTTTTACTACTGATTTGAGCAAAACTTTTTTTGTATACATTCTCCTTTCAATACTCTCACTTTCAGGATTTGCTTTTTCACAATCGGACTCTGTCAGTACTTCTTCCACTCTTTATGGTACTGTTTCAGATTCTTCAGGTTTACTTCTTGAAGGTGTCGTTATAAAACTTAAAGGCACTTACTTTGGAGCTCAGTCTGATCAGGACGGTTATTACGAAATTAATGATATACCGGAAGGCTCTTACATACTTGAGGTTTCCGCACTCGAATATCAAACTGTCGAATATACTAACACAAAAATAAATAAAGGTGAGAAAATAGAATTTAATATCGTGTTAAGTTCTTCTTCTTTTACAGTTGATCAGGAAATTTTAGTCGTTGGTGACAGACCTCTTCTTGATATTGAAGAAACTTCTTCCAAACATATTATATCCTCTGATGAAATCACAAAATCTATAGTTACCGATGTTAAAGATATTGTAACTCAACAAGCAGGTATTGTTAAATCCGATAATGAAATTTTTATTCGTGGCGGTAGAAGTTATGAAAACTCTTATCTTCTCGATGGTGTCTCAGTTCAAGATCCGCTATCCGGAACAGGTTTCGGTCTTCAAATGTCCGCTAATTCTCTTGAAGAAGTTGAAGTCATTACAGGTGGCTATAATGCTGAATATGGACAGGCAACTTCAGGAGTTGTGAACGTTAGAACCAAAGAGGGTAGATATAACAATTTTAATGTTTACTTATCTTATAAACGTGATAATCTCGGTTGGTCAAAAAATACAGGTTCAAGTTTTAATACCGATATATTTGAAATGAACCTGAGCGGACCTGAACCGATTTCAAAATATTTACTCAAATCTCTTAACATACACGTTCCGGGTGAAATTACTTTCTTTGGAAATTTCTTTATGGGTTTTTCTGACGGCTACTATGTTAATGAAACAGGTAAAAAAGCATCTCAACTAAATTCATCTATTTTCGGTGGAACGAAATTCGCTCCCCGTCAGGATAATAACTGGTATTGGCTCGGAAAACTTACTTATAGAATCAATCCGCAAATGAAACTGGGTTACTCTTATAATCAATCAGTTTCAATAAATCAAAATTCAACTTCACTTCAATCTAATCTTGAATATGTTGAACCTTCTCCGGGATATCAATATTTGTTTCAGGATATACTTGATAACGCTCTGACTTATACTTCAAATACTAATTTTAATACTTTAACTTGGACTCATACGCTGAGTCCGAATTCATTTTACGAAATAAAACTAAACAGATTTTTTACTACTTTAAGAGCGGATGCTAACGGAAGAAACTGGGATCAGTATCTTGAACCTTTTGATATTGTTAAACCACCTTTCGTTTATTATCCTATTGACAGCAATTCAACAGGTATTATTCCAGGTGACGGATTTTATGACATTGGCAACCCGTTCACTTGGAGAGATCATTATGTCCTTGAACATTCTATCAAAGGTGATTTAACTAATAACTTCTCACCAAAAAGTAAACTGAAAGCCGGCTTTGAAGCAAACTTTCAGGAAATGCAGTTGATTGATATATATCAACCTTGGGTGAAACCTCTCGGATTGAATAATGATGTATATAAAGTCTATCCTGCTTTTGGAGCAATGTATGCTCAGCATAATATTACTTTCAAAGGTATGATTTTAAATTATGGTTTGAGATTTGATTACTGGTTCCCCGGAAAATTTGTTGATGATGCGGTAAAAAATCCTGAAGTTATTACAATTCCTGAAGAAGTTCGCTCTGCTTATATGGATGATACATATGGATTGTTTGGTCAAAGATGGAAAGGTCGTCTCTCCCCAAGAGTAGGTATCTCACATCCGATTACAAATAATCAAACTCTGTTCTTTTCTTATGGTCACTTTTCAAAACGTCCAAAGCCACAGTTTATATATGCTAAACTGAATCCTCAAACTGCTAAGTCAACTTTTCAAAGATTCGGAAATCCAAATCTAAATCCTGAAACAACTGTTTCTTACGAACTCGGAATTAGAAATCAGTTTTCAAATGATGATGTTTTAACTTTAACGGCTTATTATAAAAATATTTATGACTACGTTGCAACCAGAAGTATTAGAATTAATTCGGGAAGACTAATTGGTCAGAGTTTTATTTCTTATTTTAATCAGGATTACGCAAGAACAAGGGGAATTGAAGTAGAATATAAAAAACGTATCGGTGGATTTTTCAGCGGAAAATTTAATTTTACATATTCAGTCGCAACTGGAAAAAGTTCAGGTGCTGATCAGGGCTATCTTGTAATCACAAGAGGTGCTCAGGATATTATTACAGAAAACTTTTTAAGCTGGGACAGACCATACACAGCAAGTGCTAACCTTTATTTTAATTTCGCAAAAGGGAAGGGAATATTCGGATTTGCTCCAAATATTCTCGATGAAATTTCTATCAAATCAAGAATTTTTTTCCAATCGGGTAAACGTTATACTGAACAAATCAGAACAGGAACTCTTGAAGACGGAAGACCCGAATATACTCCTGACTTTGATAATCCTAACGGTAAAGTTGGTGCTAACTGGTTTTATATGGACTTGGATATTGAAAAATATTTTTACTGGTTAAATACTGAATTCACTTTCAGTATTTCTATTTTAAATTTATTAAATAACAGAAATTCAAATATAATAAATCCTGTGACTGGCAGAGCTTATGAATACGGTGATCCGACACCTAATAGTTATAATGATCCGTTATATCCTGATTTACAGTCACCGCTTGAACCTTATCCTTTTAATCCTGCAAGGTTCTCAAGTCCAAGGCAAATATTTTTTGGATTTTCAATTAAACTTTAAATTAATTTTATTCTGAATAAATTTTTTAAAATATTAATTTCAGTTTTTATCTTCTTCGGATTTTTAAATGAAGGACAATCTCAATTGTTACCTAATTTAGGTGGTCAAAGGGTTGGTACTGCTTCTCTGCAATTTTTAAAAATCGGTAACGGTGCTAGAGGGACTGGAATGGGTGAAAGTTTTGTTGCGGTATCTGATGATATCTCCGCTTTATACTGGAATCCTGCAGGGCTTTCTGAATTTACTGAAAATGCAATCACTGCTTCTTATACTCAATGGTTTGTTGATACTAAAATTCAATATTTCGGAGGTGTTTATAAATTCGGAGGTAATAATACAATCGGTATAAGTGTAAACGCTTTACAGACTGAAGATATGAAAGTGACTACTGAACTTCAACCATTCGGAACAGGTGAATTTTTTAGATTTTCAGATATTGCTATCGGTCTTTCTTATTCAAGAAAAATGACTGAACAATTTTCTTTTGGGTTTACCGTAAAATATATTGAAGAAAAACTCGGTTCTCTAAAAATGACGGGAATTGTAGGTGATTTAGGAACATACTATAAAACAGGTTTGGGCACTTCAAGATTTGCTGTTGTTATTGCTAACTTTGGAGGGCAAATTTCTCCGTCAGGTACTATCACTTCTGTTAATGGTGTGCAGAATTCTGAATGGCAACAGTTTCCACCTCCAACTTTTTTTAGAATTGGATTCGCAATTGAACCTATTATGAATGAAACTAACCGTTTAACTACTTCTATTCAGTTAAACAGTCCTAATGATAATGCTGAGAATGTTAATCTCGGTTTTGAATATGCATTTAAGGAATTTTTATTTTTCCGTTGCGGATATAAAATAAATGTTGATTCAGAAAATTTTTCTGCAGGGGCTGGAATAAAATTACCGATTTCGTTTGCGATGTCTCAACTTGATTATTCAATTGCTAACTATAAAGATTTAGGACTTGCTCATAGAATTTCACTTAATTTATATTTCCCAAATTTTTAATTTTATTTAAATCTGAAAAATTTATTTTACATATTATTTTTATTTATTTTAATCGTCTCTCTGCAGTCTTGCGGTGAGAAATTGGATTTATCACAGTTTCCAATTACTAACGGCGGAACAGATACAACTTTTTCTGATACTACTTATGTTCAGCAATCACCTGATTTTACCGGTTTCAATCAACCCGAAGATATAATCGTCGGGAGAGAACCTTTGTTATATATTTCCGATACAAAAAATAACAGAGTAGTTCAGATGGATATTGCAGGGAATCAGATTGGTCAATTATATTTTCTCAATCCGAGAAGTCTGGCACAGGACAGAAATTTTGATTTACTTGTTATTGCTGATTCTGTAACTTCTTTAAATGATACAATAAATATTATTTATCGGGTTAAACTCGTAGAAGCAGGTGGAATAATAACTAATGCATATAAAATCCCATTATTCGCAAGTGATTATCCGACACCGATATCAAGCAGAAGAAGAAAATTTTCAGGTATATCTACTTATAATGATAATACTATTTTAATTACACGTATAGGACCGGATAATATTAGTTTCATTGATCCTGATAATGCATTAATCAAAATCAAAGGTATAAACTCATTACAACAATACGAAATATTATCAGGTTTCCAAACTACAGGTAACGGTATTTATTCCATTGATAAAACTTCATCTATAAAAACAATTTCAAACGCTAATCCGAATTTTATTTTTACACGAAATACAGAGGATTTTGGATTTAAAGTTCAATGGTTTGAGTATGATAATGTTAACGGAACTTTTGACCCTAAATTTTCTCCGGAAACAAATTCTGATATCGTAAGATTACAATTGGGTACTCCGCAGGATGTTACACTTGATAATAATCAGAATGTTTTTGTGATAGACTCTCAAAGAGACTCGTTATATAAATTTTCAAACTCTGGAAGATTGAGATCTGAATCTTTCGGTGGTTCCGGTTCAGGTGATAATAAATTTAATAATCCAAAAGGGGTTGCTTGGTTTAATAATGTTTTATACATTGCTGATACAGGAAATAACCGTATAGTCAGATTTAAACTTTCTACCGATTTAAATTAAGAATTGCCAAAAAATCAGAAAAAAAATATCAAAGTCAGAGAAAAAATTTATTCGCCATATTATGACTATTCCTTAATACTTATATTCTCAGTTTTTATAATTCTTTTAACTTCATTTAAAATCACCGGAGACGATGATGTATTCTGGCATTTAAGTACAGGCAGATACATTCTGGAAACAGGAACGGTTCCTTCGCAGGATGTTTTTGGATTTGTTACTTCAGGTATGGAGTGGATGCCGTTCGAATGGGGTTGGGATATTTTAACTTATTTAATTTATAAGGCAAGCGGATATACCGGACTTTCAATTTTCAGAACTTTAATCTTCCTGTTAATTTTTTTCATATATTTTTCCATTTATAAAAAATTTAAAATCCCTCTATCAATTTCATTCATTGTCCTCACAATTCTTGCTTTTGGAATTATGGACAGATTAACTCCAAGACCTCATATAATTTCTCTTTTATTCTTTGTTTTATTACTTTACATTATCATCCAGTATAAATATTTCAACAGGGAAAACTCGAAAATATTATTTTGGATTCCTGTGATTTTTTTATTTTGGGCTAATATGCATATGGGTATTATTGCGGGAATTTTTCTATTTGGGATTTGGCTATTCAGTGAGTTTGTGATTTATTTAAATCCTACAGCATTCTCATCAAAAGATATTCCGGCTTTTAAAAAACCTGAACTTACCCGTATTGCACTCATTTTCTTTGCTTCAGTATTAATAATGCTCATAAATCCTAACTTTTTTGATACTTATATTTATGCTTATGAACATACTAAAATGAAAATGCTTGAAACAATTAATGAATGGAGATCACCTTTTGATGATAAATTCGGCGGGGGATTCGTTTCTAATATTTATAAATTCTTTCTATTCTCAGGTATTTTAGTACTTTATTATTCTTTTAAGAAAAAAGATTTATTTGCTGCACTCGTATTTATAGGATTTGCCGCATATTCAATAAGAGCAGTAAGATTTACCGTGGATTATAATATAATCGTTTCTGTTTTTATTACAATTTCAATTGGATTTATTATTTCAAATCTTAAGGATGGAAAACTCAAAGAACTATTTTCTATCAACCCAATACCTAAAGTTATACTTTCAGCAATACTGCTTTTCTGCATTATAAATCTACCAAATAACAAACTTTACTTAGAGCATCTTGAATATTATCGAATATCAGGTTTTGGAATTAATTCTGATTTTATACCGACCCAGATGTTCGATTTTATGAAACAAAACAATATTCAGGAAATCGGTGAAAGACCTCTAAATCATTTCGGTACAGGTGGATTTTTGATTTGGAATTTTCCGGGAAAGAAAAATTTTATTGACAGCAGAAATTTAAACGATTCTATATTTAATGAATATTCAACCATAATAGGAAAATCCCCTGGATTTGAAAAGAAAATTAATGATTACAATTTTGATTATGCTATGTATCTCGCTCCGGATCTCGTAAGAGCACCTCAAGAGATGGAACAAACTGCAATTTCTTACTTATCAAAATCACCTGATTGGAATCTCGTTTTTTGGGATGATAAATCTTTTTTATGGGTTAAAAATGATCCGAAATTTAAATCTATTTCAGATAATTTTACTTATAAATATCTTACCCCTTATAATTTTGTTTATAATAAAAAAGTAATTGATAATGCTATTCTTAATGACAAAGAAACATTAAAAAAAGAAGTAAACAGAAAACAATCTGAAGAACCTAATTCTATAATCTTAAATTCATTTCTGCAGACTTACGGCGGAAGATTAAATTAACAAAATAAATTTTAAATTTATAATTCAATATGAAAATTAAACTTTTATTACTTTTATTAATCCTTAACTTCTCATCATCAGCATTTTCTCAGGTGGTTTCTATTGCATCCATCAGACAAAATGATGCAACAGGAGTTCCGGTTTTATTAAATCAAATAAGAACTGTAGTTGGTGTTGTAACTGTAGCAAATCAGTTCGGTGGTCCTTCTTACATTCAGGATAATACAGCGGGAATTGCAATTTTTGATAATACTTTTTCATCTGCTGTAACTATCGGTGATAGTGTTCAGGTTACAGGAACAATTATTCAATTCAATGGTCTGACTGAACTTTCAATGGTGACTTTTAATGTGATAAGTTCTGGAAGGACAGTTACTCCAATAGTAATAAATCTTCAGCAATTTACAACTCAACAATGGAATGGTCTGGAAGAGTATGAAGGCAGACTGCTCAGAATAAAAGGTTTAACTACTACTTCAACGGGTACTTGGGCAGCAAATACAAACTATAACGTAACTGATGCCACAGGAACGTATAACTCGACTATGAGAATTGACAATAATTCAAATCTAGTCGGAGCGATTATTCCTTCCGGAACTTTTGATTGTATTGCAGTCGGAAGTCAGTTCAAATCTGCCGCACCATATAATTCAGGTTATCAGTTTTTACCAAGAACAACTGCGGATATAATACAAGGTGGCGGACCTATTATTGTTACAAATCCTCTTGAATCTAACATTCAACCTACATCTATTACAATTTCATGGTCAACTCAAACTCCCGGTTCAAGCAGAATAAGATATTATCTCGTTGATTCAAATTATCAACCTGCCGTATTTAAAGATTCAGTATTGTCTGCAACTATGACTACAAATCATTCTTTAAATTTAACAGGTTTAAAACCGGGAAAAATTTATTTTCTTGAAGTAAGTTCAACAAACGGTACCGGTACAAGTTTTGCTCCTCCAAAATACATTTCAACTTCTTCGGCACCTCAGTCAACAGGAAAAATGGAATTTTATTTCAATAGAAGCGTTGATACATCGCTCGCTTTTCCTAATAATAAAGCAAACGGTAACACTGATTTTAAAACACGTTTGATTCAAAGAATAGATTCAGCAGTATATTCAATCGATTTTGCTATATATTCTTTTAATGATATTGTCCAGATAAAAGACAGATTAATTTTTGCTTTAATCCGCGGTGTTAAAATAAGAGTTGTTTATGAAAACAGAGAAAATCAGCAGTTAATAAATGATTTAATTTCAGCAGGAATCAGAGTTCAGAAACGTCCGACAACAGACGGACTTATGCATAATAAATTTATGATTTTTGATGCAAGAGATACAGTAAATCCGGCAAATGATTGGCTCTGGGGAGGATCTGCAAACATAACTGAAAACCAGTTCTATGATGATGCTCAAAATGTTTTCTTGATTCAGGATCAGGCGATTTGTAATACTTTCACAAGAGAATTTGAAGAGATGTGGGGTTCACATACTGATTTCAATATCCCGGCAAGAGCGAAATTCGGTCCGGAAAAATCACGAAACACTCCTAACTTGTTTTTTGTTAATGGTAAAAAAATTGAAGTTTATTTTTCACCAACTGAAAATATCGGAACTGTAATTGAAGATTTGATTACAACTCAAAACACTTCTCTTAATTTTTGTATGTTTGCTTTTACAAGATTTAATATTGCAAACAAAATGAAAACGGTTTATAGCCCTCCAACAAGAATGGTTAGAGGAGTTTTTGACGGAAGTAATTCATCCGATCCGGTTTATTTAGAAATGAAAGGAATTGGTGGCTCTTTCCCATGGAATCCGGCTGCGAAAGTTTGGTTAGATAATGTTCCAGGACAACTTCACCACAAATATATGGTGATAGATCCTGAAACTCCATCAAGTAATCCTATTGTTCAAACAGGTTCTGCAAATTATTCCAACAATGCTATTTTTAATTCAGATGAAAACATTGTTATTTTTTATGATTCATTAATCGCAAACATTTATTTTCAGGAATTTTCAAAACGGATTTCTGATGCCGGAGGAACTATTGATGTTAAATCTATTTCTTCTGAAATTCCAAATGGATTTGAATTATCACAAAATTTTCCTAATCCCTTTAATCCGGTAACTTCAATAAATTTCTCTTTACCGGTTAAATCAAAAGTGAAATTAATTATATATGATGCATTGGGCAGGGAAGTAATAACTTTAGTAAATTCTGATTTAAATACAGGTGTTTATAGTATTAACTGGAATGCTTCCAATTATTCCTCTGGAGTATATTTCTATTCACTTCAAACAGAAAGTTTTACATCAACTAAAAAGATGTTATTGGTGAAATAAAAAAGGGGTCTTATGACCCCTTTTTCTTAATAAGGATCTCTTAAAATTTCTTTTCCTTTTTTTGCAATATTTATCATTTGTTCCATTTGTAAAAAAATATCCGGATAATTCCAAAAATTACATCCGACAAGTACGGTAACTCCATCTGAAGGGTCATAAGCAGCAATTGTTAAATAACTTTGATGGGCTCCGGTGTGACCATATCCTAACCCTTCCATAAAATTAATCCCTAAACCGTAAGGAAAACCACCATTTGGAATTACTTGTTTCATCAAATCAACATTTGACATATTTATTCCTGCTTGTCCCGTTAATAACATTTTTAACCATTTGGTAACATCTCTTGATGTTGAAATTAAATTACCTTCTGATACATTTCCGGACATATTATCAAATGTGGTAGAAAAATATGTACCGTTTTCATATAAATAAGAATTAATTTTTGGTTCAGGAATCTGAATATCAGTGCCTTGCCAAACAGAAATTGTCCTGTTTAATTCCAATGGAATAAAAAAGTTTTGTCTTAAAAATTGAGAATAAGAAACACCGGAAATTCTTTCAATTATTTTTCCTAAAATGTTATAACCTGTATTGGAATATTTATATTGACCTGAAGTTGGTGGAAAATTTGATAAATTATTTTTTGAAACAACTCCCACTAATTCATCAAATGTAAATGTATGATATCTGTTATCAGGAAGACCCGTTACATAATCTAAATAATTTCTACCGGCATATGGCTGAATAACAGTTGCAGGAATATCTTGATTCGTAACATCGAAAACTCCCGCTCTGTGCTCTAATAATGCTTTTATAGTAATTTCATCTTTAAATGGAACATTGTAATCCTCATTTTCAGGAATATATTTATTTGATGTTCCGGGAATATTTGAAGTTATAACATCATTAATATTTAATTTCCCTTGCTGATGTAATAACATGACTGAAGCTGCAGTAAATGTTTTTGTTATACTTGCAATTCTAAAAAAATAATCCGCCGTGTATAATTGTTGAGGTTCGCTGGATACATAAAATGTATCTCCTGCAGTTATATAACTTAAATAAAAATCAGCGACAGGTCTATTTAAATTTACCCTGTAGTAATTTGAAAGACTATCAACTAATGAATGTAATCTTTCGCTTTTTCTGTCAAAATTATTTTGGACAGGATTAGTCTGACAAGAAATAATTGTTATTGAAATTAATAAAACACTTATGATTCTTATTATCATAAAATGAGATTTAGAATTTTACAAACAAAAAAACTACTAACCTTAATATTCAATTTCAAGTTCTAAATTAAGATTTATTCTGTTTTCCTCTTTATTATAAACCATCTAAGGAACCGTGCTTTTAAATTTAAAGTTTAATTTTAAATAGTTAATTTTTAATTATGTTAAAGAAAATTGGTATTACTTTAGTTATTGTCCTCGGATTATTATTTTTATTTAATAGTGTCCTGATGCCCTGGTATGTCAAACACACAAATACAACTTTAGTACCTGATGTAACAGGATTGAATTTCATTGAAGCAAAACAAAAAATAGAAGCAGTTGGTCTTGAAGTTAAACAAGGTGACGTAAAATATGATGAGACTAAACCTATCGGTCTTGTTTTAGAACAAAATCCTCCGGGTGGTCAGGAAGTCAAGATGGACAGAAGAATTTACCTAACTGTTTGTGGTGGAGAACAACTTGTAGAGGTTCCACGTCTAATCGGCAGATCCCTAAGAGATGCAAAATTTACTCTTGAACAAAGAAATCTTCAGATTGGAGAAATAGTAAGAAAATTCTCTTTTGATATTCCCGAAGAATTTATTGTCTCGCAAGTCGTTCAACCGGGAAGTAAAGTTAGAAAAAATACAAAAATTGATTTAATACTTTCAAACGGGCCTGAACTTGGTAATTTAAGGATTCCTGATTTGATTGGTAAAAAACTTGAAGAAGCAAAAAAATTAATTACCGACAGTAAATTAAAAATCGGAAAGATTAATTATATATCAAGTAATGATGTTCCACCGGGTCAAGTTCTAGACCAGTATCCGAAAAAAGAAAAATCTGCTGTTGAAAATACTTCAGTGGACTTATTCATTTCGAAAAAAATGGTTAAAGAAATTCCGGAACTTGAAGAGTCTTCTGAAACAGGTATTGATGGACAGGAGAAAACAAAAGAAAATATAAAAGAAGAAAAACCAAAAGACGAAAATAAAATTAATAAAGATCCCGATGAAAAACCTAAATCTAATGATAAAGAAAAAAATCCTCTTCCTATGAAAAAAGAAGAAAAAAATAAAAACGAAAATAAACCGGAAGGGAATTCCGGATTCTAACTATGAATAAATTTATCTGCCCTTCTATACTTGCAGCGGATTTTAAACATTTGGAAAAAGACATTCTCGAAACTGTTAATGGTGGTGCGGATATAATTCACTGCGATATAATGGATGGTCAGTTTGTTCCAAATATTAGTTTCGGACCTGAAATAGTTTCTATGGTCAATCAAATTACAAATCTTCCGCTTGATGTTCATCTTATGATAAACAATCCCGAAAATTTTATTGATAAATTTGTAAAAGCAGGTGCAGATTATATTTCTGTTCATTTTGAAAATAATTTTCATTTAAACAGAGTGATTAATCAAATCAAGGATTCTGGAATTAAAGCCGGTGTGGTTATAAATCCCGCTACAAATGTTAATTCTCTTGAAGAAATAATTTCTCATGTTGATTTCGTTTTGATTATGAGTGTTAATCCCGGTTTCGGAGGACAAAAATTCATTTCTAATACATATCAAAAAATTATTAAACTTAAAAACTTAATTAATGAATTTAATCCCGGTTGTTTAATTGAAATTGATGGTGGAGTGGGAAAAGAAAATATAAAATCACTCTCTGATGCATGTGTAAATATGTTTGTCTGTGGAGCTTCAATTTTTAAATCGGGAAATATTTCTAAAACTACATCTGAATTGAAAAAATTAATTTCCTGAAATGAAAAATGTTTTTTTCAACAGGGATATTCTGACCGCCGAAAAATCAATTATAAAAGATTATAATTTTCCATCAATTAATTTAATGGAATCTGCAGGAATCAACTCCGCTGATTTAATCGCTGATTATTTTAAATCTAATTCTTACGGTGAAGTTCATATCTATTGTGGAAAAGGTAATAATGCAGGTGACGGATTTGTAATCGCCCGTGCATTAACAGAAAAAAATATTCAGGTAAAAGTATTCCTATGCTATGGAGATGATTCAATTAAAGGTGATGCTTTAATAAATTTAAACAAAATAAAAAATTTATCAGGAAAATTATTAATTATCACAGAGAATTTTTCAAAATACATTTCTACCGGTAATATCTTAGTTATAGATTGCTTATTCGGAATAGGATTCAAAGGTATTCCTGATGAAAAACTGAAATCTATAATAAACCAAATAAATTCTTTCGGTAAGAAAAATATTATATCAATTGATGTTCCTTCCGGACTTTCTGATATTAATTCTCAACTAACTGTTAATGCAGCACAAACTCTTTCTATGGGTGTATATAAATTTGAAACTCTTTTTGAATACGGAAATTTAAACAGCGGAAATGTTAAATTAATTGATATCGGGATATCACAGGAAATATTTTCTGAATTCAACAAAAAAAATATTTACCAAATCGAAAAAAATGATTTTTGTAAATCCTCAAGAAATATTCTTTCTCATAAATATTCAAACGGAAAAGTTTTTATAATTTCAGGAAATATAAATTATCCCGGTGCCGCAATACTATCTGCAAAAGCAGCATTCAGATCAGGTTCAGGTGCAGTAATCTCAGCAGTTCCTGAAAATATTTATTCAGAAATTTCTTGTAACATTATTGAATCAGTTAAAATACCTTTAACTGTTAATTCAAATAACGGAATTCAAAACTCGGAAAATAATTTTCATGCTGTTAAAGAAAAAATACTCAGTAGTGATTGCACTTTAATTGGTCCGGGAGTAGGTCGTGATGTTGAGACGATGGATTTTGTCCGGAAAATAATTACTGAAATTAAATCAAAATTCATAATTGATGCTGATGGATTATTTGCATTTTCGGGACACACAGATATTCTTAAAAATTCCGGTTCTGAAATTATTCTAACCCCTCATTTAGGAGAATTTTCAACTCTATCAGGAATTTCTAAATCTGATATACTCAATAATCTATATGATGTCACAAAATCTTTTGCCTTAAAAAACAAAATAAATTTGTTGTTAAAAAGTTCAACTTCTATATTCACTGACATTGATATTTTCTTAATAAATAATTTTGGCAAAGAAAATCTTGCTACATTTGGGACAGGTGATGTTCTTTCCGGAATTCTGGCTTCAGAATTTTCGAGAATATCATCTCCTAAAAAAGCAGTTATAAATTCATTACTGATTCAGGGTTTAACGAGTGAATATTTATACAACATAAATCATAATTCTATGATGGCATCTGATATGCTTGATGTAATTCCAAAAATTATACGTGAACTCCAAAACTAAACATTTTTTCAAATACCATTTTTTACTATACTTTTATCTGATAATTATTTTTGTCCAATCTTCAATTCCGGGAAATAATTTTCCTCCGCTTGGATTTGATTTTGCAGATAAATTAATTCATTTTACAATTTTTGCAATTCTTATGTTATTATTTTTTATTTCCTTAAAAAATCAATTTAAATATGTTAAATTGCAGAAATATGCACCTGAATTTGCTTTGTTATTCACGGTTTTATATGGAATTTCAGATGAAATCCATCAAAAATTCACTCCGGGTAGATTTCCGGATATCTATGATGTTTTAGCGAATTCTATTGGTGCACTTTTTGTTTACAGTATTATTAAATTTTATAATCATTTTAAAATAATTCGATATAATTCAAGATGATACAACTTCAGGACTTTAGTTTCATTATTCCTCTATTAATTATTACAATCGGAGCAACTCTCACTCTCGTAATTGATGCTTTTTCAAAAAACAAAAATCTTGTTTTTTGGTTCACAATTTTAACGGTTGTCTCAGCTCTTGCAACTTCTTTCATTCATATTGATATTGCAACAATTGTATTTAATAATTTTGTTAAGATTAATATTCTTTCCACAACATTTCAGGTTTTAATATTAACCGCAATTTTAATTTCTGTTTTTTCATCAAAAAGTTATATCGAAAAAGAACAAATTAATTTTGGAGAGTATTACTCATTAATGTTGTTCTCTGTAATGGGTATGTTACTTATGGTTGTCGGTAATGATCTCTTAATTGTCTTTCTCGGATTGGAATTAATGTCAGTGTGTTTTTATGTATTAGCAGGATTTATGAGAAAACGTGTTAAGTCTAATGAATCAGCAATGAAATATTTTTTACTCGGTGCTTTTATGACAGGATTTTTGCTTTACGGTATTGCACTTATGTATGGAGTGTTAGGAACTACTAACATCAGTTCAATTTCTTCTGCTGGTGAATTAATCAAAACTCCAACTTTCTTAATCGGATTTGGTTTATTTATGGTCGGATTCTTTTTTAAACTTGGAATATTTCCTTTTCAAATGTGGGTTCCGGATGTATATGAAGGTGCTCCAACTACAATTTCGGGTATGATGTCAACTGCGGGAAAAATTGCCGCAGTAGGTGTTATATTACCTATGGTTGTTTCTATGGCTTCTAATATTGTTTCTTTCAGACCTGTATTTTCTGTAGCTGCTATTCTTACAATGTTAATCGGTAGTATCATTGCTTTATCTCAAACTAATATCAAAAGACTTCTCGCGTATTCATCCATAGCAAGTGCAGGATATATTATGGTTGGTATTGCTTCTATGAATGACTGGGCTTTAAAAGGTATTATTTATTATCTCGTTGCGTATGTATTTATGCAACTCGGTGCATTTATAATTATTTCAATTCTCGAACAAAATTCTGTCGATACAAATGAATTTAAAAATCTTGAACTGAATAATTATAAAGGACTTGCTAAAAATAATCCTGTTCTCGCAATATTTTTAACAATTTTTCTTTTCTCACTTGCCGGCATTCCACCTTTTGCAGGATTTTGGGGTAAATATTATATCTTCTATTCTGCAATTCAGGCAAACCTTATTTGGCTTTCAATTGTTGGTATTGTTATTAGTGTTGTATCCGTTTATTACTATTTAAAATTAATTGTTTATATGTGGTTTATGGATGCTGAAAATAACGAATACTCAAGTGAAGTTTATCGGGTTTCTCCTTTAACTAATTTAGCAGTTTCTCTTTCAATTATCGGAACACTGTTCTTCGGGTTATTCCCTGAAGTATTCTTTAACTTATTTAAGGTTTAAAATTGATTCATCTCAGATATTCCAAATGGACTCCATTTTCTTTAACGGATGATAAACGTTTGGAAGAGATGTTTTCCTTCTTTAGTTATCTTCTAATACAGTCAAATGGTGATGTTGAAGACGCTCTTCAATGGCTTGAAGAACTCAGTAAAGAATATAAAATTTTTGAAGATAACTTTTCTTTTTCTGATTTTGTTGATGAATTGAAAAAACAAGGTTACATTGCTGAAAAAGAAGGGCTAAATGTCCTTACCGGTAAAGGTTCCCGCCGCATTCGAACAGATTCACTTAAAAAAATATTTTCCGGAATGAAAATTGATACTTCCGGTTTTCATGAAACTAATAAATCGGGAACAGGAACAGATAAATTAAGTGAATTAAAAAAATATTCTTTTGGTGATTCAATTTCTAATATTGATCTCACTTCCACAATAAAAAATGCATTTGTAAATTCTTCAATTGATAATCTAAACTTAAAAGAAGATGATATTGAAATTTATGAATCAGAACATTTAACTTCCTGTGCAACGGTTTTAATGATTGATATTTCTCACAGTATGATATTATATGGCGAAGACAGAATCACACCCGCTAAAGAAGTTGCTCTCGGGTTATCAGAATTAATTTCCACTAAATTTAAAAAAGACCGTCTTAGTGTTGTTTTGTTCGGTGATGATGCAAAACAGGTTGAGTTAAGAGATTTACCTTTTATTTCCGTTGGTCCTTTTCACACAAATACTAAAGCAGGTTTGAGACTTGCGAGAAATATATTAAAAAAACAGGGAAGTGTTAATAAACAGATATTTATGATTACCGATGGAAAACCTTCGGCAATTTTTACTGATGATGGAAGATTATATAAAAATTCATTTGGTCTTGACCCTAAGATAGTTAATAAAACTTTAGATGAAGCAGTTGCATGCAGAAGAGATAAAATTAAAATAACTACGTTTATGATTGCAAGTGACTATTATTTGAGAAACTTTATTGAAGAATTTACTAATGCAAATAACGGCACTGCTTATTACTCAGGTCTTGATAAATTAGGAAATTTTATATTCTCTGATTACCTAAAGAACAGATACAAAAACAGGTGAATAAATTTTATATTATTTTAATATTTTTTCTTTCCGCTGACTTATATTCACAATCTTTAATTTTTAAATCAAATTTATCTGATCAGAATTATTCTGCAAAAAAAAACAAATTTGAATTTTTATCTTCACCTGAAATATTCTCACCATTAAAAGCATCCATTTTTGAATCTCGAATTGGTGGTTGGAAAGATTTAAATAATAATCTCGTAAGACTTGATATTGGTTACTCGCCTGATATAATTTCATTCAGACATCGCCGATCAGTTGCATCAATTGGTGTAGACTTTTTTACCTTTTCAAGTCTAAGAAGTGAAGTGAATTTTAAGTTTCCGGTTGAAGCAATTGATTATAATTTCGGTTTAAAATTTTCTTATCATAAACCAATCAATAAGAAATTATCTCTTGAAGGAAGATTTCGTTTGGCACATATATCATCACACCTTCAGGATGGTTATAAATATGAAAGAACAGATACAATTTTTACTCCGTTTGTGTATAGCAGGGAATATATAGATTTATCAGCAATTCTGAATTATAATTATTCCAAAAGAATTTTGTTCAGAACGCAATTATCGCTTAATTATTTGATAAATTCTAAACCCGATGATTTTGGAAAATTATATCTTCAATTTGGTTTTGAAAAATATATAAAAATTTTTAAGAAAATAAATTTCTATTTTTCAAATGAATTCAGATTGGTAAGTGTAAAGTCATCATCAAATTTAAATTATAATCTTGAAACCGGTTTTAAATTCGGTGGTTTAAACACAAGAGGAGTAAGTTTGTTTTTTACATACTATGACGGTCAGGATTATAGAGGTCAGTTCTATAATAAGTATTTGAATTATAAAGCGATAGGTTTTACTTTTGATATATAAAAAAATAATTTGCCTTATAAAATTCTAATAATATTTTTTTTCATTTGTAATATAAGTCACTCACAGTCTTTTTCTAATGCTATTTCAATAACCGGTGATGGAAAAGGTTTTATATATGTTTTGGATAAATCAAAAAATGAAATCACTAAACTTGATTCAAACTTAAATATTATAAAAAAATCAGGCGACTATGGATGGGCTTCCGGGCAGTTTATTTCTCCTACATATATTGATGCTTCAAGCGGTCTTGATATTTTTGTGTCTGACGGGAATAATTACAGGGTTCAGAGATTAGATTTAAATCTCGCATTTATCTCTGAATTAAAAACAAATACAATTACATTTAATCCTGAGTTTCAATTTAACACACCCGTCGCCACATTGATTGTAAATTCAAACAATCTGTTTGTGATAGATAAAGATAATAAAAGAATTGTAATTTATCAGAATGGTGAAAAACCGTCTAACTCGTTCGGTGATTTCAAAACAAGTCCGACGCCTTTAATTGAACCTGTTAAGTTATTAAAAGATAATAACAATAATATTTATATACTTGACAAAGGTTACAATAAAATTTTAATTTTTGATAATTTTGGAAATTTTATAAAAACTATTGAACTGGATAATGTGAAAACTTTTTCAATCTTTAATAATAATCTTTATATCATTTCAGGAAATGAAATATTTATTTATGAACCTCAGAAAAATGCTTTTTCTGAAAAAATATCACTTCCTGAAAATTATCAAAATAAAATTACTGACTTATTAATTTATAACAGCGAAAAGTATTTTATTTTAGAAAAAAATAAGTTAAGTTATATAAAACCTTAAAACATTATGGCATATTCTTTAAACAAAGTTCAACTAATCGGAAACGTCGGAAAAGAACCTGAACTGGCTTATAGCCAATCCGGAAACCCTTATTTGAGATTTTCCATCGCTACAACAAGTAGTATTAAAGACAAAACAGGAAACTGGGTAGATAAAACCGAGTGGCATAATATTACAGTTTTTGGAAAACCTGCGGAAACTGCTCAAAAATTTTTAAAAAAGGGGAGTAAGGTTTTTGTCGAAGGAAAACTCTCTAACTCAGAGTATGAAAAAGACGGGGTGAAAAGATATTCTTATAATATTCTTGTATCGGATTTTGAAAATATTGTTTTTCTCGACAAAAAAGATGCTTCAAATTCAAGCAGCGAACCCGCTCCTTCAGTAAAGGATGACGGAGAAGATTTACCTTTTTAATAATACATAAGTTTCATACAAAATACACTTCCTCCTGATTTTATAAATTCAGAAGTGTTTGTTTCAATTAATTTTAATCCGGTATTTAAAATATCGGATTTAAATTTTTCACTGCCTTTCTGAACAATCACATTTTCTCCGTCAGGCGAGTGACAGTTACAAACAAAAAATTTTTTATTTTCCTCGCTGTCTGCATATATCACTTTCGTATATAATGTATCGATTAATTTTAATGTTTCATCGTCAAAAGCACTTTTATCAATTACGACGGTATCCCTGTTAATAATTGACATACATGTATCAAGATGATATAACAAAGGATTTTGTAATTTAATTTTTATAATTTTTTTCCCTGATATTTCATTTAAATACTCATAGATTTTTTCATCCGTCCTGTATCCATAACCTCCAAAGATAATATCTCTTTCATAATCCATCAGACAATCTCCCATTGATTCAAAATAATTTACATCTTCAGGTGTTGTGAATATTTTATAACCTCTCTCTTCAAAATATTTTTCAAAATATTTAACTTCACCCGATCTTTGTGGATTTTTCATTTTACTCAACAATACACATTTTTGACCATTAACATTTATAAAAGGAAATGATTGATTCGCTGTGAACACCATATCAGGAAGATTAACAATGGGATTAATCAAATTAACCTCTATTCCTAATTCAAAATAAATCTTTTTTAAATTCTCCCATTCAACTATTGCTTCAACTTTATTGGTATTATTTATGTTATCTATCATAAAATCATTCCCGGAATAGTTGATTTCAAAAAATTCAGGTTTACACATTAATATTTTTTTGGGAATCATACAGTAATTTTTTAATATAATTTTATTTTTTAATTTTTAATCTTGTTAAATGATAACATTTGAAAAGAGTGTATTAATAGATTGTGATTTAGAAGAAATTTTTGAATTTCATTGTGATACAAATAATCTGCCTTTGATTTCTCCAAATTACATAAAAGTTAAGATTATTAAAATTGATAAACCAATAAGGTTGAATTCTGAAATTATTGTCCGTGTATCTCAATTAGGTTTTCTATATACTAATTGGTTTATAAAAATATCGAAGTTCGAAAAAAATAAAATAATTACAGACTATCAGGTTAAAGGTCCTTTCAAACATTGGGAACATTCTCATATTTTTGAATCTGTTGACGGAAAAGTTAAAATGACTGATCTCATAAATTATGAACTACCTTTTGGATTCATAGGAAAATTTGTTAATTCTTTATTCTTAAATAAAATAATTGAAAACCAGTTTAAATTCAGACATAAAAAAACAAAAGAATTATTTGAAAATAAAAAAAATGCATAAACTTTTATTATTAATTTTAACCATATCATTTTTTTCATCCGCTATCGCTCAGGATTATAATTCTATAACTTCATCATCAAAAAAATTACCTGGATTGCTCAATGTTTATAATTCTAATAATGATTATTATTTTGAATTTGATAAGTCAGTTGAGAAAAAAACTTTTCTTTTATATAGCACCAATCTTACTGCAATTGATAATCTTAGTTTTTTTGCGGGTTTCCCTTTGAGTGAAATGATAATCAAATTCAAAGAAATAAAAGACGGTTATAATATAATTCAGTATGGAAATAAAATTTTACCCGACACTTCGAAATATTCTAACTATAATCAGGAAATAACATCAAGGTTCGGTCCTTTAAAAATTGATGCTAAACAAAATGAATCTGATTCTGCAAAAAAAATATCTAAAGTTAATCAGTTTTTCGAATCTGATATTGCAAATCTTCAGTATATTTTCCAATCTTTAATGGGAGGATATTACACCATAAACACTGATTTAACTTACATTGAAAGTGTGAAATCTTTTCCTTCAAATATCGAAATTATAGTAAATTATGTTTTAAATTCACAATCAGCACCTAATGCTTCTGTCCCTGATTCAAGAGCCATAAATTTTGTTGTCAGATATTCATTGGTTGAAATTCCTGAAAATAAAAATTATATACCGAGATTTTATGATAATAGAATTGGATATTTTACGACTTCATTTAAAAATTATTCAATCCCTGACAGAAAAACTGAATATACAACTTATATTAACCGCTGGGATTTAAAAAAGAAAAATGAATTTGAATCTATATCAGAACCTGTAAAACCTATTGTTTACTGGATTGACAGAGCAACTCCTGTTGAATACCGTGATGCAATAATAAAAGGTGTTCTTATGTGGAATAAAGCATTTGAAAATATTGGATTCAAAAATGCCGTCAGATGTTACGTTCAACCCGATACCGCAACTTGGGATATTGAGGATATAAGATACAACGTCATCAGATGGCAATCTTCATCATCAGGAGGACTTGCAGGTGTTGGACCTTCAATCGCAAATCCGTTTACTGGTGAATTAATAAATGCTTCTGTTTTATTAAATTCTGAAATTGCCGGTTTTTTAAGATTTGAAAAAGATTTGGCTGAAATTATCAGAATGTCCAAACCCGGAGAAATAAAAGAAACTGAAAATAAAATTCATAAACTTTTTGAAAAATCAGGAAAAGGCAAACATATTTGCTCTTATGCCTCATCTTCTCAAATTATAATGAGAAATTCTCTAATAAAAGTTTTAACAGATAATGAATTTCAAAATGAAGATATTATTCTCAAACAGTTTATAAATAATTATCTTACTGACCTTGTCGTGCATGAAGTTGGACATACTCTCGGTTTAAGACATAATTTCAAATCATCTACTGCATATACTCTTGAACAAATAAGAGATTCTAATTTTACAAAAATTAATTCTATCTCTTCATCTGTTATGGATTATAATCCTTTAAATATTTCACAGTCAGGTTTATCTCAGGGTGAGTATTGGTCTTCAACAATAGGGAATTATGATATGTTTGCCATTGAATACGGATATAAAATTTTTCCGAATGTAAAATCACCTGAAGATGAAATTCCGTTTCTCTTGGCTGTGGCTTCAAAATCTTCTGATCCATACAATAGATTCGGAACTGATGAAGATGCTTATGATATGTTTTATCCGACAAGTCTCGATCCGTTAACACAAATTTTTGATTTGGGAAGTTCACCTCTTCAATACGGAAAAGAACAAATCAATATCTCACTTGATCTGTTTAATAAAATACAGAATTATTTTCCTCAATATGACAGAAGTTATACTCAGTTGACAGGAGTTTTTAAATCGGTTTTATACGGTTACTTTTCAGGAAGTAATTTTGCATCTAAGTATATCGGAGGTGCTTACATAAACAGAATGAAAAGCGGTGATTTATCTCAAAACCGTTATCCCTATGAACCGGTACCATATTCAGAACAGTTGGATGCTTTAAATCTCATAATTGAATATAATTTTAACGCTGATAAATATTTGAATTTCTCACCTGAATTTTTAAAACAACTTCAACCTAATTCTGAAGATTATAATTCGCTGTATATGTCAGGTGGAAGAATGGACGTTGCCCTTGATGAAATTATTCTAAATCAACAGAAATGGATTCTATGGAGATTATTCCATCCAATTATAATGGGACGTCTTATCGATCAGGAAAAAATTTCTTCATCGGCATTTACTCTTGAAAATTTGTTTGATTCTATAAAAAATGGTGTCTGGTCTGAATTGAAAACCAATCAACCAATCTCAGTGAGAAGAAGAAATTTACAAAAAGCATATATTGATTATGTAATTAATATTCTTTTGAAATCTGATTCTGAAATTCCTGAAGAATCAAGATCACTCGCTTATCTTTATTTAACGAATCTAAGAAAAGAAATTAATTCGAAAAAACCTTCTGATATTTATGAAGATTTTCACTTAAAAGAATGTTCATCAAGAATTGAGAAGGCAATAAATTCAGTTTTCATAGATAGTGTTAAATGACATATTCTGAATTTCTCATATATTTTCTGATTATACCAATTATTTTTTTGATTTTTCTTGTTAGAAAAAACATCAAAAAACAACACATAATTGTCTTAATATCAACGTCGTTAATCGCTTTTCTTGCAACCTCTTTATGGGATAACTACGCCGTATATAGTAAGATTTGGATGTTCCCCCCGGAAAAGACTCTCGGTATTTATTTTTGGTATGTCCCAATTGAAGAATATTCTTTTTTCTTTTTACAGACTTACTTAACTGGACTTTTACAATTTTTTTTACTTTTCAAATTAAAAAACTCGCGGGAATCTCTTAATCCGAATCCAACTTTTCTCACTTCAGTTTTTTGTTTAATTATTCTTAATTTTTCTGTAGTTTCGCAAGGGGAGATAATTAAACTTCCATTCGGTAAGTTTAATTATATTTTTCACCTCTTTTCCTGGGCAGGTTTTTTCATTATCGTTCAGTTAATTGCAGGCTGGAAAAAAATTCTAAACAATCTAAAAATTGTAATTTTTCCCGTTCTTATAATGACTATATATTTTGCTTTGGTGGACTCTGTCGCTATCGGGAATGGGATTTGGAATTTTGATCCTGAACAGACTCTCGGTTTTAAAATAGGGAATGTACCTCTCGAAGAAATTTTATTCTTTTTTTGTACTAACTTACTCGTGACAGAATGTATTGTTTTATTATTACCTGAAAAATTTCTTTTAAGTAAAAAAATTAATAATGTATAAATTTATAATCGCTGAAACAAAAGATTCAATTCTTTCTGTAAAACTGAACAGACCGGAAGTATATAATGCTTTCAACGAAGATATGTTATTCGAATTACAGGATGTATTTAAAAAGGCATCTGAAGATTCATCTGTAAGATGTATAACCCTCACCGGGGAAGGAAGGGCTTTTTCTTCTGGTCAGGATTTAAAAGATTTTACTGACAAAAAATCTACTTTCAAAGAGGCACTTGAAAAAAAATATAACCCTCTGATAAATTCCATCACCTCAATTCAAAAACCGGTTATTTGTGGAATCAATGGAGTCGCCGCAGGTGCAGGACTTTCTCTTGCTTTGGCTTGTGATTATAGAATTGCAGTTGAATCTGCTACATTAATTGAAGTTTTTATAAATGTAGGTTTGGTTCCTGATTCAGGTTCTTCTTTTTATCTCCCCAAATTAATTGGTTATGCTCGTGCTTTTGAAATGTGCACAACTGCAGATAAAATTTCTGCAGCAGTCGCTCTCGAATGGGGCTTAGTTAATAAAGTTGTAAGTTCACAAAAAATTCTTGAAAAACTTATGAATATCACTGCTAAAAAATATGCTTCTATGCCGACTAAATCAATTGGTATGATAAAAAATTTATTAAATGTATCTTACAATTCTGACCTAAATTCAATACTTGAAATGGAGGGTAAATATCAGGATATTGCAGGTCAATCAAATGATTACAAAGAAGGGGTTTCATCATTTTTAGAGAAAAGAAAACCAAAATTTTCAGGAACATAAATATTTAAATAAAGTTAATAATTTAAGGTATGAAAAATAAGATTTTCTACATATTTATAATTTTCTCTTTATCTTTAGTAAGTGTTTCTTTACTTCAAAGTTGCGGGGCAAATATTTTTTCTGAATCCGATGATGTATCAATTGGCAGAGATATTGATAAACAAATTAAAAATGATCCCAGACAATTTCCTTTATTGCAGGGAAGACCGGAAGTAAATAATTATGTTTCTAACTTGGGAAAAACTATTCTAAACAGTTCTCCTTTAATTCAGTATAAAAAAGTTTTTCCTTATGAATTTCAGGTTATTAATGATACAATTGTTAATGCTTTCTGTACTCCGGGTGGATTTATTTACATCTACACAGGTTTGATAAAATTTCTTGATAATGAAGCGGCTCTTGCCGGTGTTATTGGTCACGAAATTGCTCACGCAGAAAGAAGACATATGACCCAGAGATTAACTGCTCATTATGGAATTAGTTCTGTACTCGGATTGATTTTAGGTAATAATCCGGGAATCGGTGCACAAATTGCCGCTAACCTGTTCGTTGGTTTAGGTTTCCTGGCTAATAGCAGATCTGATGAAATTGAAGCGGATAATTATTCAATAAGATATCTCACTTCAACCGGATGGTATCCGGGTGCAATTGTATTTTTCTTTGACAAAATCAGAGAAAAACAAAAGAGAGACGGTACAACTCCCGGTGGACTTGAAAGATTATTATCCACTCACCCTCTTCCGCAGGATCGAATTGACAACGTAAAACAACAATTAACAAAATTAAAAATTAATCCTGACCCGACTAAAGGTTTAAACTTAACTGAGTATCAGAGAATTAAATCTATGTTACCTTAATTTTTGAAAAATAAATGAACATCAAAATGAAAATAAATTTGAAAAAACTTTTACTAACTATTGGAATCTTTTTCGCAGTTTATAATTTTTCTTTTGCAGATCAGATTAATGATAAAGATTTTAAATTTAAAATTTCCATTCCTTCTGATTGGGAGAAAACTAAATCTGAAGAAACTGCCAAAAAAGATGCCATATCTTACTCCTTCAATAGAAAAGATGGAAAAAATGCTTTAATGATAATCGCTTTCAAAGTTAATGCAGTTAAAGAACTTGACGATTTGATTTATACTCTTGAGAAGGATTTTACTTTGAAAATTCCTCCCCGTTCAGGTGAATACACAACTTTTGATAACGGGACTTATGACGGAAAAGTTGCTGTCTATAAAGATAATGAATTTACCGAAACAATTTATTACTACAGAACAAAAAATTCTGATGCAAGCAACTATGCTTATATGGTAAGATTTATAACTCCGAATACATATTACAATGCTGACTCAGAAGCAGAAATAAAAAGTATTTCAAATTCATTCTCACCGACTAACTAATTTAAAAAAGGATTATATTTTATTTCGTGTCCAACGTTTGTCTCTTCCATATGACCGGGTAATAAAATATAATCCTCTTTTACTTCTTTAAATAATTTATCCTTAATAGAACTTATTAATAAGTTATAATCTCCTCCGGGTAAATCTGTTCTGCCAATAGATTCCCTGAATACGACATCACCACAAAAAACAATTTTATTATTATCGTCTATATAACATATACTTCCGGGTGAGTGTCCGGGTGTATGTATAATTCTCAACTCTGTATCTGCAATATCAATTTTATCTCCTTCATTTAATATTACATCTATAGAAGGGGATTCTTCCATTTCAATACCATACAATTTTCCCTGTGTCACCGCATTTTCAATTAAAAAATTATCTTTATCATTTCCATAAATATCTACTTTGAATCTATCTTTACTATATTTATTTCCTAATATGTGATCTATGTGACCGTGTGTTAACAAAATTTTTTTAATGTTTATATTATTTTTTATTATAATTTCTTCAAGTTTATCTTTCTCTTCAGGAAAATAAACTGCGGGATCAAATATAACTCCGTCCCCGGTTTTTTCGTCATAATAAATATATGAATTCATCTGAAATGGATTAACAGGAAATTTTATAACTTTCATAGTGTATTAAATTGATTTTACTTTTTATTATAAATATTTTGTATAAAATTAATGAGTGATAATGACAAAGTCAAAATAATTGTTACAAACCGTAAAGCAAATTTTCAATATGAGATTATTGATAAATTTGAAGCAGGTCTTGTATTATCCGGAACTGAAGTCAAATCTCTCAGAGATAATAAAGCAAATCTTCAGGAAAGTTTTGCAAAAATTAGAAATGGGGAAATCTGGTTACTAAATTGCCACATAAGTGAATATAAATTTGGAAATCTTAATAATCACGAACCAACTCGACCAAGAAAACTTCTTTTTCATAACTATCAGATTAAAAAAATTAAAACATCACTGGAACAAAAAGGTCTCACGCTTGTTCCCTTGAAACTATACTTTAAAAACTCTAAGGTAAAAGCGGAAGTCGCTCTTGCAAGAGGTAAAAAAATATACGATAAAAGAGAAACTATTAAAAAAAGAGAACAAGAAAGAAACATTAACAGATTATGAACGAATTTCCACCCGTAAAAGAACAGTTTGAAATTATTAAGTCAGGAACAGTTGATATTATTCCTGAAGATGAATTATTGAATAAACTATATAAATCTTATAAAGAAAAAAAACCATTAAAAATTAAATTAGGTTGCGACCCGTCAAGACCTGATTTACATATCGGACACAGTGTTGTATTGAATAAACTCAGACAGTTTCAGGATTTAGGACACGAAGCAATTCTTATAATAGGGGATTTTACTGCTATGATAGGTGATCCCACAGGGAGAAAAAAAGCCCGACCTCAACTTTCTTTTGAAGAAGCAGTTGAAAATGGCAAAACGTATTTTGAACAGGCAGGAAAAATTTTACATAAAGATAAAATAAAAATTTTATATAATTCCCAATGGTTATCTAAATTATCTCTTATTGATTTAATTAATATTTTAGGAAAATTTACGGTGCAGAGAATTTTAGAACGTGATGACTTTGAAAAAAGGTTAAAAGAACATCAGGAAATTTCTATGCACGAAATATTATATCCTATAATGCAGGGATATGATTCTTATGCCATTGAAGCAGATGTAGAAATTGGCGGCACAGACCAAAGATTCAATAACCTCGTCGGTAGGGATATGCAGAAGAGATATAATATGGAACCGCAGGTTGTGATTACAATGCCTTTACTTGAAGGAACTGATGGAAGTGAAAAAATGAGCAAATCACTCGGTAACGCTATTGGAATTACTGATCCACCTCAGGATATTTTCGGTAAAACTATGTCCATTCCTGATATCTTGATATATAAATATTTCCAACTTGGAACACCGCTGTCTTCGGATGAACTTAATTCAATACGATTACAACTCGAAGATGAAAAAAACAATCCCCGTGATTTAAAACGAAGACTTGGGTTTGAACTTGTTAAACTTTATTATGATGAAGAAACAGCAAATAAAGCAATCGAAGAATTTGATAAAATATTTATTAAAAAAGAAATTCCTGATGACATAAGTGAATATGAATTAGAGAATAATGAAATTCAGTTATCAAAATTGTTGGTTGATACCGGATTAACATCCTCTATGACTGAATCAAGAAAAATGATAGAACAAGGGGCAATCCAGATTGACAAAATTAAAATTAATGATGTAAAAACTATAATTGATAATTCTTATCCTTCTGAATTTATTCTTCAGAAAGGAAAAAGAAATTTTATTAAAATAATTAAAAAAATACCTGAGGAGTAAAAACATTGTTTAAACCAACCAAAATATTTTTTACCAAAGGTGTCGGAAGACACAAAGATTATTTACAGTCTTTTGAACTTGCTCTTAGAGGAGCAGGGATTGAAAAATGTAATCTTGTAATGGTATCCAGTATTTATCCGGCCGGTTGCAGAAGAATTACAAAAAACCAGGGAGTTAAATTAATTGAACCGGGTTCTATTACTTTTTGTGTTATGGCTCGTAACTTCACTAATGAACCTAACAGATTAATTGCTTCTTCCATCGGTGTGGCTTTACCTTCCGATGATTCTCACTACGGATATATATCTGAACATCATCCTTACGGGCAAACAGAAAAAGTCTCCGGTGAATATGCCGAAGATTTGGCTGCCACAATGCTTGCTACTACTTTAGGTGTTGAGTTCAATCCGGAAACTGCCTGGAATGAAAGAGAAAATGTCTATAAGTCAAGTAATAAAATTTTTAAATCCTTTAATATTACTCAATCTGCTGAAGGGGATAAAAACGGACTTTGGACTACTACTATCGCCTGTGCGGTAATGTTACCTTAATTTTGAATTAAACTCCATACTTAATTTTAATTAAGTATGGAGTATTTAATCTTATTTTATAAGTAACAATTTTCTTGTTGTGTTTATTTCATTTCCTGTAATTTTAAGGAAATAAACTCCGGAATTTTTGTTAATGGCATTCCATTTTACTTTATAATTTCCGCGTTGCAAATCTTCATTTCTTATCACTTCTACAACTCTTCCCGTTACATCAAATACTTCAATCTTAATTCTCTGTGCAGTGTTCAAATTAAATTCTATTGTTGTTTCCGGATTAAATGGGTTTGGATATACATTTAAAATACTATAAGTTGCAGGAGTTAACTCATTTGTTTTTATATCGGTTACAGTTCTAAAAGGAATGTAATTTACATACCCTAAAGCGGCACTATCTGTTCTGTGAAAAATGTGTGCTTCTATTGAATCCTGAATCGTTGTACCCCAGTAATTATTTTGGGCATAAATCGAATCCGGTGTATTGTTAAATAAATCATATATTCTTCCCGTGTTTCCGTTACCATAAATTTGATTTAATCCGTTATCATTGGTATCTAAATTAAAAACATTACCTAAATTTGGTTTTGCTGTACCTTGAATTGTTACACCCCATAAATTACCTCTGATGAAATTTCTTTTAATAATCGGGATTAATGTTGAATTTCCGTTTAAATTAATTCCACTGCCTCCTAAACTTGGATTTCCTTGAATATTATTACTGTCGATTATGTTGTTATTAATCACAGCATTTATATTACCGCTTAGCAGTGCAATTCCATATCTGTTAAATTTAATTTCATTATTCTCTATAATCACATTACCTGAACCTATTGCTAACATTGCAATTCCACCTGCATTTGTGAATAAACCTCTGATTTTATTTCCCCTGATAATCAATGGTGGATTTGTTAAAGTCGCTCCCCAGTTTATTTGAGGAACATTTGCATTGGTTATGTTATTCTCATAAATCTCATTATTTATAATCTGTGGAGATGAAGCGATATTCGCACCTGACTGAATTGCAGCAACTCTGTTTCTGAAAATTTTATTATTTGAAATAATTGCATTAGATCTGAAAATTGATATTGCCGCATTTCCAAAAGTACTGTTTTGTGTATTATTTCTAATTATACAATTATTAATTAACATATCACAATCCAAAAGTCTGATTGAATTTCCATATTCCATAATCATTTTTTGCAATACAGATGCATCTGCAAACTCATTAAATCTGAATCCTAAATATTTTGTATTTGTATCCTGTGCAGTAATTTTAACTGAATCAGGAGGTGAAATTTTTAAAGTTCCGAAAACATCAATGAAAACTGATTGTCCTAATCTTAATGTTGAATTTGTAAGTATTGAAACGGTATCAGTTGCTGATATAATTAAAGTGTCATTAACATTGTAAAAACCGCCGGAAAAAGTTACAACCCCACCGGAAAAGTTTACTAAACTGTCCAAATTCCATCTCTTGTTTGTTCCGGGTGTTGAATAATTAGCATAAACTTCAGGGATAAGAATACATAAACTTAAAAACAATAAAATAATTTTTTTCATTAATTTAATTTTGAATTTCTATACATTTGATAAATAACTAATTTAAATTAATTTTTATAATTTTAAATTTCAGTTTACTTAAAAA
>ERZ761607.1413-NODE-1413-length-30230-cov-7.460083_pt1 | contig 30230 bp, 30 predicted proteins | sample MGYA00511164_ERZ761607 | MGnify/ENA primary metagenome ERZ761607 (study PRJEB28899, sample SAMN02445080) | bioreactor sludge metagenome | biome: EBPR sludge | place: Australia: Brisbane, Thorneside Wastewater Treatment Plant | collected 2011-06-22 ... | reverse complement strand
ATGATCTCAGGGATGCGCCACGCCACCAGGACCTTATCCATCACATCAGGATAGTCCGCTTCGAGCACCGGGTTTTCGCGGGCATCGACGAAGGTCGCGCCGAAGTCGCAGATATCGTCGGCGTAGACTCCGCGCACCACATTGGGTTGACCTTCGAGGAATGCCCCGGTTCTGGTCGTGACCTGAAACTGGTTCAGCAATCCGAGGGGCACCACATACCCCGACGGTGAGAACTCGTCGCTCCAGCAGGGTTTTTTATCGGCAAATTGATTCAAAGCTGTGGCGGCGTCGACGGTATTCTCACCGCGCGCTTCATCGAAGTATGCCGTGAATTCACCTTCGCGGTTGATGAGGATCTGCGCGCCGTAGAACATCTCTCCATTGCGGACCCGTGCCAGCAATGCCGTCACCGAGTTATCTCCACGTGCCATCACGAACGCGTACGGGGATAACGAAGCGATGTGCGCGTTTCCTTTTGCAAGAGAATCCACAAGCACAGCTTCGGAGGCAGGGATGACGGTCACGATGCGAAGCCCGGTCCGCTCTTCGAGGTATGCCGCAAGGACATCTCCAGCCGCGATCACGGGATCTGTCGGGCGAGGGTTTGGAGCCAGGGCGAGGATCAAAGGATTTTGTTCAGTGCCCGGCTCGGGCGGAGTCTGAGGCGCGACTGTCGGACCGGGAGTCGGTGTGAGCGTAGGAATCGCGGTAGGGGTCCCCAATGTCACCTGCAACGGGAATGAACATCCAAGCGTAATTAATAGTGTTATTAACAGTAGTACTTTTTTCATCTTACAGCTTTGTCTGTTTTCAGGCATTATGACCTTGCTATAATGATACAACCGAGAGGACGAAAATGAAAAATACATTCAGCACGATCATGTCCATCCTGATTTTGGTGGTGCTTGCCGCCGGGGTCTATTTTATCGTACAGACCGTGCGCGAGACCGCCGCTGCGGCGTCGCAACCGTTCGAGCAGGTCAACCAGGCGAACCAGACTTTGCAGACTCAGGTGGCGCAGCTGGCGAATCCTACGCCCACGATCATCCCCGACCCGGTGACCTATATCAATGAAGTGCGTGCGCTGGCGCGATTGGAAACCATCCAATACAGCGTCTCACAAGTCATGACTGGTGAATTGAACCAGGGCACCTTTGATTTTGCATTCGGCACGAAGATATTGGTGGTGGTGCATGGGACTGTGATCGCGGGTATCGACATGGAGAAGCTTCTGCCTGAAGACATGCGGATGGATAACGGTGTCTTGTACGTCAACCTCCCCCCGGCTGAGATTTTGGCGACCACGTTGAATACGGAAAAGACAGAAGTGTACACGCTTCAGGAAGGTCTGCTCGTGGATGTGGACCCGAACCTGGTGCTGACGACCATTCAAGGCGGGCAGGATAAGATCGTGAGCGTTGCGCTGGAGGATGGCATTCTCCAACAGGCTGAGAAAAATGCTGAATCCTATCTTTACCGTTTCTTCACTGCGCTCGGTTACAGCAATGTGATCTTCCCACAGGATTAAGAACAAGATTCAAGTAGACCTGACAGTCACGCTGGAAGCGTGACTGTCAGGTCTTTGTTTTTCTACGGGGTGCAGCTAACGGGGAACGACACTTGCTCCACCAGTTCATTTGGACTCAGTATCTTCAACTTCACCCAATATTCATTCGGCGCGTTGATGCGATAGAACTCGTTGATCAACTGCATGCCTGCTTCTTCGAAGATCAGCGTACCCACATCCGAGATGATGCCGTTGCTTGCCTCCCATTGCCAGGTGAGCAGGGTCGGTCCATTGGTGGTGATGGCGGCTTCGAAGAAAACCGTTTGCGGGAATTGACTGCATCCCACCACGATACGGTTCGGTTCGACGCGCAAATCCACCTTGGTGACTGTCACGAAGGGAGCCGGGACAATGGGCAATAGCGAAGTGTCGCCTTCTTCATCGGTCACTTCGGAGGAGACCCAGCAACGTCCGCCCGGGTTGATGGGGTCTTCGACCTGCCACCAGGTCGATGTGTCATTGCGCCCAACGGCGCTAAGCGTCCTGCCGTTGCTGATCTCGTTCAGAGTCAGATACACAATGCCGGGACCAAAGCGGCAGTTGGCGAGTTGGGCAGTCACTTGCACGGGGATTTCCACCGGAATGGAGGTGGGAGGTTCAGGCGACAGGGTCGGCACAGGCTGTGTGACTGGGTTGACTGTCGGCGTGGGGGGAGGCGGCGTGTTCTGAGATGTGCATCCCACCAGGGTGGTCACAAATCCTGCAAGCAGGATCAGGCGTTTCATCTTTCCTCCTTTCGATGCTGGGAATTCTACACAGTTTCCCGAAATCGCGTTGAACGAATCGGGGTTGCAATTACAGAAAACTTGTTCTATAATAATTCATCTTCTCCTGCCATGATCTTCCAACTGCATCGTCCTGTTTTTCCGTTAAACGATTTTGTCGAGTCCCTTATTTATTATGAAGGGATGACCCCTCCACACACACTGGACCGCTTCCTGCCGGATGGGAACACCGAACTCATCATCAGCCTTCTGGACGAACCTCAATTCATTCATGATAACGTCACCCTGCAGGCTGTTCAATCCTGCCATCGGTCATGGGTCAGCGGGGTACGCACACAACCGATCACCATTCCATCCGGCAGGGGCAGCCGCATGTTGGTGGTCAGGTTCCAAAAAGGCGCAGCGCGTACTTTTTATCCATTCCCCATGAATGAAATCATGGATACAGTGGTGAATGCAGACCTGATCTTTGGCAACAGCATCCTTTCTCTGCGCGAGCAATTGCTCGAAGCCCGATCGGTGGATGCGATCTTTCACCTGGTCGAATGCTTTCTCTTGAAGCGAGCGGGGGATCGGGTCCATCATGATGGTCCATTGCGCTGCGTTGGTTTCTCCGTCGATTACCTCTCCCGTGATCCAAATGAAGCGCGCCTGCAACACCTTACCGAACAGGTCGGGTATTCACAAAAACATTTCATCGGGTTGTTCAAAAAGCAGGTCGGGGTGACACCCAAACAATATTTGCGGATCCTTCGCTTTCAGAAGGCTGTGCGGGGATTGGAAACCGCCTCAGATTTTGATTGGGCAGGGTTTGCCCTCCAAAATGGATTCTACGACCAGGCGCATTTCATCAATGATTTCCGCAATTTCTCCGGCTTTTCTCCGACCGAGTATCTGCGGTTGAAGACGAGCGCACTGAACTATGTGCCAGTGATGTAGGTAAATTTTTTCCAATACAGGTCCGACAATCTCCGATAGGATTACGCTCAAATCTTTACACATCCAAAGGAGATTAACCATGGAAGGCTTGTATATAAACCATCTAGCTGTATTTGTCTGTGCGGTTGCGAATCTGGCGCTGGGTGCCTTGTGGTATTCGCCCATGCTCTTTTCGAAGGCATGGCAGAGTGAAGCCGGGCTGACGGACGAACAACTCGCCAGACAGAATCCCGCCAAAACCTACGGGCTGGCACTCCTTTTATCGTGGATCATGGCGTATAACCTGGCGTTCTTTCTCGGTGATTCCGCCACGACCCCCGCTTGGGGTGCAACTGCCGGTTTCCTCGCCGGGTTTGGCTGGGCGACGTTGAGCTTTGTGATCATCGCGCTCTTCGAACAGCGTTCATGGAGATACATGTTCATCAACGGCGGCTTTATCACTGTATACTTTACATTGATCGGTTTTATCCTTGGTATTTGGCGTTAAGTGGTCGATCGTATATATTTATAAGTCCATGTGGCTCTGGCGGGGGCTTAGCCCCGCCAGAGCGGAAAAAGTTTATAAAACTTATTTTGACCGACTACTTAGCAAAATCAGATCAATAAATCCAGAAGCACGCCAAGTCCGGTCATGAGAAAAGGGAAGAAAGTCGCAGCGAGCACCCGGTAGATATCCCAGTTTTCGAACGGCCAGGTGGGGGCTTTTTCCGTCATCTCAAGCATGGAACGCAGGGTACTGATCTGGCTGTTTTGGTCGAGCGTATTATCTGCAGCCAGGTCTTTCACCAGACGATCATATTCATCCTGAAGGGAATCCGATATTTGCCGGATGGCATCCATCCGCGCAAGCCGCATGCTTTGATGTGCCTGCCAAAATGGAAGCGAAAAAGCGAGCGGGATGAGGAGCAGGTATAGAACCAGGTAGATCGCATCCTCAGGGAAGAGCGGCTTGCCCCAGAAGAAACGCATCGCGATGAACATTCCCAAAGCGCCGCCAAACCCCGCAAACCACAGTCCATAACCGGTGATGGCTTCAAAAGATTCACCATATCTCGACTGACCTATTAGAACCGGGATTTTGACATGCCGATAAATGCGGTTAAGGTTGAATGCCATCACCAGATGCCTTACAAGAGCAAGGAGAATAAGATAGAACAAGAGGAATCGCGACAATTGAAGGATGACTGCCATCAACCAATTGATGCTATACCAGCGTATGCCAATATACTTGGCAACGTACGGAAAACCGAGAGCCATTACCCCCACCCCGACCAAAACCCCAAGCAGCCACATGCGTGATGTTACGTGCGCGATCCGTGAGGCGCGCAGGACTCCGCCATGGATTTCCCCAGGGAGGAGCGGAAGGACCTTTGTATACACCCTGGCAATCGCACCCGACTGCCAAACGTAAAAACACATCACTACGGGATGGATGAACATAAATCCAACCATATTGACCCGGTCCATGATACTGCTACGATCCAGCCCCTCTCGCGGCAGAAGGGCGCCGAAAATGGCGGGCAGCGCAAATATGTAGACAGTAAAAACGGAGAAACTCAATAGCGCCGCCTGCCAGGGTTTGAACTTTAAACGAAAGAGGAAGCGCCCGAGCGGATCCCTGCCAATCACATCTTGAGAAGTAATCGAAGTTTCCATACGCGCTTCCTCCACAGAAGTTCAGGATTTACTACGCCCGCATTTTTTCCAGCATACCGATCGCGTTATTGATCCGACCCAAACACACATCGCGTCCGATGATCTCCATCGACTCGAACAGCGGCGGGCTGACCTTTTGCCCGGTGACAGCAACCCGCAGGATGCCGAATACCTGATTAGCGCTGTATCCGCTCTCTTCAACGTAAGCCCGCATGGGCGGCTCGCATCGTTCGTGACTGAGGTCTGGCTGCGCTCCCAGTATCTGATACGCCCTACGAGCGATCTCCGCCGACTGCTGCGCATCTAGACCTTTGGCGACCAGGTCTGCGGGAGTGGGTGTCACATCATCCTTGAAGAAAAATGCGCCAAAGGCGATGCAATCGTCCAGGGTGGTGAGACGTTCACGGATAAGCGGGATCATTTTCAGCAGCACATCATCTTTGACGTTGAGTCCTTCACGGGTAAAGTAAGGCTTGAGACGGGCTGCCAGGTCTTCCGTCGTAAAGAGCCGGATGTGCGTCGCATTGAAATGGTCCAGCTTTTGGAAGTTGATCGCGGCAGGAGAGGGAGTCAACGAATCGATGGTGAAGCGCTCGACCATTTGATCCACGGTCATCACATCGTCTTCGGGGACGCCCCAGCCCATCAGCCCACACCAATTCAAAACGCCTTCGGGGGTAAAGCCAAGGTCCTGCATATCTTTGACGAAAATAGAATAGCCGTCCTTCATCGCCTCTGCCGCTTCGCGTTTGGACATCTTTCCCTTGCCGCTCGGTTTCAGGAAAACGGAGAGGTGGATGAAGGTCGGTTCCTCCCAGCCAAAGGCGCGCACAATGTTGACGTGCAGCGGGAAGGTGCCCAGCCATTCCGAGCCGCGCATGATGTGCGTGATCTGCATTTCATGGTCATCCACCATCGCGGCCAGATGATAGGTGGGCAGTCCGTCGGTCTTGAGGATGACTTGATCGTTGAGTTGTTTATTGTCCGTGGTGATGTCGCCGCGCAGGTGGTCATGCGCGACAGTTACGCCATCCAGCGGAACTTTGAAGCGGATGGTGTACGGCTCGCCCTGCGCGATTCGTTTTGCGGCTTCAGCAGGGTCGATGTTGCGACATGTCCCATCGTAACGCGGGTTTTCCTTGCGCTTCGATTGCTCCTGGCGAACTTTTTCGAGCTGCTCCGGAGTGCAAAAACAGGGGTAGGCATGTCCCTTTTCAACCAGAGTCTTTGCATGTCGTTGATAAATTTCACGGCGTTCTGTTTGGCGATAGGGTCCATAGGCTCCGCCAATATCGGGACCCTCATCGTAATCCAAGCCCAGCCAGCGCAAACCTTCCATGATCTCTTCTTCCGCACCGGGGACGGTTCGTTTCAAATCGGTATCTTCGATGCGCAGGATGAATTGCCCGCCGGTCTTTTTGGCAAGCAAATAGGCATACAAGGCGGTACGCGCGCCGCCGAGATGCAAATGTCCGGTTGGAGATGGCGCAAAGCGGGTACGTGCAGGTTTGATGGACAAAGAAAAATCTCCCGTAATTTTTAGAAATCAAGGTCTTTCTGACGCATGACAACCGATTGGACCAGCCCAACTGCCAGCATTAACGCGGTCAGACCCGAACCGCCATAACTGACAAATGGCAGAGGCAGCCCCGAAACAGGCAGCAGGTTGAGATTCATCCCGATATTGACCGCGCCCTGGAAGAAGATCAGCGTCGCAACCCCGATGGCAAGCATGGAGCCTGCCACATCCCTGGCTTTTTGCGCCGCGCGGATGCAGCGCCATACGATAACTCCCAGGGTAAGAATGATCAAGATGCCCCCCGCCATGCCAAACTCCTCCGAGGTTGCCGCAAATATGAAATCGGTATGGCGGACCTTCAAGAAGCGTAACTGGGTTTGCGACCCGTAGCCGTAGCCCTGCCCGAGTAGTCCGCCTGAACCGACAGCGATCAGAGCCTGTTGTACGTTATATCGGTTGCCAAACGTATCATCCGGATTCGGCACCACAAAGTTGACAATGCGCTCCTGCTGGTAGGCCTGCAAGCCGGGGATCTTGACACCCAGAACCGATAAGGCGATCACGGTTCCCAACAAAATAAATCCGATAACCGCCGCCGTGATCACGTGCCGGATCTGAATCCCATTCACCCACAGCATGACCGCCAGGATCACCGAAAGCACCATCACATTGGACAGGTTCGGCTGGAGCAGAATCAATCCGATGATCCATATCCCCCGCAGAAAGGCGCCGAAGACCCATTTCAGGTCGCGCGGGTGATCGCGGGTGATATCGAAATACCTGGCAAGGACAATGAGCGCGACGATCTTGGCGAATTCCGTCGGCTGGAGGAACAACACACCAACCTGGAACCAGCGCTGTGCGCCAAAGGCCGTCTGCCCAAAGCCGGTCAGTGTGAGCAGGAATCCCAAAATGACGAGGTGGATGGGTCTGTAGAGGGCGATCCAGTAGCGATAGTCGATGGAGGCGAGAAAAAAGATCAGGACAACGCCAAGGATGGCAAAATATACCTGGCGGGAGATCAAAGGTTGGAGGACTTCATTCCCGGCGATCGCCGAACGAATCATGACCGTGCCGAAAGCGGAAGCCAACACCACCGCGCCCAGCAATAGAAAATCGAAATTTCTCCAGGAAAGATTTCGTTCCATAATTCAACATGGACGCCCGCAGCTCTGCGGCGAATCCATGCCTCGCCCCAAAATCAACCCACCCGATGACGGGATGAACTTTTCAGTGGAATATCCGCAACCAGCCGTTGAGAGCGCCCGTCTTTTTCCAGATCGATGCGCACGGCGTCCGGGTCGATCTCGATGTATTGGGAAATCGCCTTCAAGAGGTCGTCCTTCAACGATTCCAATTGTCCCGGTGTGAGGTCGGTGCGGTCATGCACAAGCACCAATTGAAGGCGTTCCTTTGCGCTGCTCGCGCTTCGTTTGCGTGTGAAGAAGCCCATCTTACTTCCTTCCCGCCAGGCGCTGGATGGCATTCCACAAACCGCTTTGCGGGGCAAGGTCCATGAAAGGCACATCGTCGCCCTGGAGGCGTTTGGCAATATTGCGGAAGGCCATGCCTGCGCGGCTTTTCACATCGGTCACGATCGGTGTGCCGCGGTTCGAGCCAATGATGACCGTCTCATCCTCCGGGACGATCCCGATCAGCCGGATGCCCAACAGGTCGAGCACATCTTCAGCCGAGAGCATATCGTTATTCTTGACAAGCGCCGGGTTGAGGCGGTTGATGATGAGTGCCGGGTTGCTTTTCTCTTCCGCTTCAAGGATGCCCACCACCCGATCCGCATCGCGCACTGCGCTGACTTCGGGGTTGGTCACTACCAGGACACGGTCTGCCGCGGCGATGGCATTTCGGAATCCGCGCTCGATGCCTGCCGGTGAGTCGATGATGATGAAATCGGCGTCCGGCTTGAGGTCGTTGCAGATGCGCACCATATCGGAAGGCGAGACCGCATTCTTGTCGCGCGTCTGTGCGGCAGGAATGAGGTGCATCTCCGGGTAATGCTTGTCGCGGATCATTGCCTGCTTGAGTTTACAGCGTCCTTCGATGACATCCACAATGTCGTACACGATCCGATTTTCGAGACCCATCACCACGTCCAGGTTCCGCAGTCCAATGTCGCCGTCGATACAGACGACCCGTTTGCCGTCCATGGCGAGCGCGGTGGCAAGGTTGGCGACCGCGGTGGTCTTGCCCACGCCGCCTTTGCCGGAGGTAACAGTAAATACTTGTGCGGTCATATCATTTCCTAGGTGTGTTATCGCCGGGGTGCCAGAGCTCGGCTTGCAGTTTGCCTTCCTTGTTGATACTGGCAACTTCGGGTCTTGGGTCTTTTTGGGGTTTCAGCATAGCGGATGTTTCGCCTGCAATACGGACTTGATTGGCGGAGAGGTCGAGGGCGCAGATGAACGCTTCACGGTTGCCTTTTGCTCCCGCATGGATCACGCCTCTCACCCGTCCCCAAACGATGACGTTCCCATCGGCTATGATCTCCGCACCCGGGTTGACATCGCCAAATACAACCACATGCCCGGGATATTCGATCCGTGTGCCGGAACGGACGGTCTTTGCAACGAACAGGGCGGTATCATCTGGGATGGTCTCCAAAACGTGCCGCGCCTCTTCAGGCCTGGGCTTCGAAATGCGCGTGGCAAGCCCAAGCAGTTGGGCTGTGCTTTCCGTGGTGGGAGATTCGCTGACGACAGCCCATAGAGTGATATTCCTCTCCGAAAGCCAGTCGCGCAATTCGACAAGGTCGTTCACCTTCAAAACCTGAGTACCAACATCCATCGCAAGCCGCGCACCCTGGAAGAATGCCGAACGCTCGGTGATCTGGTCCATGAGCGCGCCGCGTTGATCCTCCCAGGCGGAATCTGCAAAGGTCGCAAGCAGACCGTCGCGAATTCCCTTGATTTGAACGATGGCTGTGGTTGAATCCATAATAATATTCATTCAGGTTTCGATGTGGAATTATACCTGATGAACATCCTGTATTTACGGCACGGGGGCGCCCGGCGCGCCTTGCGCAATATCCAGGGCTTTGATCTCGAAATACGATTTGATGACTCTCGACACCATCGGACCCGCAACACTGGCTCCCTCGCCGCCATTATAGGCAAATGCGATCACTGCAATTTCCGGGTCGTCGAAGGGCGCGTATGCCAGCGTCCATGAATGCGTGGGCCAGGCGCCGAATTGACATCGTTCCGCAGCGCGGGCAACATCATCACAGTATTCGGCGGTCCCGGTCTTGCCCGCCACAGCGATCGGGAAATCGACGAACAGATCGTGCAACGTACCGAAGGCCGGGTCCGTTACTGCCAGCCTCGTCCCGGCTCGCACAGCCTGCATGGTCTCAGGTTTGACAGCTTTGAAATTATCGGTCAACGTACAATAGGGTCCCTCACAGGAGTATTCCTGGATGAGCCGGTCGACCGTGATATCCCATTTCATAGTCGGCGTAAAAGGTGATATCTGATAACTGCCCGGGGTTTCGAATTCGGTCACAGTGAAGTCTTCAGGGTTGAACCACATCGGCACGACATTTCCATCGCCGTCGGTAACCTGCCGGACAACGGTCGGCTGCATAACCTTGCCGCTGTTCGCCACCGTCATGCCGGACATCAAGACTTGCAAGGGGGTTGCCAGCACATATCCCTGACCCACACTGGCAATGTAAGTATCACCGGTGGACCAGTTCTCGCCCGTATTGATGCGCTTCCACTGGGGGTCGGGGATCAACCCATCCTGTTCGCCGGGGAGCTGTATCCCTGAAGCCTGGTCGTAACCAATTGCCCGGGCATATTGTTGAAGCCGTTCGATGCCCAAGCCCTGGGGAATCTCATCTTCAAAGCCGCCGCCCAGTTTATAAAAACACACATTGCTGGAATACGCGATGCATTGCAGGAAACTGATCGGGCCAAATCCTTCCGGATTCTGATCGAAGATATGATCGACGAACGGGCGCGTATTGCGGTCGGTGCATTGATCGGTGGGGTTGAAACGCTCGCAAAGCAATAACTGACCCGGCGCCTGAACAATATCATCCAAACCGACAACCCCTTCGTTGAATGCGCCGGTTGCGGTGGAAAGCTTGAAGGTGGAACCCGGGGGATACTCCGCAGAGACGGCGTTGTTCAACAATGGCTTGCGCGGGTCCTGGCTCAATTGCTCGTAATAGTAGGCGGGGATGAAGCGGCTCAACCGGTTGTTTTCGTAGGTTGGGTAGGAGACCATTGCAAGGATTTCGCCAGTTTTGGGATTCATGGCGATGATCACTCCGCTGGAAATACGCACCCTCCCAAAGTACGTATTCCAAAAATCGATCTCCTCCAGCAGGGTCGCTTCGGCGGCGGCTTGCAGGCGCGTGTCGATGGTGAGATGCACGTTATAACCGGGAACTGGGGCGATGGGCGGCTCAAGGTTGCGGATCTCCTGCCCGGCGACGTCCACTTGCACAACACGCAGACCGTTCCGCCCGGCAAGAATATCCTGCAGGGATGTCTCGACGCCTGAGTACCCGATCTTATCCCGGTTGGGGACAAATCCCTTCGCGCTCAATTCTTCCTCCAACGAAGCGGGGATCGGTCCCAAAAAGCCGATGACGTGTGAGGTCAACGACCCGGTGGGGTAATCGCGGATCGGTTCGATCTCGACGCTGACGCCGGGCCAATCCATCTTCTTTTCTTCGACGATGCGGGCGATCTCTTCCGAGACATTGCATTGGATCTTCACGGAGCTGTATGGCGCGAGCGTATCCTGCAACGCCACCAGTTGACCGATGCTCGGTCCCGGTACGCAGGCGGCGAATAATTTTGCCTCTTCCAGCGCTTCCTCGGTCATCAAACCGCCCGGTACACCCAGAATCAACCCCTCGGTGGGCGTATCTTCGTTTACAAAATTTCCAACAGGGACATCGATCAACTCTGACAGTTCACGATAGATGCGCTGGATATCCGAGTCGTCCTCGGGCAGGCTGGCTGGAGTGACAACCACGTTATACGACGCGATGTTTCTGGCAAGAATGTAACCGTTGCGATCATAGATGATCCCGCGCGGCGCGGGGACGCTGACATCAAGGGTGAAATTATCGACAGCACGAGTCCGGTACAACTCGGTGTTCAATAATTGCAAGTTGATCAACCGGGAGACGAACCCGGTCAGGGTGAGCGCCACCACGGCATAGATAAGTCCCAGCCGCCACGTTTCGAAGCGGAGGGGGCGTGAATCAGAACCGGCGCTCATACCTGACCCTCAAGCGGGTAGACCCAATGAGACAACTCGCGCATGGATGAATAGATGGGAATGGATAGAAGCATATTCAATAAAAGGCTGGGCAGGGTGATCAACCCCATCACCTCGCCGAATGCGAAGGGGGTTCCCAGAAAGCTCAACACAACGAAAGACAGGATATGAAAAAATAAAGTTCCAAAGAACACAACACTGAACATTGCAAGCAGGGGAGCCTGCCAGACCCGCTGTTGAAGGACTCGCGCAAGGAGCAGGACGCCAAAGTAGCCAATAATGATAACTCCAAGCGGCAGGTTGGATACAAACCCGATCATCAAACATGCCGCAGCACCCCAATGCCAGGCTGAATCAACTCGCTCCTGCAGGGACCATGCGGCAAGCAATACGAGAAGCAAGTCGGCATACCCCGAAAGCAGGCGCACCTGGCTGACAACCGAAGATTGAAGAATTACAGCCAAAGCTAATAATGGGAACGCGACCAGGTTTCTCATGTGCAGATCATGGGTTGAGCGGAGTCACCGGCTCGAGCGGGGCGATATCCACCGGGCGGAAGTTGGTGATGACCAACACGATCTCGAGGCGGGAAAAGTCAACGGCAGGTTGAACCGTCGTCTGTTGAAACAACTCGAATTCCAGGGCGCGAACTGTGACCACTTGTCCAATGATGAGGTCTGCCGGGTATCCGCCGCCCAAACCCGAGGTCAGGATCAGATCTCCCGCTTCGACCGTCACATTTTGCGAGATCAGGTCCAATGAAATATCGCCGGTGACCGAACCGTACAGGACCGCAGTGGTGTCGGCGTTCTGCAAATATACATTGACCGAGGACGCCGGATCAGTGACCAACTGCACACGCGCCGCGTCGGCAATCACCGCATCCACCCGCCCGACCAGACCCTGATTTGTAACCACCGGCATCCCGCGCCGGATATCGTCGTTGGAGCCGCGGTTGATGATGATGTAATGCAGAAACGGGCTTGGGTCGCGTCCGATAACGGATGCGGCCTTGTACGTACTCTCGGGATTCGAGCGGGAAAAATCGACCAGGGCGGCGAGGATCTCGGTCTCGTTCACACGCTGCTGCAATTCGATCAATTGCGCCTGCAACTGAGACACCTGCGCTTCGAGTTCGGCATTTCGCTGGCGCAAGGTGACGATGTCGCGCGGAGCGGTGGCAAAATCCTGAAAACCGACAAAGCGGCTTGTGATCCAACTCTGGATGTCGATCAACGCGGCGGTCAGGCTGCGCGAGGCCGAGCCGAACGCGCCGCCGAATGCCAGCACAAGGATGCCGCCAATCACCAGGAACGTGATGGTCGTTTGAAGGGAGCGGGAGTTCATTCCAACTCTTTCGACAGCCGGCAGGACCGGCGTGAATGGAAAATCATCGCCGACAAGAATACCATTAATTGATTATTTCTTGATTAAGGGGGAACGTGCAAGAGTTGCGGGATCAGACGTGACGCGTACTGCCGCGTTCGAGTCCGATCAGGTAACGGGTCAGGTTTTCCAAATCTTCGAAGACCAGGGCCGCGCCGCGCGCCACACAGGTCAGCGGGTCTTCCGCCACCCAAACCCGCAGTTTCAATTCATCGGTAAGACGTTCAGCTAATCCTTGTAGAAGAGCGCCGCCGCCGGAAAGGCAGATGCCAATATCCATCAAGTCCGATACGATCTCAGGCGGAATTTCATCCAGCGCGTCGCGCACTGTATCAATGATGACCTGGACGGAAGCGGAAAGCGCCTCGCGAATCTCGACCGAGGATATCTCAACCGTTTCCGGCAACCCCGTCACCAGGTTTCGGCCGCGGACTTCCATTGTCTTTTCCGGCTGTAATGGATAGGCGGAGCCGATCTGCCATTTGATCTGTTCTGCAATGCCCGCCCCCACAAGAAGGTTGTATTTATTCCGCAAGTACTGGAGGATGTCCTGATCCATCTCATCGCCAGCCACGCGCAGGGAGCGCGACGCCACCACACCGCCGGTTGACATGACTGCCACTTCAGTCGTGCCGCCGCCGATATCCACCACCATCGAACCGCGCACTTCGGCAATGGGAAGTCCCGCTCCGATGGCGGCCGCAATGGGTTCCTCGATCAACATAGCCATCCGCGCGCCCGACGCCATGACTGCATCATAAACAGCGCGCTTCTCAACCTCGGTCACACCGGTCGGCAGACCAATGATGACCCGCGGCCGCGGTAACGGAACCACGCTTTGTTCGTGGACCTTGCCGATAAAATATTCGAGCATGACACGCGTGACATCGAATTCCGCAATGACCCCATCGCGGATGGGACGCACCACCATGACATTCGCAGGGGCGCGCCCAACCATTTCCTTGGCTTCCAGCCCAATGGCAAGCGGCTGGCGCAATTTCTTGTCCACACTCACCCAGGACGGTTCGTTGATGACGATACCCTTCCCACGCACATGTACAAGCGTATTGGCGGTGCCAAGGTCAATGGCGATATCCAGGGAAAAAAGGCCTAACAGCCAGTTGATTGGGTTGAAGGCCAAAATCGGCTCCTATGCTTCGGGAATGTGTCCAGATAAAACTGCCGGGTCATTATACCATGAGGAGGATTCCAGCTTTTTTCAAGGGGGAATCAGTAATGGGTGTAAAATCGTGAAAATTTCAACCCGGAGGAGTTCATGTCCAAGTTCGCAATTGTCACCGATAGCACTTCCTACATTCCAACCGATCTCGCCCGTAAACATGGGATTACGATCACGCCGCAGGTTTTGATCTGGGAGGATAAAACCTACCGTGATGGTGTTGATATCCAGCCCGCGGAATTCTACGCCAAGTTGAAGACCGCCAAAGCCATGCCGTCCACATCGCAGGTCTCCCCTGCCACCATGCAGGAGGTTTTCGAGGGCATTGTCGGTAAAGATCTTTCTGTTCTGGGTATTTTTATTTCATCGAAACTTTCCGGCACGCTTCAATCGGCAATTCAAGCAAAAGATATGATGGGAAATGCGGGTGAAAAAGTAACCCTCGTCGACAGTCAATCCACTGCCATGGCGCTTGGCTTTCAAGCGCTTGCCGCGGCACGAGCGATGGAAGCGGGCGCCAGCCTCGAAGAATGCGCTGCCATGGCATCCAAAGCTCACGAACAGACGGGTGTCTATTTTGCAGTGGATACACTCGAGTTCCTGCACCGCGGCGGGCGGATCGGCGGCGCACAACGATTCATCGGGTCAGCATTGAATCTCAAACCGATTCTCGCTGTTACCGGAGGGAAAGTGGAGGGGATCGAACGCATCCGCACCAAAGGCAAAGCGCATGACCGCGTTCTCGAGCTGGTCGCCGAACAGGTCAAAGGCAAAACGAATATCCGTGTCGCGACCCTGCATGCGAACTCCGCTGATGATGCAAAGAATATGCTCGACCGCGCCAAAGCGGCGCTCTCCCCGGTGGAAGCGCTTTTCACCGAGGTCAGCCCGGTGGTCGGGACGCACGCCGGTCCTGGTACGGTCGGGCTGGCTTACATGTTCGATTAATGATCGACGCAAAGCAATTCGACCGGATCGCAGGCGTTCTACTATTTCTGCAAAACGCAGACCGTGGATTCAAAAACGAATTCCAACGGTCTGCGTTTCTGGCGCAGATACCCGCCGGGCGCGACGTCTTCCTTGAAGGAGATCGGATCGAAGCGATTGCCTTGTTGATCTCCGGCGTGGTACGGGTTTACAAGATCGGTGAGACCGGACGCCAGATCACACTCTATCGTTTCGGGAATGGTTCTTCCTGCATCCTGACAGCGAATGCCATCCTAAGTCAGAATACATTTCCCGCCATTGCAACTGTTGAAGAAGATGCGGAGGCGGTCATGATCCCTGCGGGTGTTTTCCGCGAGTGGGTGAAGAGGTTCGATTTCTGGCGCGATTTTGTCTTTGACCTGCTTTCGCAAAGATTATCAACCGTCATGCAGATTGTTGACGAAGTTGTATTTCAGCGAATGGACCGCCGCGTGGCATCCTTAATGCTGAACCGTGGACGCAGCGAGAATCCGATCCGCATCACGCACCAGGAGATCGCCTCGGAACTCGGCAGTTCACGCGAAGTGATCAGCCGACTTTTGGAAGATTTCATTGCTGAAGGAAGTATTCACGCAGGCAGGGGCAGCATCGAAATCCTTGACTTTGAGGCGTTGGAATCCCGCTCTCGTGTGTGACATTGTCACAGACAGAGGCGGGGGATTCTCCTATACTGGGGACATCACATAAAACCAAAGGAGAATTATCCAATGAAACGCAATATGTCCAACACCGATCGTATCGTCCGCCTCGTGATCTCTGCCTTGTTCGCCTATCTGTACTTCGGTGGGATCGTCACCGGAACCCTCGGCATCGTCCTGCTCGTGCTGGCTGGAATCTTCACCCTGACAGCGATCGTGGCGTTCTGCCCGCTCTATGCTCCATTCAAACTCAGCACGTACAAGGGTTAAGCCGAAATTCACAGGATGGGTGGAGTTTCCACCCATCCTTAATTTACGCCATGAACAATCAAGAATTTGAATCAAGGCTTGGCGCAGGGAAACCTGTCGTGGTCGATTTCTGGGCACCCTGGTGCGCCCCTTGCAGGATGACAAAACCCATCCTGCAAAGACTCGGCGATGAATTTGCAGGCAAGGTTGAGTTTCTCCCCATCAACGCAGACGATTCGAAAGAACTTCTCCAACGCTTCAGCGTTTACGGAATTCCGACTGTGATCGCTTTTCGTAACTCAGAAGAGGTGGCCCGGATAACCGGCGCTCAAAACGAATCAAGCTATCGGTCGATCTTTGATGCGCTCGCCCAAGGGAAAGAAATCCAGGTGACGATGACCGCCTTCGACCGATTACTCCGCCTCGGCGCGGGCAGTTTTCTAGCGTGGATCGGGTTTACCAACGGGAATTGGCTGCTTTTGGGAGCAGGCGCGGTTCTGGCGTTCCTGGGAGTTTATGACCGATGCCCGATATGGAATGCATTGACAAGCAAATTTCAAAGCCGGTAAACCATCGATGGACGGCGCACGGCTCCGGCTGAGACCGGAGCCGTTTCATTTCCACTCCAACGGGTATAATCCCGTTTATGATGCAGAAAATCCCATTGGTGATCGGAATTGCAGGCGGGTCAGGTTCGGGAAAATCCACCGTTGCACAAGAGATTCTTCGCAGGGTCGGAGCGGGACGTATTGCTTATCTTCAGCACGATTCATATTACAAAGATTTGCGGGTAATGAAGGCGTCGCAACATTCCGATGTGAACTTCGACCATCCCAATGCGCTTGAGACCGAATTGCTGATCCAACATGTCATTGCACTCAGGGATTTCAAACCGATCCAGATCCCCATTTATGATTTTTCGACCGATACCCGAAAAGCCGAAACCATCACCGTCGAGCCGCGCAATGTGATCCTCGTCGAAGGTATTTTGCTTTATGTCGAACCAGAACTGCGAAAATTATTCGATGTAAAGCTTTTTGTCGATACCGACCCCGATATCCGCTTCATCCGCCGCCTGAAACGGGACATCACCGAACGCGGACGGTCAACCGAATCTGTGATCGAACAATATCTGGAAACCGTCCGCCCGGCACACCTTGAATTCGTCGAACCATCCAAACGGTACGCGGATGTAATCATTCCTGAAGGCGGATACAATACTGCTGCGCTGGACATGGTTACAGCTAGGATCGAAACTTTACTCAAATAAAAAGGAGAACCTCAAATGGCAAAGCAATGGAGCAAGCCCCCTGAAATGCAGATCGACCCGAAGAAGAATTACCGCGCCCGCATGGAAACGGACAACGGCGCAATGGTGATCGAACTCTTCGCGGACAAAACCCCTGTGACGGTTAACAACTTCGTCTTCCTCGCGCGCGAAGGCTACTATGACGGGGTCATTTTCCATCGCGTCATCGCCAACTTCATGGCGCAGGGCGGCGACCCGACCGGGACAGGGCGTGGCGGTCCCGGGTATAAATTCCAGGACGAGTTCCACCCCAGCCTGAAACACAGCAAACGCGGAATCCTTTCGATGGCGAATGCCGGACCGGGCACGAACGGCTCGCAATTCTTCATCACCCACCTGCCTACACCGCACCTTGACAACCGCCATACGGTCTTCGGTCAGATCGTTGAAGGCGAGGATGTTTTGATGTCCATCCCGGAGCGCGACCCGATGAACGTCAACGCCCCGGCTGTAAAGATCATCCGTGTCACAATCGAAGAAAGTTAACCGGGTAAAAAAGGGTTCAAAGACTGGCAAGCCAAAAGGTGTGCAGTCCGTAACAAAAGAAAGACGAAAGCTTACCCTGAGCAACGGCGAAGGGAAGAAAGACGAACTGGCACCTGCGACTCAACCTGTCGACTTGTCTCCTTCAAAACCTGAGAACAAGGCTCGGACGACTGTCCTTCGCGTACTTGCTGTGTTGGCTGTGATCGGGATCACGGCATACGTATACAGCATCCGTGACCACGTGGAGGAGTTTGCAGAACTGGGTTTCTTTGGCGCCTTTCTGATCATGCTGATCGCGAATGCAACAGTCATTTTGCCTGCACCAGGGATAGCCGTCATCTTCGCCATGGGCGCAGTCTTGAATCCACTGGGGGTGGCACTATCGGCGGGGCTTGGCGGAGCACTAGGTGAATTGACCGGCTACCTTGCAGGGTACGGCGGCCAGGCGGCAGTGGAGAATACACAAGTCTACAACCGCGTGCTGCCCTGGGTGCGGAAGCACGGCGCCTGGGTCATCCTGATCCTTTCGGCATTCCCCAACCCTTTTTTCGACATGGCAGGGATTGCGGCAGGTATCGCAAAAATTCCGCTTTGGCAGTTTCTGCTCGCCTGCTGGGTCGGAGTGACGATCAAGATGCTGATCTTCGCCTATGCGGGCGCGTATTCGATAGATTGGATTGCGAGTTTATACAAATAAACATAGACCCGACAGGTTTTTAGAAACCTGTCGGGTCTCATTTCTTAATCACAGGAGTTAATCATGAGCAATTACGAAAAGATCGACGCCTACATTGATAAGAACCTGAGCAAAAGCCTCGACGAACTCAAACGGTATGTCGCCCAGCCAAGCATCAGCGCCCAAAATTTGGGATTGAAAGAATGCGCCCAGATCGTAAAAGAAATGCTCGAGAAGCGCGGGTTTAAATCCACGGTCATGGCAACGGACGGTGCCCCGGTTGTCTTCGGCGAACGGAAGGGTAAAACGGATAAAACGATCCTGATCTACAACCACTATGACGTCCAGCCGCCTGAGCCCCTCGAATTATGGGACAGCCCACCCTTCGAGCCCGAGATCCGCGACGGGAAGATGTACGGGCGTGGAGTCAGCGACGATAAGGGACATCTCACCTCCCGCCTGCATGCCATCGATGCGTTCCTCACTGAAGAGGGCGAACTGCCCTGCAATATCAAATTCATCGTCGAAGGTGAAGAAGAGACCTCCAGTGTCCACCTGCACGATTTCATTGCGCAAAACCTGGACCTGCTCAAAGCCGATGCCTGCATTTGGGAATTCGGCGGCGTGGACCATCGCGAACGCCCCCAGCAATATCTCGGCTTGCGCGGTATCTGTTATGTTGAACTCTCGGTCACATCGCTTGGAACCGACGTTCATTCCGGACTGGGCGGGAGCATCCTTCCCAACGCGGCTTGGAGATTGGTCTGGGCTTTAAACACGCTCAAAGGCGAGGACGAGCGGATTCGCATCCCCGGCTTTTACGATGACTGCGTCCAACCCACCGAGCGCGATAAAGAATTCATGGACAAACTGCCCGACATGGCGGATGAATACAAGAAGCGCTTCGGCGCAAAGACCTTCATTAAAGGGCTGACCGGCGGCATGGACTTGAAACTCGAAGAAGTCTTCGTGCCCACCTGCACCATCTGCGGTCTCACCAGCGGATATCAGGGACCCGGTTCGAAGACCGTCCAACCTGCATTCGCCTCCGCCAAAGTGGATTTCCGTCTCGTGCCGAACCAGAAGCCGAAAGACATCGTGCAAAAACTGCGCGCCCATCTGGATGCCGAAGGCTTCAGCGACGTGGAGATCAATTTCCTCGGCGGCGAACCTGCGGCGCGGACAGATCCGGACGATCCCTTTGTCAAACTTGTCTCTGAAACAGCAGAGGAAGTCTACGATGCGAAGATGGACATCGTCCCAATGATCGGCGGCTCGGGACCCAACTATCCCTTCGTCCACGACCTCGGCTTGCCTGTGGTGACGATGGGCATCGGCTACCCCGACACCAAAGCCCACGCACCCAACGAAAACTTTCGCATCGATCTCTATGCCCAACACGCCAAACACACGGCAAGGGTGATCAAGGAGTTTGCAAAGTAGGGCAAAAATTAATTTTGCCTTACCCAAAGTGACCTTATTCACTCCAAATTCGTGACTTTCTTTTCCTGAGAATTGTTTATAATGTGTTTGTAACAAATTTCACAATATAAACAAGTACGTTTGGAGGTACTTATGTTCGTAAGCGAAAGAATGTCCCGCCCCGTAATCACCGTCACGCCGGAGACCCCGGTCCATGATGCGCTTGCCATGTTCAAGAGGGAACGCATCCGCCGTGCCCCGGTCATGCAGAACGGCAAACTCATCGGCATCGTGTCTGCCAGTGATCTGATGAACGCATCGCCTTCCCCCGTCACCAGTCTGAGCGTGTGGGAAATGAACTACCTGATCAGCAAGGTCACCGTCAAACAAGTGATGAGCAAGAAGGTCATCACGGTCGACGTGACCACCCCCATCGAAGAAGCAGCCCGCATCATGGCAGATAAAAAACTCGGCGGCCTGCCTGTGATGCGCGCCGGGAAACTCGCCGGGATCATCACCGAAACCGATCTCTTCAAGACCTTCCTTGAACTGATGGGCGCACGCACCAAAGCCATGCGAGTCACCGCCGAAGTGGACGACAAACCAGGCACACTTGCCAGGATCACCAAAGCAGTGGCAGAGGCAGGCGGAAACTTCGTCTCCTTCGGTCAATTCATCGGCGACGACCCATCCAGCAGGATCCTCACCTTCAAGGTTGCCGGAATAAAGAAAGAAGAGATCAAGAAGATCCTCAGCAAATTCGTCAAGAAGTTCTGGGACATACGACAGAGCTAGTTTTGGCGGTCAGAAGTTAAATAATTGGTGCGACGCTGAAATAAAAGCGTCGCACCTGCATTTAATGGATCGACTCGCTGCAGAAGTACGTCACACCAGCCTTTTGCCCTCACACATCCCACGGCGCGACTCCACGCCCGTGCCCGGCTCTTAACGACCCGAGGACTGGTTCAGCTAACCCGGGCAGGATCTCGGCTGCGGCGGCAAGCAACCCGAAGCAACCCGCGATCATCATGTCTCCGAAGGGGACGGCGAAGTAAGGCTTTAGCAAATTCGCAGATTGGGGATTGGTAAACATGCTTCGGCGCGGCCCCGTCACCACAACATCGAAATCGTCTCTGCCAAATTCAAAGACTTCATCCGAATACATCAATGCGCCGTGACCCATGTCATCGAAGACATCTTCATGTTTGAGCGAGCCGTCTGCCAGTTTACGGATCAAGCCTTCAAGCTTCGGCAGGTCGATCTCACCGGTATGATGTTCGAAGACTCCCTCGATTCCTTTTTCTCCGAGCCTGAATGCCAGTGTGTGAAAATTGCCTACGTTGCATATGATCTTGCTTTTCCGCTCCGCCACGACTGGGTCAAAATTGGCGCCCAATACTGCCGCCGGGGCTGTATCCATCACCACAAGCGGACAGTCGAGATTTCGCGCCGAATCAGCGACAGCACCCAGGCGGGTCATAATCGCGGGGATTTCACTGGAAGGAAAGGCAAAAGAAGAAAGCGAGTTATTTGCACGGATGCGCTCATCAAGGTAATCAAACCGGAATTGGCGATCTGAAATCCCAGGCGGTGCATTGCCGTGGTCGAATACGGCCACTGCTACTGCCGCAAGGTCTTTCAGTGAAACACCGTAGTCAGTGAAAGTCTTCGAGATCAAGTCGAAGTCGAAATCTTTCAACTCCAGACTTTCGACCTTCGGTTTTAGACCTTTGACTTCTTCCTCTCCCACGATCTTGATCCCCAGCGCCTCCACCTTATCCAATTCGTCATTAAGTGTCGCTGCGGCAGAGGGGGTCATATAAACCGGAATCCCTGAGCGGGCAACTTCTTCGATAGCCCAGGCTGAGGGGCCGCCCCCCATTTGGTGTCCGCTGAGCAGGATCGGGGTCCGGCTTTGAAGCGTCTGTTTGAGATGGCGGTGAACCATCATAGTCGGCGAAGGCAGGACGAGTTTGAATCCGTTCTCGATGTCGAGATTCGAATCGTAGAGATAAATATCCTGCGTACCGGTGCCGATATCAACCGATAAGATTTTCATAGAATCCTATACGACAAACTTGAGTTTGTCCTACACCTCAATGCCCAGCCACATGCGAATGAGATAGCCAATGCCGAAACTAAAAACGGCAACACTCAAACTCAGTCCAGCCATTTCCAGGAACCGTTCGCGAAAAGATTCACCCTTGGCAACCGAGATATAATAGTTGAAGACCGCAATGATGATCACAGCGGTCAAGAGCGCAATGGCGAGGTCGAGATAATACGTCTCGGGGCTGATGAGGTACGGTAGAACAAGCAGGGTGACCGTAATTATGTAAGCAATGCCGGTATAGACCGCGGCGCGGACGGGATGTTTGTTCGTCTTTTCCGAGCGGGTGGAGAGGTACTCGCTCGCCGCCATCGAAAGCGACGCTGCAATTCCTGTGATCAGACCGGAGAGGGCGATCAGATCACCGCGCTGAAGTGCGAGGGTTAATCCCGCCAGTGCACCGGTCAGTTCGACAAGCGCATCATTGAGACCAAGGACCACCGAACCAGCATATTGCAAGCGTTCCTCGTCGAGCATTTCGATCAACTCATGTTCGTGTTTGTCCTCCTCCTCCTGATATACCGCCGCTTCGGGGATTTCCTTTGAAACTGCTTCGTAATTTTTCTGCGCCGCCTCTTCACCCTGTTCCATAAGTTTTACACCGAAGGTGAAACCGAAGACCAGGCTAAGGGCGGTATAAAACCACACATTGAGCCAGCGCGGCTGGACTTCTTCCTCTGTGTATTTCTTCCATCCGTTGTAATGACGCAGTTCATCCTCGGCAATGCGGTTGAGGATGGCGGCGTTTTCCGGCGATTTGATGCGTTTCGCCAGCCGCTTATAGATGTGATATTCGGTGATCTCCGTTTGCTGGAATTTTATTACCTTGCTGCGAATGTCTGCGCTGAGCTGCATGAGAGTCTCCTTGATGTATTACTACAGGACAATTGTAAATCAAAAAGGATGCGCCCCCTTCAAGAAGCGCATCCTTTTTGATTCTTTAAATCGCATCAAGCAGCGGGATATTACTCACTTCTCTGTATCGTCCACTACATACTCCTCGTCGATATTGCCGTCGCCGTCGAGGTCGACGCCGAAATACATGCCTTCGGGGTTGGCATCGGTCCATTCAGCGTAATTGACGTAGACCAGTGCACCTTCACTCAGAACAATATCCTCGGCGTAGAATTCCTCTTCGAATTCATCTGTGATGCGTGTAAGGTAGAAGTTGAAGGAACCTTCGCCGGTCAGTTGTTCGGCATTGATAAGCAGGTCGCCTGCTTTGCTATCGAGCCAGGCTGTGATCGTACCACCGCCGACCATGTCCGCGCCATATACTTCGAAGTAGTAATCAGCATCGGGATTCTCCACGCCAAAGATGATGCTCGGCGATTCGTCAGAGATGGTTTCGTAGGCGATCATTTCATCGACAGGATAGAAATAGGCGGTATCCACCTGTCCGGGGGAGAGATAGATGCCTTCCACACCAATGCTGTATCCGGGTCCGATCAAGATGAGGTCGGTGAGGGTCTCTTCCGAGAGGTCGACCCCGTCAATGGTGATGGTCAGGTCGAGGGAAGCGGGAACCGAGTAAATAGGTTCAGGAGTCTCGCCGCTGGCAAGCATTCGATACTGAGTGTAAGTCGCGCCCGGGATTTCGTTGACGATTTTCCCGTCCACATAGCCGAGACGGTTGCCGCTTTCATCGGTGATGAGAATATGTCCTTCACCGTCCAAAAAGACCTGATTCAACGGTTGGGTGGATGCAGTCAGTTTGCCCACACTGGCATATCCGCCTTCGCAGAAGGGGCAGACTTGAAGATCAACCCGCGCCGAGGTAGGTGTGAGGTCAAGAGTCTGTGTATCCGCGTTCCCCGACCAGACGTCCGTTTCGACTTGCGGGTTGATCGCTGTTTCATACGTCCATGAGTTATCCCGCGAGTCGATATACAGTTCGCGAGTTTCGCCGGGGTAGTTATTGTCGTAGACGAGAATTGCAAATAGCCCATCGCCCTTGTCCTCCACGCCAAAGGGGGTAATGGCATGACCCTCGCCCTGGTCGTTATAAATGCCGATAGTGTAGGTTTCGCCATTCACATCCATTTGCTTGACGGTGGCAAGAATCTCCATGGGCGTACCGCGAATGACGCTCGATGCGGTGGGATCAACCGCCTGTGTCGCCCACCAATAGGCAATCTCGCGTTGAAGCGTTTCGTCATTGATATCAAGGTCGCTGGCGCTTGAGCCGCCATAATCGGACGGATCAGCCTGACCGGTATACATCATCAGGCTCAGAACCGCCATGCCTTCGCAGTGACCGCCGGCCATATCGCCGTTGATCTGTTCCATCCACTGCTCGGCAGGCGGCGTGAGGATACACTCATCGCCGTTGATGTCGGCGCAGACTTCGTCACCGAACATGCGGCGCAATTCGTCCGCAGTCAGGTTGGTGGCGGGGATGTCATCGCCATAGTTTTCGAAACTGAACCCATTCTGAGTCGGGTCGAATCCAAAATCGAAAACTACTTCGCCCGGCAGACTGGTTGGCTGTGCGGGTGCTTCTGTAAGGGCTTCTTCGGCGGCTATTTCTTCCGTTGCGAATTCCTCCACCGCGGTTTCTTCCAAATAAAGATCATCTCCCTCATCTTCCGCGCCGCCACAGGCAGACAACAACAGGCTGAGGACGACCAATATCGAGAAAGGGATCAATAATTTATATTTTTTCATGTTCGCCTCTTAATCAATGGATTGACATACTGCCCTCACTCACGCAAAGCGTTTTCAGAAAGCGGACCGCGCAATGTGTGAACATGGGTAGGATATGGAATAAGCACCCGCCGCGAAACCGCGGCAGGTGCGTTTTTCTTGGGGAATTTTGGAAGCTATACTTTTTGCAGGACAAAATACCAGTAGCGGCGCTTCTCCAGGTGGGGCATGGACTCAGGTGAATTCACATCGATCCCTGCCATATGATAGAAAGGCTTTCGCAATAGTCGCGGGACATGGTTATCGATCAGACGGATGCGCCGTTCGCGATCCAATTCGGTGGCGCGAAGGACGTTCTCGGTGATATCTTCTTCGTGGATGATCCGCATCCCGGTCGAGGCGAGCATGTCGTGCCACTCTGGAACCTTCTCTTCGTAACGCAGGTCGGTGTAAAGAAATTCCCCGCCCGGTTTCAACACGCGTTTGACATGCTGGAAGAATTTCATCAGGTTCGGGTAATATAGAGACGCCTCCACGTTGACAACGATATCGAATGATTCATCGGGGAATTTCAAGTCCTCTGCATTGCCGTGGACGAAGCGCAAACCCTGCACCTGGTGATGTTCCCGGCAGAATTCGACCGCCTTCGCGGAGAAATCCACTCCGGTATAGGAGCGCGGCTTGAAGTGCTTCATGATGAATTCTGCGCCTCCGCCCCGCCCCGAACTGACCTCCAATGCGTCGGCATTCGTCCAGTCTGCATGTTTTGCGACGTAATGATACATCTGGAGCGGATAGCGGTGGATCTCATCATCCGGATGAAGCGGGAGCGGCTCGCGTCCCTGATGGTGGGCGGTATACCCGAAGTTCATAAAGAGCAGATCACGCCGCACCCTCAACATGGAAATGAATTCATATTGCAGGCGGGTCAGCAGGCTCTTGAGAGTGGGGAATCGATGGAACAACATCTTATTAAGCATTTATCTCTCCTCGTTTACCATTTGTTCCAGGCGTGGATCGGTAATAAAAAGCACCCGTTATGGATGCTTTTACTTACATTGCCAATTATAACCCCGTGACTTAACAGAAGATACATACAATTACTGCATTATGCCAATGGAAGATGCAAATTCACGCCTGTCACTTCATCATGCAAACGAACCGCCTCCGGTATACCTGCACCCGTTCCGACCTGCTCGATGAATTTACACACACTATAGTTCCTGCTCGCCTGTTCGTAAACTCCCAGCCATTCATCGAACTGGATGTCCGCAACCTCCCGCGGATAGCGGACTTTATACGCCTTCATTTTCATCCGCCAGGGTTTGGGGGTCAAGCGGGCGCGGAAACAACCCTGTTTGCGGCAGATGGATGCGTACAACGGGTCGACATTGAACTCCTTCATCAGGGACTGGGTCTCACGGCTGCGTGCTTCGAAATTTCCGCCCGTCACAATCACCCGCGCTCCCTGGTAGGTCTCATACAACCTAAAACCCAACCCTGCATACGCGGTGCTCCCTGCCAGTTTACGAACCATATCATAGATGCGTTCCTTGCTGCCTTCAGTTGTATTTTTCCTGAAAAGACCACCCAACCCGGCGGGTTTTGGCTTGTCGATATCAAGAAACAGCAAGCTTTCCGCATTCATCACCTGCGCACCATATCGGTTGCGGGTGACAATCGTCTTATCATCCACCACCTGTAAAATCTCTTCACGGATCTCCACTTCATAATCGTCGAACACATGCCTGTCCCCGTCTATCTTTCGCTTCACCTTTTCCATTTTTCCCCTGGCACTTCGCGCAGCATCTTCCAATGAGATATTCGAACCGCCATATGCAGTCAGGTATTTTGTCTCGCCTTGTATATCTATCGATGCTTTTTCTGCGGCCCAGTATTTGAATATTTTCATTGCGGCTCTCCTTTGGCTGTGCTGAACCGCGATTATAACTTTTTAACACACGGGTCCATATCCTACAAATTGGGGATTTGCGACCGAAATGATTGCCTTTGAACCCATCTTCCCGGAGCGGAAGGTGAGGGAAATCATATTGCAAGCAATCGAGCGATGGCGTATTATTAAAATAGTACGGCGGACTCGAACACTCAAAAGGAAAAATGCCGAAAACTAAATTTACCCTCCACGAAAAGATGTTTGAGCGTGAACACGCAAAAGAGCTTTCGATCCTGCTGAAGGTAAGCAGTTCACTTGCCTCAACGCTCGAGCTGAGAGATATTTTACAGATCGCGATCGAAAGTGCGACCGAACTGCTCGCATTAGAAACAGGCGCCATTTACACCGTAGTTGGGGATCATTTATATCTGGGAGCGACCACACCAGCGCTGCCCGACCCATTCCCTGAAGAGCTACGCCTTGCGCATGTAAACGACCACCCTCACATAGCAGAAGCCCTCAACACCAAAACCCCTTTGTATCTAGAAGATGCAAGCACTGCCCCGCTCACTGCCGCGGAAAAAGTCATTGTGGATTCGCGCCGCCTTGTTTCGATCCTGTATTTCCCCCTCTTGCTAAAAGAAAACGCGATCGGCGTATTTATTGTCGGAACGACCGACGGCGTCCGTAAATTCACCAATAATGAGATCGAACTTTGTTATATGTTATCCAACCAGGTATCGCTGGCGGTTGCCAATGCGCGGCTTTATCAGACCGCACAGCAAGCCACCGCAGACCTCAGCCGCGCCTACGACGCCACACTTGAGGGTTGGTCGCGCGTCCTCGATATACGCGACCATGTGACGGATGAACACACCCGGCGTGTTGCCAATATGACCATTACCCTGGCGCATAAAATGGGCATCCCTGAATCCGAATTGGGACATATTCTCAGAGGCGCACTCCTGCACGATATCGGAAAAATGGCAATCCCTGACGCGATCCTGCAAAAGAAAGGGAATTTGACCGATGAAGAACGGGCGGTCATTAAGACCCACCCTGAAACAGCTTACCAGATCCTTTCCAACATCGAATACCTCGCCCCCGCCCTGGATATCCCCAGGTATCATCACGAGAAATGGGATGGGAGCGGTTATCCATCGGGATTGAAAGGTGAGGAAATTCCCCTGGCGGCGCGTCTCTTCGCCGTGGTGGATGTATATGATGCCCTCATCTCAGACCGCCCATACCGCAAGGCGTGGAGCAAAGAGGATGCGTTGGATTACATCCGCAAAGAATCCGGCGGACACTTCTATCCCCGCGTTGTCGATGTATTTACGGAGATGATGAGAGAACAGATTTGACTCTGGTATGAATACCCATAATCCATGTGGCTTACACCACCAAACACCAGAGCCCTTCAAACTCTAACTGCGGCAGGGAATCAGGCTTGATGGACGATTTTGCCTGCAACCATCGTCATGTCCACCGTTACATTTAGAAGCTCGGCAGGTTTGACGCTGTACGGGTCATCGTGCCAGACCGCCAGATCGGCGAACTTGCCCGGTTCGAGCGATCCTTTTTTATCTTCGGCGAAATCGGCATAAGCCCCGCCCATCGTGTGGGCATACAAGGCTTCGTCGATGGTCATGGCCTGCTCGGGGCTGACCGGCTTCCCCGTCATGGTGAGGCGGATCAGGCTTCCAGCGAGAGTGGCTTGCGGCTCCCACCAAGGCATGGAAGGAGCATCCGAACTGAGGGCAAGCGGAATCCCCATATCCAACCAGGTGCGGATGGGAATCATCCTCTGCAGGCGTTCACTGCCCCAGATGCGTTCCGCCCCATCCCCAAAAGCGCGGATCATCTGCGGCTGGATGGAGAGGGTTACACCGAGATCCTTTTGACGCTGGAAGGCACTCTCTGAGTTCAAGACCGAATGTTCGATGCGATGGCGCGGATCAGGACGTGGATTGGCATTCATCGCGGCCTCGATGGCATCCAACGCCATATCGACGGCGGCATCACCAAAGGCGTGTAATGCCACCTGATACCCAGAGTCATGGAAAGCGCCGACCACCTGCTTTAGTTCATCCGGTTTCCAGATGGTCAAGTTCCAGGCGATGCCATTATGCGGCTCATGCGTAAAGGATGCCTCACCGGCTCCATCGACCTGACACTTGCCCCCGGCGAAATGCATAAAATCGTCTTCGTAACGCATGGCTTCGATCTCTGCGATTCGCCCGTCCAATTCCTGAAAGTATTCGAGCACGTTCATCACCTGCCCGCGCAGGGTCATCTGTTTGCGCCTGCCGATGTCGAAGTATGCCAGCATGCGATCCATGCCGCGCGTGTACACATCCTGGAAGCTGGTAACGCCATAGGACGCGAACCTGGCTTGCGGGGTGAGGATGCTGTCCTCCATGACCTGCTGGTCCAGCATATCGTCGGGCCACAAACGACGGAAGACATCCATAGCCGGGTGATTCATGATCGTGCCATCCGGTTCGTTGCTGCCCGTCTCACGCAGAAAGCGCCCGTTGACCGGGTCCGGTGTGGAGGCGGTCACTCCAGCCATTTCGAGCGCGAGACTGTTCACCGCGGCGAGATGCCCGCCCTGGTTGATGAGCATGACCGGGTGGTGCGGCGAGATGGGGTCGATATCGTGTTTATTCGGGTAGCGTCCGTCATAGGTCAGCCAGCCTGCGCCGAGCACCCATTCGCCGGGCGGAGTTTGGGCGATGCGCTCCGAAACCCGCGCCTGCATCTCCTCAATGGTTTTGATTCCGGGCCAGCTGATATCCACGTAAGCACCGCCGAGCAAGCCGCAGGCGCTCAAATGACAATGAGCATCGATCAACCCCGGTGTGACGGTGCGCCCCTTGAGGTTGATGACCTGCGTGTTTTCACCAGCCAACGCGCGCACCTCATCATCGCCCCCAATCGAGAGGATCAATCCGTTCTTGACCGCCAACGCTTTCACAGTGGAGCGATTCGCATTCATGGTGGCGATATTCCCGTTGACAAAAATGCTGTCAGCGTATTCCCCCGGCGTCAGGATGGGAACCGCAGGCGCGGTCAGGTCCGATCCGGGTACGGCGGTCAATTCGACGATCTTCCCGCCGCCTCCACATGCCAGGGCAGCCCCTCCCAGCGCAACCCCGCCCAGTTTGAGAAAGTCGCGGCGCGACAATTGCCGGGTACGACTGTGTGTGTGCGACATGGCGATCTCTCCTTTCACGATGACCATTTGCAAATATTGAGTTGTATATGTATTGGGTCCAGATTCAGTATATACCCGCGGAGTGGGAGATTCAATCCCTTGTCTTGCCGTTCCCCCAGTGAGCTATCTGACACTGCTTCAATGCACTAACCGTCGCGCCAGCAGACCTGACAGGTTTCATCGCGACGCGAATCCATCGCGATCCCTGCACGGGCAAGAGACCCCGAACGCAAGACTCTCGCGGAAACCTGTCAGGTCTTTTCACAACTCTCCCTTAAACGCCCTATCCAGCCACGGACGGCATCAACGCGGACAATTCCTCCCCACTCCTTGACTGCAACTCCCGCAACGCATTGACCTTCACC
>ERZ761607.1410-NODE-1410-length-30245-cov-8.130474_pt1 | contig 30245 bp, 35 predicted proteins | sample MGYA00511164_ERZ761607 | MGnify/ENA primary metagenome ERZ761607 (study PRJEB28899, sample SAMN02445080) | bioreactor sludge metagenome | biome: EBPR sludge | place: Australia: Brisbane, Thorneside Wastewater Treatment Plant | collected 2011-06-22 ... | reverse complement strand
AAACGAAATTTTCACGAAAAATATACACTAACTTTGCATTTAAAACAACACGTTAATTTTCGTATGGGTTCTGATGCCCATAAAAGTACTATCTGTGCTGTGCTGTTAGTCGGCATTGGTAAGCTCCAGAATTGTCAAGGCTACTACAGCATAAGATTTTTACTTGGCAAGGTTTTAGGAATATCTAGCTTCAACACGAACAACTCCCCAATCTCATCAAACTGCGCCCGCTCGCTCATTTTTTGCAGGATCATCGGAATTCCGCGCCCCAAGCTATCCACGTAGCGCAAATTGTCGAGGTACCTGAGAATGAACAGGTTGCGCCGAGCCAAGTTACCGTAGCGAACTTTCTCCAGATTCTAAGGTATTCGGCAACTGGCCGGGCGAGCGAATTTCCACCCGGTTGCGGTAGACGAATTTCGGTGGAGTCGGCGATGCCGATGAGCACGCCGTCATCAGCCACGCCGATCAGGATGACGCCCCCAGCGCATTGGCGAACGCAACCACTTCCCGCGCTAGCGATTCCGAGCGGACCTGTTCTTCCTTGAATTTCAGCGAATTGCTCTCCCCTTGGCCGATCAGTTCCAGCGCGTGATCAGGGTTCATGGTGAATGAGTGGCTGCTGTTTAGCGAAAGATATAGGCTCAGCACGGGAGCGTTATTTGGCAAAGACTTTATCCAAAGTGGCGGCGGTCAATACCCGTTCGTTCCATATCGCCAGAGTGTCAAACCCAGTAGGTCGTCTGGGTCATTACTCTTGATACTCCCTGCATCAGCGCGCGCACCGGGAACGGCAGGTGCGCGGCGCCCGCCGCCATCGCGGTAGTGGCGTGGCGAGCCTCGTCTTCCCGCATCTGCTCCAAAATGGCCCGACTTGACCGGTCGGTGGCCGGCAGGCGCTTCAAGTGATTGGTCAGGTGTTCGACCACTTGCCGTTCGGTCTCGGCGACGAAACCCAGGCTCCAGCGATCCCCCGCCGCGCCGGCTAGCGCGCCGATGGCGAAGGCGCCAGCGTAAAACAACGGATTCAACAGGCTGGGTTGGCTATCCAGTTCCCGAAGACGCGCCTCGCACCAGGCCAGATGATCGTTCTCCTCGACGGTGGCCCGTTCCATCCGATCCCGCACCTCGGCCAGCCGCGCCGTCAACGCCTGACCCTGGTACAACGCCTGGGCGCAAACTTCGCCCGTGTGGTTGACTCGCATCAGCCGCGCCGCCTGTCGCTGTTCGCCCGGCGGCAATTCGGCCGACGGTACGGTGGTGGCGGGACTGGGTCGGCCGGTGGTCGTGGGATGGCCGAACAGGGTGCGAATCGCCTGGTCCAGGTTGATCAACAGCACGTCAAGGGAGGTATAGTTACGAGTGGTCATCAGCGAACGCCCTAAAACGGGATGAGGAGTGGAAGTGTCCTATTATCGCCATCATGTCTTCTTTTGCACCAACCTGCGATCGGACGGTTCGCAGTGCTGCCAGCAGTGCGGCGCCCAGGAAGCCCGCGATTATGTCAAGCAGCGGGTCAAGCAGCTGGGACCGGTCATCCCACATAAGGTGCGGATCAATACCGCCGGCTGCCTGGACCGCTGCGCCGAAGGGCCGGTCATCGTGATCTACCCCGAGGAGACTTGGTACACTTATGTCGATCGGACCGATCTCGATGAAATCATCGAGGAGCATCTGGTCCATGGCCGCCGGGTGGAACGCTTGCGCATCTAGGGCGAGGCGTCATTTCCGCCGTGCGCGCGGCGCAAAGGCTTGCGGCGTCAAGGCCGCTTGGCTAGAATACAAGGCTTTCCAAGCGGACAAGGACTTTTCGGAGCCCGTCATCTAATGAAAACATTCAGCGCCAAGCCGGCCGAGGTCAAGCGCGACTGGTATGTGGTCGACGCCAAGGACCAGGTTCTGGGCCGGCTGTCATCGGAAATCGCTCGCCGCTTGCGGGGCAAACACAAGCCCGAATACACGCCCCATGTGGATACCGGCGATTACATCATCGTGGTCAACGCCGAGCAAGTGCGCGCGACCGGCCGTAAGAAGACTGACAAATTCTATTATCGGACCACCGGCTACGTGGGCAACTTGAAGTCCATTTCGATGGGCAAGTTGTTGCGGCAGAACCCGGAGCGGATCATCGAAATCGCCGTCAAGGGTATGTTGCCCAAGAATCCGCTGGGACGGGCGATGTTTCGCAAGCTCAAGGTTTACGCGGGCGCCGAGCATCAGCACGCCGCGCAGCAACCCAAACCGTTGCAACTGAATTTTTGACTGACTGGCGACTTACCAAGGCAGGACAGGCAAGCATGATCGAAAACCAGCACTACGGGACGGGCCGGCGCAAGACCGCCACGGCGCGGGTGTTCCTGCGGCCCGGCACGGGCGGCATCCTCGTCAACCGGCGGCCCCTGAATGAATACTTCGGGCGCGAAACCTCCTGCATGGTGGTGAACCAGGCATTGGAAGCGGTCGATCTCAAGGAAAAATTCGATATTTACGTCACGGTCAAGGGCGGTGGCATCACTGGCCAGGCTGGCGCGATCCGCCATGGCATCACCCGGGCGCTGATCGAATACGACGAGAGTCTGCGCGCTCCCTTGCGCAAGGCTGGTTTCGTCACCCGCGACGCCCGCGAGGTGGAGCGCAAGAAGGTCGGTTTGCGCAAGGCTCGCCGCGCAACCCAGTATTCCAAGCGCTAACCGCTTTTCTGGGGGATCGTCTAGCGGCAGGACTACGGACTCTGACTCCGTCAACCTAGGTTCGAATCCTAGTCCCCCAGCCAGGCCAGAGGGGTTGCCAACGCGGCAGCCCCTTTTTCTTGCGCTTCGCTTGGATTCGCGCTACCCAAGGGATGACCTCGCTTTCTGTTCGCTAGAGGCTCTTCATGCGCTTCTTCAGTCCCGCCAGCCGCTCCCCCCCCCCCCGCTTGGCGGCGCTTCCCAGACAAACACGGGATTCTTGCCCAATTTTTGCGACAGCCAAACGGTTTTCCTGGTCGTGCTGATCGTCGAGCTGCTGGCCTTGGTGTTGGCGCTGGCCCAAGGCCGCACGCTGGAACGATTCTGGACCGAATTGGCCCTGACGTCCCTGTTCATGCAATGGGTCGCATTGGCGGTCGCCCTGGTGTTGTGCCATTGTCGACGCTGGCTGGCCCGCTTGCGCCCTCCAGCGGTTACCCTGATCGCCTTTGGCCTTGCCCAGTCGATCACACTGGCTTGCTCCCTGGCGGCGCTGTGGTTGGGCGCCGATACGAACGGTCCCGATGCTTCGGTCGCGTTGCCGGTCATCGTCGGCGATCAAGCCATCAGCGGCATCATCACGCTGATGGCGTTGCGCTATTTCTATGTCCAGCACCAATGGAAACAGCAGGTCCAGGCCGAGGCCCGCGCCCGCTTGCAGGCCCTGCAAGCGCGAATTCACCCGCATTTCCTGTTCAATACCCTCAACACCATCGCCAGTCTGATTCGGGGCCGGCCCGACCAGGCCGAACAGGCGGTGCTCGCCCTGGCCGATCTGCTCCGCTCCGCGCTGGCCCAGCGTGAAACCATCACCTTGGGCGAAGAGCTGGAACTGACCCGGGATTATCTGGCCATCGAAACCTTGCGTCTGGGCGACCGGTTGCGGGTGGACTGGCGGCTGGATCCCGATTTGCCGCTCGATTTGCCGACTCCCGCCCTGGTGCTGCAACCGCTGGTCGAAAACGCCATCCATCATGGCATTCAGCGTCTGCCGGAAGGCGGCGCCTTGACCGTCCAGGTCGAACGGCAAGCCCACGATCTGCGGATTACCGTCGCCAATCCCCGCCGACCGGCGGACGGCGACCCGCCTCGTGGCGCGGGTCAACGCCTCGCTCAGGACAATATTCGGCAGCGGTTGCAACTGGTCTACGCCACCCGCGATCCACTGCGTATCGTCGAGACGCCTGACCGGTATCAGGTCACCTTTATCCTGCCACTGTCGAGCGGGTCGCTGGCCGGCTAGCGAGTTCGAATGTCGCCGTGGAGCGCCTGCTACACTTGCGCCATGCGCCCCCAGACTGGTTTTGACTCATGAAGGTGCTGATTGTCGACGACGAGCCCCCTGCTCGCGACCGGTTGCGTGACTTGCTCAACCGCCTGTCCGATTACGAACCCTGCGGCGAAGCGGGCAACGGCGTCGAAGCGTTGCGGCTGGCCGCCAGCGTCCAGCCCGACATCGTGCTGCTCGATATCCAGATGCCGGGTCTGGACGGGTTGGAAACCGCGCGCCAGTTGACGGAATTGGCCCACCCCCCTGCGATCATTTTCGTCACGGCTTACGGCGATCATGCGTTGGCGGCGTTCGATGCCCATGCGGTTGCCTATCTGCTCAAGCCGGTGCGGCTGGAGCGACTGGAACAGGCGCTGGTCAGCGCCAGCCGCCTCAATCGCGCGCAATTGGCCAGTCTGGCGGCGGAGCCGCCAGCCGCCAGCCGCGCTTACATCAGCGCGCGTCTTGGGCAGCGGCTGGAGCGAATTCCACTGGCGGACGTGTTTTACTTTCAGGCCGACCAGAAATATGTGACGGTCCGTCACCGCCAAGGGTGTGTACTGATCGAGGAATCGTTGAAAGTTCTAGAAACCGAGCTGGGCGCGCGGGTCGTCCGAGTGCATCGCAATGCGTTGGCGATGGCCGCCCAGGCGGCGGGGCTGGAGAAAACCTCGGACGGTGGTATGAGTTTGGTTTTTCAAGGTATTCCAGACCGGCTGGAGGTCAGTCGTCGTCATCTTCCGGCGATTCGTCAATTCCTCAAGGAAATCTGAATGGCTCGCATAGCCGACCCCGGCTGGCGAATCGAATCTTGTGCGTCCTGGGCCAAGTGGGCTATAGTTTTCCCCCTTAACACGCCGGAATAGCTCAGTCGGTAGAGCAACTGATTCGTAATTAGTAGGTCGGAGGTTCGAATCCTCTTTCCGGCACCACTAAAAACAAAGGCTTACCGAAACAGCGGCAAGCCTTTTTCCATTTTGGGTAGCAATTTGGGCGGCAGCATTGAGGACGCCAGGCTTGGGAAGCAGCTCCACCCGGCTTACCGGATACGGTTCAAGGCTTCTCGCTGTTCGCGCAATGCCTTTGCTGGTTCGGGCAAATCCGATTGCGCCCCCAACCACACGCCCCCTTCCGCCTAAACCCAACATTATGATTTTAAATATATTTATGTCTTATGACCATGGAATGCACTGAAATCTTATTTAAATACAGCGTATTGCAGTGCGGCAAAAAAGAACGCAAGTATTTGTTTTTAAATAGACACTTTATCCCGGAAATTCCCAAGGAACCACTAAATAACCGTTCGCTCCCATCCACCCGCAAAGGGGACTGAATGATTACGCTAACGACAGGAGACCCCAATGCCCCTGACGCTCACTTCACCGGCGTTCCCCCATAACGGTTCGATGCCGGCCTGCCTGACCTGCGATGGGCGGGATTTGTCACCGGAACTGCGCTGGTCGGGCCTGCCCGCCGCAACCAAAAGCCTGGTCCTGATCGTGGACGATCCCGACGCGCCCGATCCGGTGGCGCCGCGCATGATCTGGGTCCACTGGGTGCTGTACAACATCCCGCCCACCGCGACCGGGCTCGCGGAAGCCGTGCCTCCTGACGATTTGCCGGCGGGGACCCGGCAGGGACTGAACGACTGGGGGCGCACCGGTTATGGCGGTCCCTGTCCGCCGATTGGTCGGCATCGCTACTTTCACAAGCTCTACGCCCTGGACACGGTGTTGCCGGACCTGGACAAGCCCACCAAGGCCACTTTGGAAAAAGCGATGAAAGGCCGCGTCCTGGCCAGCGCCGAACGGGTGGGGACGTATCAACGTTCGCGCTGATCCCCATTGAACTTTTTCGGATCATCCCCATCTTAGTGATTAAGCGTAAGCCCTTACGCCTGTCCGCTTCCCTCCCTGAGCGGGCTATATCCGGTTCGCTGAACTGGATACCCTATTCGCCCCGGTTCCATTCCCCCTTGTAACCGGGGCTTCTTTTTGCCCGGCGACCTTGAGAATTCCGCGGTCGGCCCCATTTCCGCGAAAGTCAATTGTGTACAATCCGGGTCAAACCGGGAGGCAACCGCATGGAATCATTGCATGGCACCACGGTGATCGCCGTGCGTCGCAACGGTCGGGTCGTCATCGGCGGCGACGGGCAGGTGACGCTCGGCAACACCGTGATGAAGGGCAACGCCCGCAAGGTGCGACGACTTTATCAAAACAAGGTGATCGCCGGCTTCGCGGGGGGCACCGCCGACGCCTTCACCCTGTTCGAACGCTTCGAGGGCAAGCTGGAAAAGCACGGCGGCAATCTGACCCGCGCCGCCGTGGAGCTGGCGAAGGACTGGCGCACCGACCGGATGCTGCGCCGGCTGGAGGCGTTGTTGATCGTCGCCGATCCCGGCGTGACCCTGATCATTTCCGGCAACGGTGATGTGATCGAACCGGAACGCGACCTGGCGGCGATCGGCTCCGGCGGCGCCTACGCCCAGGCCGCTGCTCAGGCTTTGTTGGAGCACACCGCGCTGGATGCCCGCACCATCGTCGAGCAAGCCCTGAAAATCGCCGCCGGCATCTGCATCTACACCAACGAGAATCTGACCCTGGAAGAACTGGCGGGCGCATGATCCAAAATTCACGCTGGACCAACCCCCCACACTATTTTCGCCCCACCCCCAGACGGTAGCCGAGTCATGTCGGAGATGACCCCCCGAGAAATCGCCCAGGAACTGGACAAGCACATCATCGGCCAGGACGCCGCCAAGCGCGCCGTGGCCATCGCCCTGCGCAACCGCTGGCGGCGGATGCGGGTGGCGCCGGAACTGCGCAACGAGATCACCCCCAAGAATATCCTGATGATCGGTCCGACCGGCGTGGGCAAGACCGAAATCGCCCGCCGGCTGGCCAAGTTGGCCAACGCGCCGTTCATCAAGGTTGAGGCCACCAAGTTCACCGAGGTCGGTTACGTCGGCCGCGACGTGGAGTCCATCATCCGCGACCTGATGGACATGGCGGTGAAAATGGTGCGCGAGGAAGAGACCCAAAAGGTTCGCCATCGCGCCGAGGAAGCGGCGCAGGACCGGGTGCTGGACACCTTGCTACCGCGCCCACGCGGCGTCGGCTTCGCTAACGAGCCGCCGGCGCCGGATCACTCCAGCACGCGCCAGAAGATGCGCGAGCGCCTGCTCAAGGGCGAGCTGGATGAGCGGGAAATCGAGATCGAGATAGCGGTGCGACCAGTGGGGGTGGAGATCATGGCCCCGCCCGGCATGGAAGAGATGACCAGCCAGTTGCAGAGCCTGTTCCAAAATCTGAGCAGTGGCCGTACCCGCACCCGCAAGCTCAAGGTCAAGGACGCGCTCAAATTGCTTCAGGAGGAAGAGGCGGCCAAGATGATCAACGAGGAAGAACTGAAATTGCGGGCGCTGGCGGCGGTCGAGCAGAACGGCATCGTGTTCATCGACGAGATCGACAAGGTGGCCAAGCGCGGCGAATACGGCGGCCCGGACGTGTCGCGCGAGGGCGTGCAGCGCGATCTGCTGCCGCTGGTCGAGGGCTGCACCGTATCGACCAAGTACGGCATGGTGCGGAGCGATCACATTCTGTTCATCGCCTCCGGCGCGTTCCATCTGGCCAAGCCTTCCGACCTGATCCCCGAATTGCAGGGTCGATTGCCGATTCGGGTGGAGCTGGACGCGCTGAGCGTCGAGGATTTCGTGCGGATTCTGACCGAGCCGGATGCATCGCTGACCGAGCAATACGCGGCGCTGCTGAATACCGAGGAAGTCGGGCTGACGTTCGCGGCGGATGGGGTGCGGCGCATCGCCGAGGTGGCCTATCAGGTGAACGAGCGCACCGAAAACATCGGCGCCCGTCGGTTGCATACGGTGATGGAGCGGTTGCTGGAAACCGTTTCGTTCGAGGCACCCGACCGCTCCGGCCAGGCGGTGACCGTGGATCGCGCCTACGTGGACGCCCATTTGGGCGAACTGATCAAGGACGAGGATTTGACCCGTTACATTTTGTGAGGCCCGGCCATGAGCATCCGCCCGACCGAGATCAAGCTGCATCAGACGTCCCGTGTCTTGGAAGTCGCGTTCGAGGACGGCGCCCGCTTCGAATTGCCCTGCGAGTATCTGCGGGTGTTTTCGCCCTCCGCCGAGGTGCGGGGCCACGGTCCCGGCACCGAAACACTGGTGACCGGCAAGGAGCGGGTGAACATCACCGCCATCGAACCGGTGGGTCATTACGCGGTTCGGCTGGTGTTCGACGATGGCCATTCGACCGGCTTGTACTCCTGGAACATCCTGTACGAGCTGGGCCGGGATCGGGAGAGTCACTGGCAAGACTATCTGCGCCGACTGGCCGAGGCGGGTTATCAGCGCCAAACCTGAATTCGCGGATCACGATTGACTGCCCTCCCCTTCGCGGAAAAAAGGGGTTGGGCGTGGGAAGTGGAGGCTTCCGAAACCATGGAACAACCCGAAACGACGCATTTTGGTTATCAGACAGTGGCCGCCAACGAAAAGGCGCGCAAGGTCGCCGGCGTCTTCGATTCGGTCGCCGGCAAATACGACTTGATGAACGATTTGATGTCGCTGGGCATCCATCGGCTGTGGAAACGCTTCGCCATCGGCATCAGCGGGGTGCGAGCTGGAGACCGAGTGTTGGACCTGGCCGGCGGCACCGGCGATCTCACCAGCCGGATGTTGCCGCTGGTGGGACCGAAGGGACTGGTGGTGCTGTCCGACATCAACGCCAGCATGTTGAGCGAGGGCCGGCGACGACTGGTGGACGAGGGCGCCATCGGCAATGTGGCCTACGCCCAGGTCGACGCCGAGCAGTTGCCGTTTCCCGACAACGCCTTCGATTGCATCACCATCGCCTTTGGGCTGCGCAACGTGACTTACAAGGAACGGGCGCTGGCGGCCATGGTTCGCGCCCTCAAGCCGGGTGGGCGGGCGATCATTCTGGAGTTTTCGCATCCGGTCGCGCCGGGCCTGCAATCGGTCTATGACCTTTATTCGTTCACCGTGCTGCCGGCGTTGGGCAAGCTGGTGGTCAACGACGACGCCAGCTATCGCTATCTGGCCGAATCCATCCGCATGCACCCCGACCAGGAGACGCTGCTGCGCATGATGGAAGCGGCGGGTTTCGAGCGTTGCCAGTATTTCAACCTGACCGGCGGCGTGGTCGCGGTGCATCGCGGCTACAAGCTTTGAACCGTGAGAACCGCCGCGTGACCCCCGCTGTCATCGCCGCCAGCCTGGAAACCGTGCTCAACGCGGTGTTGCGGCTGGATCCCGATACCCAAGCGCGATTGGCCGCGCTGGAAGGCAACGTCATCGCCATCGAACTGGAAGGTTTGGGGCTGACGCTCTATCTGTTGCCGAGCGGCCATGGCGTCCGGGTGCTGGACCAGCACGCCGACGAACTGACCGTCCGCATCCGGGGTATGCCGCTGGCCCTGGCTCGCCAATGGCGCGGTCAGAAAACCGCCGGTGACGGTATTACCATCGAGGGCGACGCCGTCGTGGGACGGGAATTTCAGACCGCGCTGGCGCAACTGGACATCGATTGGGAAGAGCCGCTTTCCCGCCTGCTCGGCGATGCCGTCGCTCATCAGGTGGGCCGGTTCTGGCGCGGATTCCGGGTCTGGGGCCAGCAGGCCGGCGATATCCTGCGGCGCGGTGGCGGTGAATATCTTCAACGGGAGTTGAGGGCGTTGCCGCCGCGCCCCGAAGTCGAACGATTTCTCAGCGCCGTGGACGTTCTGCGCGAGGATACCGACCGGCTGGCCGCGCGGATCGAGCGCCTGCGTCGCCGGTTGGCGATCGACGATCCAACCTGATCCCACAGCTTACCGCCGAGACGCGAAAACGGCATGTTTGGTCCCGCCCAACTGTTGCGGTTGTTGCATATCAACCGGGTGCTGGTGCGCCACGGTCTGGACGATATCGTCTTAGCCACTCATTTGTTCCGGCCCATCGGCTTCGTGCGCCATCTGTTGCCGTGGAACTGGGCGCCGCGCCAGGAGTTGAAGCTGTCGCGCGGCGAGCGCATCCGATTGGCGCTGGAAGACCTGGGACCGATCTTCGTCAAGTTTGGCCAAATGCTGTCCACCCGCCGCGATCTGCTGCCGGATGACATCGCCCTGGAACTGGCCAAGCTGCAAGACCAGGTGCCGCCGTTTCCCGGCGAGCAGGCCCAGGCCATTGTCGAGAAAGCCTACGGCCAGCCATTGGCGGCGGTGTTCGCCGAATTCGATTCACAACCGCTGGCCTCGGCGTCCATCGCCCAGGTTCACGCCGCCCGGTCGCGGAGTGGCCGTGAAGTGGTGGTGAAGGTGTTGCGGCCGGCCATAGAGAAGATCATCCGCCGCGACGTGGAGTTGCTGTACATCGTCGCCAGTCTGGCCCAGCGCTACTGGAGGGAAGGCCGCCGCCTCCGACCGCTGGAAGTGGTGGCGGAATACGAGAAGACCATCCTGGATGAGCTGGACCTGGTGCGCGAAGCGGCCAACGCCAGCCACCTGCGGCGCAATTTCCAAAACTCGCCGATTCTGTACGTTCCCGAGGTGTTTTGGCCGGAGACCCGCCGCGAGGTGCTGGTGATGGAGCGAATTTACGGCATTCCGGTGGGAGAGATCGCCGAGCTGCGTCGACGCGGGGTGGATCTCAAGAAGTTGTCGGCGCGCGGCGTGGAGGTTTTTTTTACCCAGGTGTTCCGCGACAGCTTCTTCCATGCCGACATGCATCCGGGCAACATTTTCGTCAACGCCGACGACCCCGCCGACCCCCGCTACATCGCGGTGGATTTCGGCATCATCGGCACCCTCAGCCCCACCGACCAGCATTATCTGGCCGAAAATTTCCTGGCCTTCTTCCACCGCGACTATCGGCGGGTGGCCGAATTGCACATCGAATCGGGCTGGGTACCGGCGGCAACCCGGGTGGACGAATTCGAATCCGCCATTCGCACCGTGTCGGAGCCGATCTTCGACCGGCCGCTCAAGGACATTTCCTTCGGCGGGTTTCTGTTGACCCTGTTCCAGACCGCCCGCCGCTTCAACATGGAGGTACAGCCGCAACTGGTGTTGCTGCAAAAGACCCTGCTCAACATCGAAGGGTTGGGTCGACAGCTCGATCCCGAGCTGGACCTGTGGCAAACCGCCAAGCCATTCCTGGAAAACTGGATGCGTGATCGGGTCGGACCGCTCTCGTTCATCCATCGCGTCAAATACCAGCTCCCGCGTTGGGCCGACCAGACGCCGGATTTGCCCAACCTGATTCATGGCCTGTTGCGCCGGGCCAGCGACGGCGAGATCACGGTGCGCCTGCACCGGCAGGAGATGGAACAGTTGCGCCGTGAGCTGCGCCGCGCCAACCGGCGCGGTTTTCATGCGCGCGCCGGCGCGGCGCTGCTGGTCAGCGCGGCGGTCATCTTGGGGTTCGACGCCCAGAACAGCGTCAGCCTGTGGCAGGCGCCGCTGGCGAGTTGGTTGCTGGGTGGGATTGGGATCGGCCTGTTGCTCGGCGCCTGGCCGACGGAGGGTTGAGCGTTTTACGACCGCTGCAACGCGGCTTCGACCTCGTCGCGCTTGGCGCGGCCGCACAGCAGCTCGATCAGGCTCAGGGCAAAGTCCATCGCCGTACCCGGTCCACGCGACGTGATGAAGGTTCCGTCGCGCACCACGGCGGCGCTGCTCAGTCGAATGTCGGCTTGCCCATCGAGGATGCCGGGATAGGCGGTCACTTCACGGCCGCTGACCAGCCCGGCGCTGACCAGCACCTTCGGCGCGGCGCAGATGGCCGCCACGTAGCGGCCCTGTTCCGTCAGCCGCCGCAACAGCGCCGCGATCCGTCGATCGGCCTCCAGCCGCTGGGCCCCGCCCAGACCGCCCGGCAACACCACCAGGTCGAAATCCTGGTCCAACACCGCGTCCAGAGTGGTGTCGGGCAACAGCGCCACGCCCCGCGACGCGATGACCGGGCCAGCTTCCAGGCCCGCCACCGTGACGGTGACGCCCGCTCGGCGGAACAGGTCGATGAGGGTAACGGCTTCCAATTCCTCGCAGCCTTGGGCGAGGGGAACGAGCGCGGTGGCCATGGACGGCGCCTCCTCCGGCGGGTGTGGTAAGAGCGGCGTTCAGCCGTTCTTGCGGGTTTGCAACAGGGTCATGCCCTTGAGCAGATTCAGGGCTTCATACAGGGGGTAGTCGCTTTGCGCCGGGTCGCCTTCGGCGCCGATGAGCCGAGCGTCGGGCGCGCTATCGGTCGGGATCTTGCCATCGTTGCGCAGATGGCCGCTCAGATCGGCTTCCTTGACGGTGTCCGAGTCGGCGTCGGCGCCGGTCGCGACCTTGAACGGTTTGAGTTTGATGTCGGGTTCGATGCCCTCGGCCTGGATGGAGCGGCCGTTCGGTGTGTAGTAGCGAGCGGTGGTCAGTTTGACCGCGGTGCCGTTGCCCAGCGGCAGGATGGTTTGCACCGAACCCTTGCCGAAGGTGCGCTCGCCCAGGATGAGCGCGCGATGGTGGTCTTGCAGCGCGCCAGCGACGATTTCCGAGGCCGAAGCCGAGCCGCCGTTGACCAGCACCACCAGCGGCGCACCCTTGAGCAGATCGCCCGGAGTCGCCTTGAAACTTTGGTCGGAGCCATTGCCGCGTCCCTTGGTTTGGACGATGGCGCCCTCCTCCAGAAAATCATCGGCGACATCCACCGCGCCGTTCAGCACCCCGCCCGGATTGTTGCGCAGATCCAGCACCACGCCGCGCAACGGTCCCTTGTTTTGTTGCTCGACTTCCTGCAAGGCTTGCCGCAGGTTCTGGGCGGTCTTGGCCTGAAACTGGGTGATGCGCAGATAACCGAATCCCGGCTCCAGCAGGCGGCTCTTGACGCTCTTGACCTGGATGACCTCCCGGATCAGCTTGATCTTGAGCGGCTTGCGCATGCCTTCGCGCACGATGGTCAGGGTGATGGCCGTGTTCGGCTTGCCGCGCATGCGCTGGATCGCGTCCGACAGTGACATGCCCTTGACCGAAAGGTCGTCCAGCCGGATGATCAGATCGCCAGCGCGGATGCCCGCCCTTTGGGCGGGCGTATCGTCGATCGGAGCGACGACCTTGAGAAAACCGTTTTCCTGGCCAACCTCGATGCCTAGGCCGCCAAATTCGCCCGAGGTGCCGATCTGCAGGTCCTGGAACGCCTCGGCGTCCAGGAACGCGGAATGCGGGTCGAGATTGCTCAACATGCCGCGAATGGCGTTTTCCAGCAGATCGTGATCCTTGACCGGCTCGACGTAATCCTGCTTGATGGCGTCGAGCACGCCGGTGAACGTGCGCAACTCGTCCAGCGGCAGTTTGTTTTCCGGCGACGTTTCCTTTTCGGCCCAGACCGTATGCATCGCCGTCAGCGAAACGCCCGCCAGAAAACTCAACGCCAACGCCAGACCGTGTCGGGTTGCAGCACTCATTAGCTTGCTCCAAAAACCATTTTTGATTGCGGTCAAGGGATAACTGGAAGTATTTAGCCCATTCCTCGCGTAAGACAACGGAACGCGCTCGAAAATCGCGGCGTGACTGAGGGAAATCGATGCGAATGGAGGCGATTTTGGAGGAACTCCCGCGCGCCGGCTGGAAACCGACGCGCGGGACGGCGCGAATGCGGGAGCGGGTAATTCCGCTTACTTGGCCTTGCCCTGATTGGCGACGGCGTCCATCAGTTTCTTCAGCTCATCGGGATCGGCCAGATACTGACCTCCCTTCTTGATCGGCCGCAGGTTGGCGTCGAGCTCGTAGACCAGGGGCACGGCGGTGGGGATGTTGAGGGCGACGATTTCATCGTCGGCAATGTCATCGAGGTACTTGACCAGCGCCCGCAAGCTGTTGCCATGGGCGGCGATCAGCACCCGCTTGCCGGAGCGGATGGTCGGCACCAGGACGTCATGCCAGTAGGGCAGCACCCGGTCGATGGTGGTCTTGAGGCTTTCGGTGGCCGGCAGCACCCGCGGGTCGAGGCCAGCGTAGCGCGGATCGAAGGCCGGATGGCGTGAATCGCTCGGTTCCAGCGCCGGCGGCGGGATATCGAAACTGCGCCGCCAGATCTTGACCTGCTCCTCGCCGTGCTTGGCGGCGGTTTCGGACTTGTTCAGGCCCGCCAGGGCGCCATAGTGGCGCTCGTTGAGCCGCCAGCTCCGGTGTACCGGAATCCACGCCAAGTCCATTTCATCCAGCACGGTCCACAAGGTGTGAATGGCGCGCTTGAGCACCGAGGTATGGGCCACATCGAAGACATAGCCTTCCTTCTTGAGCGCCTGACCTCCTTTTCGGGCTTCTTCGCGACCCTTGTCGGACAGATCCACGTCCACCCAGCCGGTAAAACGGTTTTCCATATTCCATTGACTTTCGCCATGGCGGATGAGCACGATTTTATACATGGGATAAAAACCTCCTCGTCGTTCAGCGCGGTTTGTTGTCGTTATCGAATCCGGCGCGGGCCGTCCGGATCGCATGGAATTTTGACGCCGGAATCATACGCCCGGTCAGCCGATTGTGCCAGCCACGCCCCCGATTTGGAGGCTTGGCGGTGTTCGCAACTTCTCAATGGCGCCATATTCCGCTATGCTGGTCGGCAAGATTCCTGGACGAGGCCTGGTTGGAACATGATGCGCGGCGAACGCGCCGGCGTGGCGCGACATAGCGTCGATTCCAGTGTCTCGCCGGATTTTCTGATGACCCGCGACGAAGATATCGAACGGGCGTCACGCTCGCTCAAGGCGATGTCGCACCCGTTGCGGCTCAAGATTCTCTGCACCCTGGGCGACCAGGAAGCCAGCGTGCAGGACATCGTCGAGCAAGTCGGCACCTCGCAAAGCAACATCTCCCAACATCTGGCCATCCTCCGCGACAAGAGCATCCTGACCTGCCGCAAGGATGCCAATCGGGTTTATTATCGAGTGGGCGACACTCGTACCCTGCGCCTGATCGGCATGATGCGGGACGTGTTCTGCGCTCGGGATTAGCCTTGATAGCTCTAACATAAGGTTTTTGCATGAATAGCGAACGAATTATCCGGATCATGGCCGGCTCCTTCGTTTTACTGTCACTGCTGTTCGGGGCGCCGGCCAGTCCGCTCTATCACAGCAGCTACTGGCTGTGGTTCACCGCTTTCGTCGGCTTCAATCTGTTTCAAAGCGGCTTCACTCGTTTTTGCCCCGCGGAGACGATCTTATGGAAGCTGGGCGTCAAAAAAGCCAGTGATTAGACTGAAGCATTTGATCTAGGGATCGGCGATGAGCGATTTCATTGAATTTGCCCTGCGCAACTGGCTGTTGTTCGTGGCACTGTTCGCCATTCTGGGCATGTTGGTCGGCGGCGAGATCCTGCGCAAGATGCGGGGGGTAAGTACTCTTGACGCTGCCAGCGCCTTGCGGCTGATCAACGATCGGGACGCCGTGATCGTGGACATCCGCGACGCGGGTGACTATAAGGAAGGCCATATCCCGCAGGCTCGCCACATTCCGTTCAGCGCCCTGCAAGAGCGCCTGAGCGAGTTGACCAAGGTCAAGGACAAGCCGATGATCGTCTATTGCCGCACCGGCGCGACGTCCCCAGCGGCCTGCGCCCTGCTCAAAAAACAGGGTTTTGCCGATGTGCATAGCCTAAACGGCGGCTTGCCAAGCTGGTTGGACGCCCGCTTGCCAATCAGTCGCAAGAAACCTTGACGGCCTGACAACCAGACTGGACACGCTGTGTCGAACATCGTTCTTTACAGCTCCGAATTTTGTTCCTACTGCCGGCGCGCGCGCCTTACTGGGTCGGCAGGGCGTGGCCTACACGGTGTTGGACGTGGACCGCGATCCGCGACTGTGGCGCGAGATGGCCGAGCGTGCTGGCCGCGCCACCGTACCGCAGATCTTCATCGACGCCCGACACCTCGGCGGTTGTGACGACTTGGTCGCGTTGGACCAGCGCGGCGAATTGGACTCACTGCTAAATCCCCTGTGAACCCGCCGTTTCCGGCGGATCTCTTCAGCCCTCAACCCCAAACCTAGAGCATTCGCATGAGCGAGCAACCGCAGGTTCCCCAGCACTTTGAAATCCAGAAAGTCTATCTGAAGGATGTGTCGCTGGAGACGCCCAATTCCCCCCTGATTTTTACCGAGCAATGGCAGCCGCAAACCGAAGTCCGGCTGGAAACCGGCGCCACGCCGTTGACCGAGGAGTTGTTCGAAGTAGTGCTAACCCTGACCATCACCACCAAGGTCGGCGAGCGCACCGCCTATTTGGCCGAGGTTCAGCAGGGTGGGCTGTTTACCCTGCGCGGCTTCGGCGAGCCACAAATGGGGCACATGCTGCACGCCTTTTGTCCAAATATTCTGTTCCCCTTCGCCCGCGAGGAGCTGGCTTCCTTGATCGGCAAGGGAGGTTTCCCAGCGTTGCTGCTCAATCCGATCAACTTCGACGGTATGTACATGCAGCGCCTGCAACAACAACAGGCGCAGGCGGCTGGAGTTGCGCCGCCAGCGGCGCACTGACGCGAGAGCGTCGTGGCCACGGTCGCGGTGCTCGGTCCCGGCTCCTGGGGCACCGCCCTGGCGTTGCTGTTGGCGCGCAATGGCCACACGGTCCGGTTGTGGGGTCACGACCCCGAGGAAATCGCGCCACTGCGCCGGGAGCGGGAAAATCGTCGCTATCTCCCTGGCATTCCCTTTCTCTCGACCCTGACCGTCGGCGTCGACCTGGCGGAAGCGGTGGCTGGCGCCGATCTGGCGCTGGCGGTGGTGCCCAGCCATGCCTATGGAGCTACCCTGACTCGATTGCGGTCGTACTTGCCGGCGGACGCCGGTTTCGCTTGGGCCACCAAGGGTCTGGAGCACGGCGGAGGACGATTCTTGCACGAGGTCACGGCGGAGATACTGGGAGTGGCTTGGCCAGTGGCGGTCATTTCGGGACCCAGCTTCGCCGGGGAGGTGGCGCGCGGCTTGCCGACCGCCGTTACCGTCGCTTCCGATGATGCGATGCATGCGCGACGGGTGGCGGCCCTGCTGCACGGCTCCAATCTGCGCGCCTATACCAGCGCCGATGTGATCGGCGTCGAGCTGGGCGGAGCGGTCAAGAACGTGTTGGCCATCGCCGCCGGCATCGCCGACGGTCTGGGATTCGGCGCCAACGCTCGGGCGGCGTTGATCACCCGTGGACTGGCGGAGATGGCGCGGCTGGGGCTGGTGGTGGGTGGCCAGCGCGAAACGTTCATGGGACTGGCCGGCATTGGCGATCTGGTGCTGACCTGCACCGACGACCAGTCGCGCAATCGCCGGTTCGGTTTGGCCGTTGGCCGGGGTGAAACCCCCAAGTCAGCCGCCACAGCCATCGGCCAGGTGGTGGAAGGGGCGGCCACGGCGCGGGAAGTGCTGCGGCTGGCCCGGCGACGCGGGGTGGAAATGCCAATTACCGAGCAGGTCAACAACGTGCTGTATCATGGCCAGGAGCCGCGCCGGGCGGTGGAAATTTTGTTGGCGCGCGACCCCAAACCCGAGGTGGTGTGAAGCCGGCGTCGCCGATGTCTCCCTGGTTCGCCGCGGCTCGCTCAGGTAATAGCGTCCAACAGTGGCTGGAGACGCTCCTCCCCCCCCCGATCCGGTCCGCCATACGCTCGCGGCCAGCGTTTTTTCACCACTGGGCTGTGACTGGCCAAGGCGTGACAAGTGTTCAAGACCGGTGGCGGCGCCCGATCGGCGGCGGGTTTGGCGTCTTCCTCGTCGTAGCGCTGGCCGTAGACCGTCTGGAAAAAGGTGGTGGCGACTGGGCCAAGCAATTCCGTCATATGGGTGCAACCCTGGACGCCAGTGAACAATTCCTTGAGCTTGAGCGACCAGCCCGGCCCAACCCGCACGCCGATCAGTTGTCGGTAGCGGGAGGTGATGGCGGGGCAAAGCCCGAACGGTGCGGCGTCGGTGCGCGCCTCCACGTCGCGGATCTGGAACTGATCGTCTACCGTCAGACGAATCCACATCTCGTGCAGCGGTTCGCCGGCCTGGATGACGCCGCCCCGATCCTCGTTGGGGAACGAATAGGCCTTGGTGTCCACGAGTTGGCCCTCGATATCCCATAATCCATCCTCGCGGCGGTAGCCTATGCATTGCACGATGCGCCGGTGCAGCAACTGGCGCGGAACGGGGGCAGAGAGCGGCATGAAATCCTCCAGGTAACTGATTGAGGCTGGCCGGTGTCAAGAGGTCAGTCGAAAAACGCACCACTCATAATGCGCCTCAGGCGCTCATCCACCTTGGCCAGCACCCTATGCTTCTGGTCGGAAGAGTAGTCCCACCAGCCAGCGATTTCGTCCAAAGCGCGGAAACAGCCATCGCAGACCTGGGTTTGCGGGTTGATGACGCACACGCCGATGCAAGGGGATGGCGGATCGCTGGGCGGAGAAACGGAGTCGGTGGGCATGGCGGACAGGTGAAAGGTCGCGGTACCAAATGGATAGTATCGCACCACGGCGGGACGAATTCATAGAACGAAACGGCTCATGATGAAAGGCGCGCCGACGGAGATGAAAGTGACTGCCGAAGCTCGGAGGCGATACGGCTACCCGCCGCGGGCGCTTGATCCAAGGCGCGCGTCTTGGCGCTTTGGTTGGGTGGTGACGATCCGACCTTCTCTTGCCTTGAGATACACCACTACCTAATTCATGTATTACCCCACTGAAGATGGATGTTGGATGGACAAGGCGCGCGATAAGTACAAAAGCGATGGGGTTTGCGCTTGTATGGACGCGGGGTCGGGTTTAACCTTTACTTAAACTATAGCGGAGCGGGCTGGCGCCGTGCTGGCGGCGCGTCGTAGTGGGCTTTAAACCATCAAACGATCCCGGGGAGAATCCCATCATGTTGACCTATCTGGATTGCGTGGAGCTGAGCGACCTGACCGAAGAAGAGATCGAGGCTATCGCCGAACACGAACATCTGCCGGAGATGGCGGCGTTGGAACTGGGTAGCTATCTGGTCCATAGCCCGGAAGGCGTCCCCATGATCAAGCGCATCATTTTGGAAGATATCGAGGAGGAGCGTCGGCGCGGTCACGCCGACAAGGTGCTGAAACTGAAATTGGTGCTCAAACATTTCGTGGACACCCATCCCGACCATCCGGCCAGGGCGTAAACGAAATCGAAGTTTCGAAGCGTGATCAGGCAGCGGGATCAAGGATATTCAAGGCCAGGGCTCGGCCAACAGGGCCTGAACTTCGACCAGGCCCACCCGCTGCATGGGGCGGCCGTTGACCGGGCTGAGCGGAGCTTCCCGCTCGGCCAGCGACCCGAAGATCGTGAGATCGATGCGGGCCTCACCGGCGGTGAAGCGAAAGACCGGCAGGCAAACCCGGGCACCGCTGGCCATGTTCAGCCGATGCTCGTCCGTTTCGAAGGGAATACCACATTCCAGCAGGAACAGTGCGATTTCCTCGGGCGAGTCGGCGAACAGATGCAGTTGTATGCTGGCATGGGGGCTAGCGGCGCCGCTCAGCACCGAACCGACCAGACGTGGACGAAAGCGCGCCAGAAACCGCATGGCGTCCAGGGCGGTTTCTCGCAAGCCCCGAAGATGGATCGTCTGACGGTCGGCGTGGAACAGCCGCTGGCGATCGAGCATGGCTTGCTCGATGGCGATGTTGTCCGGCAGGATGGTCCGATCGTTGATGGCCAGCCGCAGGGCGGCCTTGCGCCGGGCGGCGCCAAAGTTCTGAACGCCTTCCTCGACAATGAGCCGGGCGCATTCCTGGGCGATCAGGGTTTTGAGACGATGGTCGTCGCGAAGGCGGCGGGACATGGGCGAACTCCGGGCACGGGTGATCGGTTTAAGAGACAGTCGGAAAACTCATCTTTGATTTTTCTGAAAAATTTTCCATGGGGCAGCCTTTGTTCGGCTGGATCAACCAGAAATCCGGTTGGAAACAATATCTGAACCCAGATTAATCAATGCGTTAGTTTTTAGACAGCCTCTAAGGCAAGGACAGCCACCATCCGCGGATAAGCCAGGCCGCCGCCCGACGACACCGTGGGTACGATCATTTGCTATATTCTCTATATTTCACGGAGCGAGCGTTCGATCGTCCGTTCCAACCAAGCGAGGAAGCGTAACTTGGCTCTGTTCACGCGTAAAGAACCCTTTTTGGGCATCGACATCGGTCCCTCGGCGGTCAAGTTGGTCGAACTGAGCCGTTCCGGACCGCGGTTTCGGGTCGAGGGCTTTGCCATCGAGCCACTCGGCGAGGGCATGGTGGAGGATCGTAATCCCGCCGATACCGATGGAGTGGCGGAGGCGATCAAGCGCGCCTATCGTAAGGCGGGCGCCCGAACGCGCCGCGCGGCCGTCGCCGTGCCAACCTCCAGCGTGATCACCCGCACCGTGCCAATGCCGGCGGACTTTAAGGAAGGTGATATCGAGGTCAACATCGCGATTGAAGCGACCCAGTATATTCCCTATCCCATTGAGGAGGTTTATCTGGATTTTGAGGCAAAAGGTTTGTCTCCAGCCAGTGGTGACATACAGGATGTCATGCTGGTGGCCACGCGAAAGGAGAATGTGGATACCCGGGAAGCAACCCTCAAGGATGCGGGCCTGACGCCGGTGGTCGTGGATGTGGAAGCCTATGCCCTTGAAAACGCCTTTCGAGTGCTGATGGAAAGCCTACCCAAGGCGAGCGGCGAGGGCGGGCTGAGTCTGTCCAAGTCAAGAGACAGCCTGACGGCGCTCGTGGACATTGGCGCCACCCTTACCACCCTTTACATCCTGCAGCAGGATCGCGTGATCTTCACCCGCGAGCAGCGCTTTGGAAGTGATCAACTGACTGTTCGGATCGCCGAGGCCTATGGTCTGCCCCGCGACCAGGCCGAACAGGCCAAGCGGTCCGGCATGGTGAGCGAGGACTACCCAACCACGATCCTGGAACCGTTCAAGCAACTGCTGGCCGAGCAGATCGGTCACGGTTTGCAGTTCTTTTTTTCCTCTGACCAGTATGTTTCTGGTCGCTATAATGTAGATACCGTCGTCTTGGGTGGAGGAGGCGCCGCGGTCGTGGGCTTGGACCGGGTCGTGGCGGACGTGCTGGGCATGACCACGGTGGTGGCCAATCCCTTCAAAAACATGGGGAGCGCCGCGCGGGTCAACAGCAACGCCCTGCTGCGCGACGCGCCATCGTTGCTGATCGCCTGTGGACTGGCCCTGAGGAGCTTCGACTGACATGACGCGCATCAATTTGCTGCCCTGGCGCGAAGCGCGCCGCGTCCAACGGCAACGTCAACTGATCGGGATACTGGCGGCGACGGCGCTGTTGGGGGCTGGCATCGTGTTTGGGGTGTACACCGAAATCGATAACCGCATCAAGTACCAGCAGGAGCGCAACAACTATTTGCGCGACGAAATCGCCCAGCTCAAAAAGGCGGCTGAGGAGATGAAGGAGTTGCAAAAAGTCAAAACCCGGCTGGTGGATCGTCTCAATGTCGTCCAAAAATTGCAGGCGATTCGACCTGGCATGGTGAGGATGTTGGACGAGCTGGCGCGGCTGGTGCCCCAAGACATCTATGTGACCGCTTTCAAGACTGCTCCCAACCAAGTGACACTCAATGGCATTGCCCGTTCCGACAACATCATTTCCGAGTTTATGCGCGACCTTAGGAACAGTCCCACCCATCTGTTCGGCGAACCAGTGTTGCAGGTGATCGAAACCCGCAGCGTGAACAACGTCCAGGCCCGGGTGTTCGAGCTGATCGTGCCGCTCAAGCTGGGGGGAGGGGTGGAAGGCGATCAGGCCAGCGCCGGGGGTAAGAAAACATGAATCTATCCGAAATCAATCTCAGCAACTTCGATTTGCGCGAGGCGGGCGATTGGCCGTTGGCGGGTAAGGCAGTATTGGCGGTGTTGGTGCTCGCTGCGGTGCTGGGCGCCGGGTATTACTTCTTGACCAACGACCAGCTTCAGGAATTGGATAAGGTGGAGCGAGAGGAACAAACACTGCGCAATGAATTCGTCGAAAAATGGCGAGTGACCGCCAATCTGGAAGCATTCCGGCAACAGATCAAGCAGATGGAAGCGGATCTGGATGTGCTGTTGCGCCAGTTGCCGACCAGCACCGAGATGCCGGACCTGCTAGAGGATGTGTCCAATACCGGCAAGAAGAACGGCCTGGAGTTTGAGTTGTTCAAACCCGAGGCCGATAAGCCGAAGGATTTTTACGCCGCCAAGCCGATCGCCATCAAGGCCAAGGGCAGCTATCATCAGTTTGGCGCATTTGTGAGCGGGGTGGCGGCCTTGTCGCGGATCGTGACCTTGGAGAGCGCGACGTTGACCAGCGCCGCCACCAAGGACTTGGCGAAGAAGAGGGACGTCAAGCTGACCAGCGAGCCGTTGACCATTCAGGCGACGTTGCAGACTTACCGTTACATGGATGAGGCCCCTAGCGCGCCGGCATCGGCGGGGGGTCCGAAGCCATCGCGGAAACCGTCGCAGAACAAGGCGGGGGCTGGCGAATGAGCGCGCATGTTGCTGTAGTAAGATCAGTGGGCGCGGCGGTGTGGCTGAGCGTGGCGCTGGCGACGCTGGTGGGATGCGCCCAGCCGGATAAGAGCGGAGTTCAAGAGTTTGTGAAAACCACCCAGAAGACCACGCCGCTCAAGAAGCTTGATCAGCCACCAACGATCAAGCCTTATGAGCCGTTTACCTATACGGCTCAGGGTATCAAGGATCCGTTCGTGTTGGCGCCGTTCGCTCAGGAGGACGAACTGGGGGATGTGACGGGGGAGATCGTGACCCAGAGTCTCAACTATAAAGGGCCCCAGCCCGATCCGAACCGGGTGCGGGAAGAGTTGGAGAAGTACTCTCTCGGCTCGCTCAAGATGATGGGGACCTTTCGCATGGGCGGCGGGGGCGAGTTGTGGGCGCTGGTTCTGGCTCCCGATAAGGTCGTGCATCGGGTACAGAAAAACAATTATCTGGGCACCAACCACGGCAAGATCGTCGGTATCACGGAGCAGCGGGTTGAGTTGAAGGAGATCGTTCCGGATGGGCCCGGGCGCTGGCAGGAGCGTGAGGCGTTCCTGTCGCTTACCCAATGAGTGAGGGGGAAGTGTCATGACGAACAGGTCCGCGAGCGAAGGCCAACATGACCGTCGGTCGGCTAGAGGGTGGTTGCCGCTCTGGGTGGTGCTGGGTCTGACTTGGGGAATCGTACTGGTTGGGATGTGGGGGACGGTGGCGATGGCGGTCGCCGAAACCGGGCCGGTGGTACTGCAGGGGGTGGATATCAGCCCACTGGCCGGCAATCGCCTGCAGTTACGGTTTCGATTGTCGGCGCCGCCCAAGGGACCGCCGAGTAGTTTTACCATTAATGAGCCAGCGCGGATCGTACTGGATTTTCTGGACACCACGAATGGCTTGAGCGTGCGGCAACAATCCATCAATGTCGGGGTGGCCGACAAGATCAGCGTGCTGGAGGGAGCCGACCGGACCCGCGCCTCGCTGAATCTGGCGCGGCTGGTGCCCTACAACGTGCAGGTACAAGGCAACCTGGTGGTGTTGACGCTGGAGAACGCGGGCGCGGCGCCGGCGCGGACGCCCGCGCCAACGCCAGCGGCGGCGGTGAAGGCGGCCGCCGCGAGTTCCCGGCAGGCTGATGCCGAGGGGCCGGTGACGGCGCCCCGCACGGTGAGCGACGTCGGCTTCAAACGAGGACCAGGCGGGCAGGGGGTGATCACGGTTAAACTGTCGAATCCCAACATTCCGGTGGATGTACGCCAGGAGGGTAATCAAATCATCGCCGATTTTCAGAAGGCGACACTGGGGCGTGGGCAGGAGCGGCGTCTGGACGTGACCGACTTCGCCACGCCCGTGACGACGATGGAAGCACTGAACCGGGGCGGCAGCGCCCGCTTGAGCATCCGGCCTAATCCGCCATTCGAATACATGGCCTATCAGGCCAACGACCTGTACGTGATCGAGGTGCGCCCGCCGCAAAAATCCAAGGAGGAGGAAGACAAGGAGGCGCAGTTCGATCCGTCCAAGAAAAAATACAGCGGCGATTTGTTGTCACTGAATTTTCAGGACATCGAGGTGCGGGCGATTCTGCAGATCCTGGCCGATTTCACCGGCTTGAACATCGTGGTCAGCGACAGCGTGAAGGGCAACCTGACCCTGCGCTTGCAGAACGTACCCTGGGATCAGGCGCTGGATATCATCCTGCGCACCAAGGGCTTGGCCATGCGGCAGAACGGCAATGTGATCTTCATCGCCCCAACCGAGGAAGTGGCGGCGCGCGAGAAGCTGGACCTGGAATCGCGTAGGACGGTGCAGGAACTGATTCCGCTGCGCACCGAGATCATCCAGGTCAATTACGCCAAGGCCGCCGATCTGGCGGTGTTGCTGAAGCGGAAGACCGCAGTAAAGGAGACCGAGCAGAGTGTTCTGTCGCCGCGAGGCGATGTGGTGGCGGATGAGCGCACCAACAGCCTGATTGTCAAGGACGTGCCCGACAAGGTGGTGGAAGTGCGCGATCTGGTGACGAAACTGGACGTCCCGGCCAAGCAGGTCATGGTCGATTCCCGCATCGTGATCGCCAGCGACGACTTCGCCCGCGACATCGGCGTGCGGTTTGGCGTGTCGGGCGTGGGCACGAATGGCAACACGGTGAGCACCGTGAGCGGTGGAGTGCAAGGCACGAACTCCATGCTGACCGGTAAAGCCCCCGACGAATCGGGGAGCAACGTTGCTGGCATACCAGGCGACGATGTCGGCGTGGTGGGTAATTTGATCAACACCGGCCAACCCTATCCAGCGCTCATCCCGGCCCTCACCGATCGGCTGGGGGTGAATCTGCCAGTGGCTGGTCCCAGCATCGCCCTGGCTATCCTAGGATCCAACTATCTGGTCGATTTGGAGCTGTCGGCCTTGCAAACCGAGGGCAAGGGCGAGATTCTCTCCAATCCGCGGGTGGTCACCGCCGATTTGAAGAAAGCGACCATCATCCAGGGCCGGCAAATCCCGTATTCGGTGGTGAGCGACGACGGCGTCACCACGCAATTCAGGGATGCCCTGCTGAAGCTGGAGGTCACGCCGCAGATCACGCCGGACGACCGGGTGCGGATGGACCTGATGGTGTCGAAGGACGAACCAGGCCCACCTGTCCCGCAGGCGACAGGTGGGTTCGCGTTGTCCATCGAGAAGCGCGAAGTGACAACCCAGGTGTTGGTCAACAACGGCGAAACGGTGGTGCTGGGCGGCGTGTTCGAACAAACCAAGACCAACAGTCAGGACAAGGTGCCGTTGCTGGGCGATATTCCGCTGCTGGGTTATTTGTTCCAGAGAAACGGCAAAGCGACCGCCAAGCGTGAGCTGTTGATCTTCGTGACGCCGCAGATTCTGAAGAACGGCGCGGTGGCCGAGCGTTGAACGTTCGAGAAAACACATTCTGTCGTGGGGGGTAGAATCATGCGATCACGGGTAGACGGTTTGCAAGGGTGGCTTGGGTCGTTGCTGCTGGCCGCCATGCTGATTGGCTGGAGCGGCGCGAGCCAGGGAGGCGGGTTTACTGGACCGCAGTCGACGGTCTCGGTCGAGATCACGGCCGATAAGACGACGCTGCCGATCAACATTCTTGGCGCGGGGCCGAGTATCGGCAACCCCTATACCAATACGCTAACCGTCACGGTCAAGCGAAATGGTGGCGATTACGCGGCGCCGAGCGTCGCGATTACCGTTGAGCAGGGCTTGTCCAGTGGCGCGCTGTACTATTTGGATGGCGACCCGGAACACGAGCGGTGTCCATCGGGAGCGACGTGTCCTCCAACTCCCACGGTTCCGATCGCATACCGCAGTTTGACTTTCGAGAACACGACCGGGACCGTGACGGCCCACTTTCTCGCCAGCAGTGTGCCGGGGACCGTGGTATTGAAAGCAACGGTTCCGGATCCAAACACTGGGAGAACCATCAGCGCCAATCTGACCCTCAAGGTGGTCGGAGGCGGTGGCAGTGTCTCGGGCGGTGCGCCTTCGGTGGTCAAGTTCCTCATGGATCCCGCGCCGGTTTATATCCGCGACAATCCCATTGGCACGACCCCGGTGATTCAAAACACGACCAAGCTGTTCCAGATCTTCGTGCTGGACGATCTGGGCCAGTCGGTCAACCAGGGCGCTGGGCACACCTTACTGGTCAAGCTGTTGAACCGGCCGAATGGCGGTGAATGGTTGAGCACCACCGACGCCCAGGGCAATCCGCGGGAGGGGACCAGCGTGTTTACGGATCTGGCTGGCGGCGCGGCGACGCTGGCGTTACACAGCGGCACGTTGCCCGGCACGGTCCTCATCTCGGCCACGGCCGACCGCCGCGACAACAACGTGGACAACGGCATCCAGATGGCCATCACCAATTACGCCATGGTGTCGATCGGGACCGGTGAGATCAAATCGTTGACTTTCACGGGGCCTTTCGCGGACGCGGTGTTCGTGGGTGCAAATAACCTGATCGCCATTCCTGGCGCCACCTGTGGTGGTACCGCACTTTGCGATACTGTTTGGAATGGCGTCTATAACCGTACCATTTCGGTCATCGCCAGCGATCCGTATGGCAATCCGCCGCCCGCGGGAACGCCGATCACGTTCCGACTGATCGATTCACCGCTGGATATGCTGCAAAACCGCTATCCCGACCAAGGCCATGGTCAGTTCGCCATCACCGGCACCACGGGCGATCCCCAGGAAGGTGGCCTGGAGTTCCTCGCGCCCAACCGCAAGACCAAGCGAACCGCTTCGGATACCCTGAGTCCGTTCGTGGTGCCGAATGGCGTATCGTTGGCGGTTGCCAATCCGCTTTGCTTGCTGATGTTGCAAGACCCGGAGGTCATTAACCCCAATCCCAGCACCGTCAATGCGCTGCCGTCGGAAGGTCGATTGGAATACCATGTCGGTAGCCGAATCATCACTGGTCGGCCGGGTAACAACACGCTGATCGTCAACACGCCGTTCAACCAGGTCAGCCAGAATGTCGGCGCCAACGTCTGGTACACGGTCGGATGCCCGCCCCACAAGGGCACTATCATGAATTTCGACACGACCGAAGCCGTCGTGTTGACCGACCAATTCGGTGTGGCCAGTACGATAATGAGTTATCCGGCCAACCAGGTTGGCCGGCGGTTCATGGTGGCGGCGGAGTCGGATGGTGGCAAGGCGGGGGCGGTAATGACCCACTGGTATTTAGGGATGCCGAACGGCATTCTGACCATCACGCAGCCGGCCAGTTTGGTTGCGGCGCTTGGGAGCTTCTTTGCCGACATCAATCCGGATGTTCTTCCTATTAATATTCCGAATTGGCCGGCACAGGTGCAGGTAACGCAGACTGTGAATCCGGGCACGGCGGTCAGCCTGCCGGTGACCTTGCAAGTGCTGGACGGTGGCGTGTGCAAGGCACAGTTGGCGGGAGAATGTGTGCAACTGTCCCGTACCCCAGTTCCTGGGGTGCCGATTGCGGTGGATATCGTGATCAATGACCCGGCCGAAGCGGCGGCGATCGCGGCGGAAGAGGCGCTCGCGCAGGCGCAGGCGGCCTACGATGTGTTCGTTGGCGCCAATCCGGGCGTTTGCGATCTGGTGTTGAAGGATCCGGAAGGCGAGCCGGAGGAGCGGGATCCGGAAAAGTGCGCCAGGCAGAAGGAATTGGCGACGGCTTTGGATGACGCGAAAATTGCCGCCGCCGAGGCGCGCGCCGTGGCCAACCTCCATGCGCCCACGGCGTCGGTCACACCGGAAACGCTGGCGAGCGTCGGGGGTGGCTATGCAAGAGCAGTGTTGAATGTCAACGATTTGCCCACGGACGGCAGCGTGGACTTCTTCTTCTCCACGGTGGGGCCTGACGTGAGTAGCCAGACGCTTCAGATCACGGTGCAGCCGCCACCGCCAGAGGAGAATCCATAGGCAGGGGAGCATGATACTCTGACTAGTGGATCATTCGTTCCCTGGTCAGCAGCTTGCAATGAACCGGCGGCGAACCCGCCGGTTTTTTCGTTTCAAAAACGTGGGTTGCCGCAAAATTTTTGCCAGATGGCGGTAGGAGTTGGAACAAACTGACAGGTGGTGGAGCGTGCGGGTGGAACGGACACATACCGTGGCCTGACCGCTTCGCGCCAGGCGATGCCGCTGTCGTGGTTTGCCAATGCGCGCCGTGGGACGAAACTACAACACGCCTCGCTCGGCCAGCGACACGATCTGGCTGTCGCCGACCACGATGTGATCGAGCAGGCGGACATCCACCAGCGCCAACGCTTCCTTCAGCCGCAAGGTGATCGTCTCGTCGGCGCGACTGGGTTCGGCGATGCCGGAGGGATGGTTGTGCGCCACGATGGCGGCGGCGGCGTTGTGATACAGCGCCCGCTTGACGACTTGGCGAGGATGCACCGAGGAACTGTCGATGGTGCCGTAAAACAGCTCCTCGTACTGAATCACCCGGTGCTTGTTGTCCAAAAACAGGCAGGCGAACACCTCGTGGGAGTGATGGCGCATCCGGGCCATGAAGTAGCGGCGGGTGTCGGCCACGCTCTGAATGGCGTCGCCACGCTGCAAGGTATCCTCCAGATGACGTCGGGCCAGTTCCAGCACCGCCTGCAACTGCGCGTACTTGGCCAGCCCCAGTCCCGGCGTCGCGCAGAATTCCTTTTGATCGAGTTCCAGCAGGCGGCGCAGACTGCCGTGCTGCTTGAGCATGTCGCGGGCAAGGTCCACCGCGCTGCGGCCCGGTGTTCCAACCCGCAGGAAAATCGCCAGCAGTTCGGCGTCGGACAGGGCGGAAACTCCGCGCTGCAACAACTTCTCGCGGGGGCGCTCGTCGTCGGGCCAGTCGCGAATGGACATCGGACCTTTCTCCTTGGGTGAGGTGGCGCCCGGCATCATAGCGGATTCGACGGACGTTCCCCACGGTACGCAATCATCGCTGGTCGTGCTTCATGATGAGGCAGCCCGCCTAGAGCAAGCACCCGATTGAGGCAAATCACCGCGCGCTTCTCAGCCTCTGCGCGACTGCAATCTTAAAAAAATTATTTAAAACATTTTGTTAAATAATTTGGCAATCAACTTGCTATCTCTATTTCCAAGAATTCGCGTCCACCCGCCCATCGGGTTTGGAAGCGATGCGAATTCGGGCGGCTAACGGGGGCCGCCGTCGCGGACCATGGCGTCCAATCGTGTCATCTCGATGCCCGGTTGGACGCCCTTTTTATCTCCGCGCCTTCGAGACATCCGCCGGATTTCGCCGTAAGCTAGCCGCGAATCCCATGGTCCCGCGCGGAGTTTCGCCATGTCGCAGCCTCTCGCCCAAAAACGCATCCTGCTTGGTGTCACCGGCGGCATCGCCGCCTACAAGAGCGCCGATCTGATCCGCCGCCTGCGCGAAGCCGGCGCCGAGGTGCAAGTGGTGATGACCCCAGCGGCGACCGCGTTCGTCGGTCCGCTGACCTTTCAAGCGGTATCCGGCCGGCCGGTGCGCGCCGAACTGCTGGATGTCGACGCCGAGGCCGGCATGGGGCACATCGAACTGGCGCGCTGGGCCGATTTGATCCTGATCGCGCCCGCCAGCGCCGACTGCATCGCCCGGCTGGCGCACGGCCTGGCCAACGATCTGCTCAGCACGCTTTGCCTGGCGACCGACCGGCCCATCGCCATCGCCCCGGCGATGAACCGGCTGATGTGGCAAAACCCCGCGACTCAGGACAATTGCCGGCTGCTGGCACGACGCGGAGTGAAAATCTGGGGACCGGGCGTCGGCGAGCAGGCTTGCGGCGAAATCGGTCCGGGGCGAATGCTGGAGCCGCTGGAACTGTGCAATCTCGTCGTCGAAACGCTCGGCGCGCGGGAGGCGCGGGCGGAACTTCAACCGGCACCCCCGCAATCGTCGTTGCTCGCGTCCCGCGACCTGCAAGGGTTGACCGTGTTGCTCACCGCCGGTCCGACGCGGGAAGCGCTTGACCCGGTGCGGTTCATCAGCAACCGCAGCACCGGGAAAATGGGTTTCGCCGTCGCGGCGGCGGCGGCGGCGGCGGGCGCGCGGGTGGTGCTGGTCAACGGCCCGGTCAGCCTGAACACCCCGCTCGGCGTCGAACGAATCGATGTGGAAAGCGCGCTGGAGATGCATGAAGCGGTGATGCGGCGGGTTCGACAGGCGGGTATTTTCATTGCCACCGCCGCCGCCGCCGATTATCGCGCCGCCAACCC
>ERZ761607.1409-NODE-1409-length-30256-cov-4.635641_pt1 | contig 30256 bp, 25 predicted proteins | sample MGYA00511164_ERZ761607 | MGnify/ENA primary metagenome ERZ761607 (study PRJEB28899, sample SAMN02445080) | bioreactor sludge metagenome | biome: EBPR sludge | place: Australia: Brisbane, Thorneside Wastewater Treatment Plant | collected 2011-06-22 ... | reverse complement strand
GCCGGTTCGACCCATTCCGATCCGGTGTAGAGCGAGGCCGGACCGTCCGAAGCCGCCTCGACCACGAGGTAGGGGCGATGGGCGACCACCGCGAGGGTGTCGATCACCAGCGGCGGATCGTCGTCGTGGTGCAGATCGATCCGGATGAACCGCGCCCGCGCACCCGCGAACACCTCGTCCTTGATGCTCGCTCCGATCCGGTGCACATCGCCCGCTCCGGCAAACCGCCACTCCCCTGCCGCATCATCGCGCGTCCACACCTCCACGCGCCGCACGTAGTCGCCGCGACCCTGCACCTGCACCCGGTTGAAGGGCACCCCGGTATGACCAAGATCGAGCAAGACCGTCTGACGCCCCACCCGCTGCTCGCTCACCGGCGTCTCCATCAGCCGGTACCCGAGCGACCGTGTGGTCACCGGCTCCGCTTCGCGCCGCTGCAACGCAACCGTCCCGACCGCGAATTCCTCGAGCGCATTCCGCGTGTTCGGATAGACGCGCACCTGGATGAACGGATAGTCCGACTCCGGATACGCGAGCACCCGCTCCCGGAACAGCCGTGGCCGCATCATCTCCATGATGAAGCCGCGACCCAGCAACGCCCACGTTTGTTGGTCGTCCGACCCGTAGGCCTCGATCTTGCGCAGGAAATCCGTACCGCTCGTATCCACCTCGACCCGGTTGTGCCGCATCCGGGCTCCGCCCGCCGCTCCCTGCACCGCCAGATCAACCCGGTGGTACGGCTCCGGCGCGTCGACCCATGCATCGTTGAGCCGTTCCGCCGCCACGTCCCGCACCACGTCCTCCGGTCGATCCGGCTCCAGGAAAAACGGCCAGGCCCGGCCAGCATCGTCAAAGAACCGTACATCCGCCGGAAACGCCTCGGCTCGCCCGTACACCTCCGCCGGCACCTCGATGCGGTAGACCTCCCCGCTGCGCAACACACCCTCCACCGGAAACCGCCAGGCGAAATCCGCCGGACCCACAGTCCCGGCCAACGCCCCGCCGCCGCAGACGAGCACCATCCAGCCGATGTGCCTCCTCATGCCGCCTCCTCGGCGCTGAGCCGCTCGGCCGCGCGCTGGTAGACGAACGACAACACCAGCAGCAACACGCCCGCGCCGATGAAGGCGATGATCCGCTCGAGGCCGCTCAATGCCGACAAGTCGACGAGCAACACCTTGACCGTCATCGCTCCGAACAGCAGCAACCCGCCGTAGCGCGATTTCTTCCGCTGCCGCATCAAACCATACAGCACCAGGGTGATCGCACTGACCGCCCACCAGATCGTCACCAACACCTGGTCCCAATGCCCGGGCAATCGGTACAACTCAACCGTCACCAACCACACCACGGCAAACACCGATCCGAGTTGCAGCTTCGATGAAAATTCCTCCGGACCACCCTGCTCGCCCAGGCACCGCGGCGACAACACGAACAATGCCACCGCGAGCCCGATCATGACCAGGAACGGCAGGTTGATCCCGATCCGGTGCAGTCCATCCGCCAATTCCCACCATACGCCCGCCAGCACCAGCACCCCGGCCAGCGCGAGCACCAACAGCCCGCGCACCAGCAGAGCCTCGCGGAAAACCGCCGCGTGCAGCAAGGCCACCGCGACCAGCACACTGCCGGTGCCCAGCCACGACCAAAAATGGTCATCGCCGAGCGTCCAGAACAGATCGGCACCAACCACGCTCACCACCGCCAACGCCGCCAGCGGCGCCAGGAACCGCCATCCATCCAGCTCGTCATGGCCCACGCCCACCTGCGCATGCCGCCGGTGCAATACCCCTTGCGCGCCCAGCAACAGCGCCGCGAGCAGACCACTGATGAACCGTGCATTGAGGAAGGCGTCCGGCGTGGTCGCGTAGAACTGCACATCAAACCCCATCGCCTTGCCCAACCCGATCAACCCCAGCAGGACCGCCGCCACCTGCAGCAATCCGACCCTCGCCCGCAAGGCCAGCCAGCAGAGCAACACACCCTCGATGCTCCAGCCTACCGAGACCCAGGCCCCGTCCAGCTGTGCCGGCAAGGCCAGGCTGGCCATGGTCAGCGCGCCGAACAGCAAGGCCAGCAGGTCGTGGCTGAACCGGGGGAACCACTGCCAGCCGACGCGGGCGAGCGCGAGATGCACCACCGCCCCGCCGAGCAGGGCCGCACCCCGCCACGATGCACGGTCCATCATCGGCAACACCGTCATCAACACGCCGAGCCACCCCAGCGAATTCAACACCAGCCGCACGATGTCCGTCGTGCGCACCGTATCCGGCCGCTCCGCCCGCAACTTCACCAGCCCCAGCGTGGCGAATTGCAGGAAAAACACCGAGCCGAACAACAGCGCCATTCCGCCGCGCTCCTCGCCGTGGCCGACCACAAACCCCGCGAGGTAGAAGCCGGTGAACCCGAACGCCGTGTTGTACAACGCCTGCCAGTTGCGCTTCAATCCGAGCACCAGCACCGGCACATTGATCAGCGCGAGGTAGGTCAGGGCGAAGACCGGATTCGGCGAACGCCCGGCCAGCAGCAATGGCATCACACACGCGCCGATCACCCCGATCAGCCCGACCACCTGGCTGCGGTACACCACGGCCAAGCCCAATGCGGCCGCCGCGGACACCACCAACCCGGCCATCGCCGCGACCTGGCCGATGAGGCCGTAGAATGCATACGCGGAAAACACGGTGAAGTAGAACAGCGCCGTGCCTCCGCCGGTCAGCGAACGCGCCAGCACCGCATACCGACCCTTGCCGCGCACCTCCGCCACATGCCCGATCACCACCAGGGCCGCCCCGCTCAGCAAGCCCATCAGCACCCGCACCGCCGGACCCATCCACGCGTTGCGAATCGCATACCCGACCAGCAACGCCAACCCGATCAACAACAACCCCACCCCGGCGAAACTGGCAATGCGCCCGCCGAACGCCACCTCGGTCAGGATCGGCTTCGCCTCGGGACGCACCGGCGGCAACGGCGGCGGTTTCTGGACGGGTGGCGGGGCCATCGCCGGAACGGGAGTCGCGGGTGGCGGAACCGGGAGCGCAGGTGTCGGCGCATGAACAGCTGCGGGCGCGGCCGTGCTGACCTCCGTTTGCGGGGATGGCGGGGACGGTTGGTGCGGCGCGGCCTGAAGGCGCGCAAGCTGCCGACGCAGCGACTCCACCTCGCGCTCCGCACGGTTGGCGCGGATCAGCGCCATGATGGATAGAACCGGTGGGGCCAGCACCACGGCAATGGCCATGAGAACGAAAATCAACTCCATGCCGGAAGCATGGCATAGTCGGGGCGGAAATCCAATACCGCGGCTCAGGCCGGGTTGAGCGCTGCCGCCAGCACGTCGGGCAGCGGATCACGGCACGGAATCCGCTCCAGCACGCGCCCGGTCACCGCCTCGAACCGGTCCGCCATCGCACCGGCCACCTGCACGATCGACGGAGTCGCCTCCCCGAGCAGGGACCGCAACGACGCCACCGGCTCGCCGGCCAACCCGCACGGAACGATCAGCTCGAACCCACCAAGCCCGGCCTCCACATTGAAACTCATCCCATGCAGGGTAACCCAGCGCTGGATCTTGAACCCGATCGCCGCGATCTTGCCCGCTGCCGTCCACGCTCCGTTCTTGCCCTCGCGACGCCACGCCTCCACCCCAAACGCCGCACAGGTGCCGATCGCCACCTCCTCGAGGTTGTGCAGGTAACCGTGCGATCCCGAACCTTCCCGGCCCAGCCGGATGATCGGATACATCACCACCTGCCCCGGTCCATGGTAGGTCACGTCACCCCCGCGCGACGCCTCAAACAGATCGATGCCACGCGCGCGCAACTGGTCCTCGCGCGCGAGCAGGTGGTTGGAACGGCCGCGGCGACCCAGCGTGATCACCGGGCAGTGCTGCAGGAAAAGGACCGTGTCGGGAATCCGGTCGGCCACCCGGGCGGCATGGAGCGCCTCCTGGAGCCGAAGGCCTTCGACATAGGGAAGCGGGTCGGGAAAGAACAGCGCAAAGGCCATGGGCGGCCCCGCGCTTATTCCTCGTCGGGCATGGACTGGTCGTACTGGTCCGCGTCCATCAACGATTCGAGTTCCGTCGCATCATCGGGCAGCATCTTGAACAGCCAGCCCTCGCCGTACGGATCCGTGTTGATCAGCTCCGGACGGTCGAGCAACCCGTTGTTCACCGCAGTGATGGTGCCGCTGATCGGTGCGTAGACATCGGACGCCGCCTTGACCGATTCCACCACCGCCACCTCCTCCTGTCCGGAGAAGGAATCGCCCACCGTCGGCAACTCCACATAGGTCAGGTCGGAAAGCTGGTCCTGGGCGAAGTCGGTGATCCCGACCACCACCTGCTTGCCTTCAACGCGGACCCATTCGTGGGAATTGGTGTACTTCAGATTGCGCGGTGTATCCATGATGTTCTCTTTATCTGGTTAGTTCGCCGGGGTTTATCCACCCGGCCACGGTCAAGCGCTCTTTTTTACCATTCACGGTACAAGGTCAAGCAAAGACTATGGGAAAAAGCAGGTTTGACCGCCCCGGACCGCTCCCCGAGGCTCCACGACTTTTTTCTGGCCATGCCGGACTTGTGGTATAGTATAGCGCCCCGGTCGAGAAAACCCTTCGGGGCGCGGTAGCCAAGTGGTAAGGCAGAGGTCTGCAAAACCTTTATTCGGGGGTTCGATTCCCCCCCGCGCCTCCAGTTTTTCCCGTCCGCGGGAAAAACTGCCACGGCGTAGCCCCACCGGGGCGAAGCCGGGCGGGCTCAACTCCAAAAACAGGACCCATTCCCGTCCGCGGCAAAAACTGCCACGGCATAGCCCAACCGGGGCGAAGCCGGGCTCATCCCGCCTGAACGTGGACCCACGCCGACGCGACCCCGACCTCACCGCGCATCAGGGCAGCAATGCCCCTCACCCCGCGAATCCCGCCTCGTTCCACAGCCGCAGGAATTCCCGCCGCCGCCGGGCCCGCAGTCGGGTGAGCCGGTCGGTCAGCCAGGCCGGGGTGAGCCGCGGATGTTTGGCCAGCCAGGCCATCAGGATATCGACGTCGTGGACACAACCGAGCTGTTGTTCGGCCGGACGGATGCGCCGGATGACCCGCTGGCGCCGCTTGGCCACATGGTCGCGCATCAACCGCCCGAAGTAGCGCAACCGCCGCAGCTTGACCCGCAGCACATGCAGTGCCTCGACCTCCTCGTCACCGGCATGGGCCTGGATGCGCACCACGTTGCGCACCAGCCGCCGGTACTCGTGATCGACCAGCTTGTCCATGCTGCGCGCTCCCTCCGCCACCGCCGGTGACAACAGCAGGCGGTCCACCCGCTGCTGGATCCGCGCCCACGACGGTCCCGAGAACAAGGCGACGGCCCGCCGGTGACGGGCCGCCTGTTCGCGCCGGATCCGCCGGACCAAGCCCTCGGTCTGCTTCATCTCGACCCGCGTGCGCGCCATCTCATCCACCAGCAACAGCATCACATCGTAGTCGCGCACCGCCCCCAGCCGTCCCGCCGCGTGCGACAGCGACAGGCGCAGCGGCGTCATGTCCCGCACCGGGAATTCATCGCGCAAGACCCGCAACAGGCCGCGGCAGCGGCGCAGGCTGATCCGGAAATCATGCAGACTCTCCTCGCCCGGGCTTTTCCGCCACCACGCCGCCTGCGCGACCATGTCGCACAACGCCTCGCGCAGGAGGCGGCGGCTTTCCCGGGCAACCGACTTCCGGCTCATGGCTTGAGCGCGCCCGGCCTTTCCGGCTGGAACACCTGGGGCTGGATCGACTTGGCCGTGCGGTTGGCCTCGCAGGCCTGCTGGTAGAACCACTCCTGCGAACGGAACGGCTTCGCACCCTTCGCCGGCTTGACCCGCACATAACTTCCGTCGCTGGTCTGGCGTCGCGCCTTGGCCGTGTCCCGGAACATCGCATCGAGGTTCTGGATCAGCCGCTGGCGCGCCGCCTCGTCGTCCACCGGCACCAGCAACTCGACCCGGCGGTCGAGGTTGCGCGGCATCCAGTCGGCGCTGGAGATGAACAGCAGCGGATCCCCGCCCTGGTGGAAATAGAGGATGCGGCTGTGCTCGAGGAAGCGGTCGACGATGCTGATCACCTCGATGTTGTCGCTCAACCCAGGAACCCCCGGCCGCAGGCAGCAGATCCCGCGCACGTTGAGCTGGATCTTCACCCCGGCCTGCGACGCGCGGTACAAGGCGTTGATGATGTCGGCATCGACCAGCGAATTAATGCGGGCACGGATCTGCGCCGGCTGCCCCTGCTCGCAGCGCAACGTTTCGCCTTCGATCAATTCCAGCAAGCGCGCCCGCAGCCCGATCGGCGCCGCTTCGAGCTTCCGGAACGCCACCGGCTGCGAATACCCGGTGATCATGTTGAAGAACGCCGTGGCGTCCGCCCCGTAATCATCCGCGCAGGTCATATAGCTGGTGTCCGTGTACAACCGCGCGGTGATCTCGTTGTAGTTGCCGGTGCCGAAGTGCACGTAGCGGCGAATGCCCCCGGTCTCCTTCCGCACCACCACGCACACCTTCGCATGCGTCTTCAACCCCTTGATCCCGTAGATCACCTGCACGCCCGACTGCTCGAGCGACTCGGCCCAGCCGATGTTGCGCGCCTCGTCGAACCGCGCCTTCAGCTCGACGATCGCCGTGACATGCTTGTCGCGATTGGCCGCCCGGGCCAGGGCGGCGATGATCGGACTGTTCTCGCTGGTGCGGTACAGGATCTGCTTGATGGCGAGCACATTCGGGTCGTCCGCGGCCTCCTCGACCATCCGGACCACCGGATCGAAACTTTCGTAGGGGTGGTGCAGCAGGATGTCCTTGCGCGCGATCGCCTCGAAGATGGAGCCGTTGGGCGGAATGGCCGGCGGCTGCTGCGGCGGCCACGGCTTCTCGCGCAACTCGTCGAACCCGGTCATCCGCGCCAGGCCGAAATACGCGGCGAGATCGAGCGGTCCCGGCACCAGGTAGGTGTTGTCGGCATTGACCCCGAACAACTGGGTCAACATGCCCAGGCTCGTCTTGGACACCGCATCGCTGACCTCGAGCCGCACGCAGTTGCTCTGCTTGCGCGCGACCAGCACGTCCTTCATGCGCCGCAACAGGTCGCCGGCCAGGTCCTCCCGCACCCCCATGTCGGCATTGCGGGTGATCCGGAACGGCACGACCTCGGCCACCGGTTCACCGGGGAACAGGCGGCTGACGAATTCGCCCACCACATCCTCGACCAGCACGTAGTTGTGGCCCTCCTCGATCGGAGCGGTGATGAACCGGCCCAGCCGCTTCGGGATCAGCACCACCGCATAGCGGGGCTTCTTGGCCTTCGCATCATCCGCCTTCAACCGCACGAACAGCAGTACAGTCAGTCCGGGCAGTTGCGGCAGGTCGTCCGCCCCCTTGATCGCGATCGGGGTGATGACCGGATACAGCTCGTGCTCGAACACGCCCTCAAGGTACTCGTACAGGGCGGGCGTCAGCTTGTTCATGTGCAGGCGGCGGATGCCCGCGTCGTGCAGCCGCGTCTTGAGGTCGTTCATCATGCAGCCGTACTGCGTGGCCACCATGGCATGGCACTGCCGGTTGATCTCGGCCAGCAGTTCGCCCGGGGCCCAGCCGGAATTGTCCGCCTCGGTCTTGGCCTGCAGCAGCAACTGCTGGAGCCCGCCCGCGCGGACCATGAAGAACTCGTCGAGGTTGGACGAGGTGATGGCGATGAACTTCAGCCGCTCCAGCACCGGCAACGACGCATCGAGGCCCTCCTCCAGCACCCGCGTGTTGAAGGACAGCCAACTCAATTCCCGGTTGTTGTAGACCGGGGCTACGGCGGGTTTAGACATCGGGCATCAATCCTTCATTGCTGGTGGCGACCTCGAGGCCGATCTTCATGCCGTAGACCTCCTCGAACATGCTGCCCTTCTCCTTGAGCGCCACCCGCTCGAGGGAGAGGTCTTCCACATCATGGACCAGAATCGTAAATGAACCGCGCGCGCGGGCGAAGGACAGCTCGCGGACCTGCTGCATGTGGTTGCGGTCGAGCGCATCGGCCACCCGCAGGATCGCCGCCAGCTTGGACACCACCATCCGGTCGTCGCGGCTGAGCAACGCATACCCCTCGTGGTAGGGCTGCGGCGCAGCCCGCCGGTGGTACCGCGCGATCAGGCCGATCAGGTTCATGTCCGACCGGCTCATCCCGAACAGGTCGCTATTGAGGATGATGTACATCGAATGCTTGTGGTGGCTGCGCGAATGGATGAACAACCCGACCTCGTGCAGGATCGCCGCCACCCGGAGCAACCGCTCGTGCCGCACCCCCAGCTGGTGGTCCGGCTGCAACTCGCGGAACAGGCGCACGCTGAGATCCGCCACCTGCGTGCCGTGGCGTTCGTCGAAACTGTACTTGTGGCCGAGCGACACCGCGGAGTGGATCAACTGCGACTCCAATCCCTCGTTCCACGCCCCCGACCCGATCGCCTCGCGCAACAGGCCGTGCCGCAGGCTGGACTTGGGCACCACGAACTGCTCGACCCCGAACACCTTGGCCAGCTGGGCATACCCCATCAGGGCCGGCCCGACCGTCTCCGCCTCCTGGAAGCTCATCCGGTACTTGCGGACGAGTTCATCCACCTCGAGCGAGGCGATCTTGCGCGCGAAGGCGCTGAAACTCTTCACGTCGATCCGCGCGATCGACTTGTCCGCCCAGTCCGCGACCAGGTGCGTCGCCGCGAACCGCGCATCGCCCGAGATCGCCACCAGGCACGCCGTCTTCTCCACCGGCACGCTGCGGTGGATCTGGTCCACCGTCAACTGGATGTGCTTGAGGAACGTCTCGTACAGGCGCGCCGCCGGCGTATGCCGCACATCGAGCGTCTCGCGCATGCGCAGCGACCCGAGACGGTAGGTGTTGGAGAAGGTGACGAAACCATCCTGCACCACCAGCAGCTCGGAGTCGCCACCGCCCACCTCGACCACGAGCAGGTCGCCTTTCTGGAGTTCCGGATGACGCGCAAGGATGTCCTGCACCCCGAGGTAGGTCAGCCGCGTCTCCTCCGCCTCCTCGATCACCTCCAGGTTGATGCGCGTCGCGATATACACGCGGTCGAGGAAGGTGTCGCGGTTGGACGCCTCGCGCACCGAACTCGTCGCCACCGCGCGGATCTGGTTCGGGGCGGTGACCCCGTACTCCTCCATGACCCGGCGGTAGTTCTTGAGGATGTTGACGCACTCCTCGATGGTCGACTGCTGGATGCGCCCGAGGGTGAAACTGTCCTTGCCGAGATGCACCGCATGGTGCAGCTGCTCGATGGTATGGATCGCCCCGTTGTCGAGCAACTCGGCGATCTCCATGCGGACCGCGGTGGAACCGACATCGATGACGGCGAACAAACGCGGCCCTGCGGGCGTGTCCTTCCCGGTGGCCGGACGTGCCGGCTCGGATGGCGAGGGAGGTGTCATGGTGTCATCACGTTCCTTCCGCCACCCGCGCGGCGATCAACGCCGCCGCCCCCATGACCCCGGCATCATCCCCCAGCGTGGCCACCTCGACGCTGATCGACTTGGCGAACGAATCCATGACGTTCTTCTGGACCGCTTCCCGGACCTCCTCCAGGAAGATCCCGCGCAACGCCTCGACCAGGCCGCCACCCAGCACGACGATGTCCGGCGCGAGCAGGTTCGAGACATTCGCCACCGTTTCGCCGATCCGCTTCGCCGCGTTGCGGATGATCTTCTCGACCACCTTGTCGCCCGCCGCCACCGCGTCGGCCAGCAGGCTGCTGCGAATATCGGCCAGGTTGGTGCCCGCCTCCTCCATGATCAGGCTGGTCTCGCCCCGGTACGCCGCCATCGCCACCTCGGCGGAAATGGCCAGACGACTCGCCACCGTCTCCAGGCACCCGCGGCGGCCGCACCCGCACAACCGTCCGCGCGGATCCACCACCACATGACCGAACTCCATGCACGACGAGGTCTTGCCGCGGAAGATCTTCCCCTCGTACACCAAGCCGCCGCCGATGCCCGTGCCCGGAAACACCCCGAGCACGCACCGGCCCTTGCGCCCCGCCCCGAAACTGTATTCGCCGAACGTGCCCGCATCGACATCGTTGGCGATCGCCACCGGGCACTTGAAGTGGTCGGACAGGATCTGCTGGATCTTGATGTTCTTCCACCCGAGGTTGGCCGACTCGATGATGATGCCCTTGTCGAGATCGAGCGGACCCGGCAACCCCATCCCGATGCCGCTCAACACGGACGGCGCCAGCTTCGCCTCCTCGAGCGCCTCCTCGATGGTCCGGATGATCCGGTCAAGCCCCGCCGAAGCCCCCTCCGCCCCCTTCGTCTTGCGCCGCTTGCGCCCCAACGGCTTGAACTTGTCGTCAAACACCGTGGCCAACATCTTGGTGCCGCCGAGGTCGAACCCCACCCAGATTTTCTTTTTGCTGTCGTCGGCCATGACCACGTCCTTTCAGGCTGGATTGCAGATCGCTGGCAGCATACCCAAGGCGCATCCCGGCGACAAGTGCAGGCCACCGACCACCCCGTTCCTAACCGTACGCTCATCGTCACCCCTTGTACGACGTCCCGACCCGCCTCGGAAACCGTTTGCCCCGTTCCCTGCGGTAGGCTACAAAACTCCCATGCAGGGGTTGATTCAACGAGGCCTTTTTCCCACCATACGCCACCTCCTGTGGCTTGCCACGGCGCTGGCCCTCGCCCTCGTCCTGACCCCCGGATGCTCCACCACCGATCCGGTGACCGGCCGCCGGGTATCAAACCTGTATTCGATCGAAGACGACATCAAGATGGGCGAAGGGGTGATGCAGGACATCACCGCCGTTATGAAGAAACAGGGCGTTCCTATCAATGCCGATCCGGTCCGCCTCGCCCAGCTCCGCGAGATGGTCCGCCGCATCGCCGCCGTCTCCCACCTGCCCAACCTCCCCTACGAGGTCCGTCTATTCGAGACCAACATCGTCAATGCCGCCGCCGCCCCCGGCGGCAAGATCATCGTGTTCTCCGGCCTGTACCACCCGGAGATCGGCCTGGCCCGCAACGAGAACGAAATCGCCGCAGTCATCGCCCATGAAGTCGCCCACGTGACCTGCCGCCACACCACCGAGTCGCTGACCCGCCGCATCCCGACCGACCTGCTGCTCATCGCCGGCGCCGCTTATGCCGAGGCCAAGGACAAGGAGAACCTCGCCATCGCCATGGGCGTGGCCTTCGTGGCGTACGAGGGTTTCTACCTGCCGCGCTATTCGCGCGCCGATGAAAGCGAGGCCGATGCCGTGGGCCTGATGTACATGGCCAAGGCCGGTTACGATCCGCGCGCCGCCGCCGAACTGTGGCAGCGCGTGGACCAGCAGGAAGGGCGCAGCCCCTCGCTGATGCGCTGGATGTCGAGCCATCCCTCCCACGGCGACCGCCACGCCGCGCTCCAGAAACTGATGCCGGCCGCCATCGCCGAATACGAGAAGGCCCGGCGCTTATGACCCCCCGCGCCGCCACCCTGCACCTGCTGCTGGCGGCGCTCGCCCTGTCCGGCCTCACCGCCTGCCGCACCCCGCCCGACCCCGAAGCGATTGAACGCGCCACCGAGACCGGTCAACGCAAACCCGGCGCAAAGAAAATCATGCTGATCGAGACCCCTCGCCGCATGCGCGAGGATATCCGGTACCCCGCCACCACCCGCATGGGATTCTTCTGGAGCGAGACCACCGCGGAGTGGCGCTTCCGGCTACCCGCTACCGGTTATGCCCATAGCGGCTTCCGCTTCCTCGTCCCCCACAACCTCGCCCAGGCGCGCGACCTCTACGAACTGCGCTTCCGCATCGCCCCCGCCGGGATGACCCGCCACCTGTGGATCGGCCTGGTGGACGGACTCGACGAACCGGAACGCGTGCTCGTCGACCTCCCCCTGAAACGCTACGCGCCCGATACATCCGGCCGCGGCTTCATCGAAGTCCGTATCCCGCTAAGCGATTTCGCAACCCGCGGCGTGATCATCGCCGACCCGAATGCCCCCCTCGAGGCCGAATCCGGTGACGCCGCCTTCAACTGGATGGACGTGCTGGAGGTCCGGTTCATCAATAACGGCGGACGCATCCCCTCGCGGGAAACCATCGTGACCGACCTGCGCTTCGAACGCTGACCCCGGTCATCGGAACGCGTCGAGCAACGCCGCCATGCGCGTGGAACCATCCGCATCGAGACAGAACCGTTCCACCGCCCCCGCCCGCCCGGCATCGTAACGGACCGCCATGCTCCCGCGGAACTTCTTGATCAGCTCCGGAATACCCTCGGCCCGGCGGCGCCGATGCCCGATCGGGTAATGCACCTCGACCCGCCGCGTGCTCGTGCCGTCCCTGAAGAACACCTGCACCGCGTTGGCAATCGAACGCTTCTCGGGGTCCAGGTAATCCTTGCTGTACTGCGGATCCTCCGCGACCACCATCTTCGCCCGCAAGGCGTCGATGCGCGGATCCGCCGCCACCACGTCCTCGTAATGCGCCGCCGTCAAGGACCCGAAGATCAACCCGATCGCCGCCATGTACTGCAGGCAGTGATCGCGGTCGGCCGGATTGTGCAGCGCGCCCTGCTTGTCGATGATCCGGATCGCCGACTCGTGCGTGGTCATCTCGACCCGCTCGATCGCGTCGAGACGATGCCCGACCTCGGGATGCAGCGTCATCGCCGCCTCGACCGCGGTCTGCGCATGGAACTCCGCCGGGAACGAGATCTTGAACAAGACATGCTCCATCACGTACGAGCCCAGCGGCCGGGCCAGCGTGATCGCCTTGCCGCGGAACAACGCATCCTGGAATCCCCAGGTCTTCGTGGTCAACACCCCCTGGTACCCCATCTCGTTGCGCAACGCGTTGAACGCATGCCACACCCCGCGGCTGGTCGCATCCCCCGCCGCCCACGACTTGCGCGACCCGGTATTCGGCGCGTGCCGGTACACCCGCAACGCCCCGCCGTCCGCCCACGCGTTCGAGACCGCATTGATCACCTGGTCGCGCGTGCCCCCCAGCATGCCCGTCACCACCGCCGTGGTCGCGATGCGCACAAGGATGACATGGTCCATGCCCGCCCGGTTGAAACTGTTGTCGAGCGCCAACACCCCCTGGATCTCGTGGGCCTTGATCGCCGCGACCAGCACCTCGTCGAGCGTGACCGGCCGCACCGTACGATCGAGGTAATCGGCCACCGCGAGGATGCCGCCGAGGTTGTCCGACGGATGCCCCCACTCCGCCGCGAGCCAGGTGTCGTTGAAATCGAGCCAGCGGATCAGCGCCCCGAGGTTGAACGCCGCCCGCACCGGGTCGAGCAACTCCTTTACCCCCGGCACCGGCGTCCCGTTGGCCAGCACCGCACCCGGAACCACCGGCCCCAGCATCTTCATGCACGCCGGATACTCCAAGGCCTGCACCGCACACCCGAGACTGTCCAGCAGGCAATGCCGCGCCGTGCGCACCGCCTCCCCGCTGGTGATCTTCGTATCGATGATGTAATCGGCGATCTTGACCAGAACGTCATCCGGCGGCGGCCGGACATTTGAAATCGGTGCGCTCATATCAACCTCGTTTTCTTATACGTACATGACCGGGTGTCCATACTTCATCAGTTGCCGGTCGTGTGTGATCAGGTGCATTGGTTCCACAAGGGCCTGGGCCACCAACAGGCGATCAAACAGATCAGCATGAAGCGGAGGGAGCGACTCCGTGGTTGCCGCATGGCGAGCCGTGACCGGGACCTCCACATAACCTGCCTCGGTAAAAAGCCGCACCGCCTCATCACCCGAAAGCGGCATGTCGCGCCCGGCCAATGCATGCTTGATGGCAATCTCCCAGACCGATGCCGCACTGTGGAAGACCTCGTTGGCCGGGTCGGCGATCAAGGACCGGGCCCGCTCCGGAAGGTGAGGACTATCCGTCAACGCCCACAAGGCAATATGGGTATCCAGCAGCAGCCTCATGACCCCTTCCGTTTTCCAAGGAACAATCGTGCGACCGCGGCATTGCTTCGATCAATGTTCGCCGGAACAACAAAACGCCCCTTGGCCAAGCCGATGCGCTTGGACGCATCGCCCGGGCGGACGGGCTCCAGCCGCACGACCGCTTTTCCATGCCGCGATATCACCACATGATCGCGCTTGCCGGTCACGACCTCGTCCACCAACCGCGACAAGTGGGCTTTGGCCTCGTAGATACTGATCGTCGACATGATTGCTCCTATTGGTCTAGTTCAGACTAGTCCAAACAATCCCCCGGGTCAAGGCGCATGGCCCGAACGCCGCGAGCCAGTGCATACGCCATCACGAAGCCGAGCCCCACACATACCGCCCAGATCAGATAGACCGGCAGGAACACCCGGGTGACCAGCAGTTGGCTTTGGATGTCGTGCGGAACAACCGCCACCGCCGCCATGGTCGGCAAGGCAAAGCCGAACAGTCCGACCAGCACGATGCTCAACGGTCGCCAAGCGACACGGAAGAATGGCCACAACAGCAACGGGAGCACCCCGAGGATGGCAACCGGAAGCAAAAACTGGTCGACCAGGCGTTCCGCCAACCGGGCGGTTTCGCCCAGAATAACCCCGGGTTCGCCCAGCGGATTCACCAGCACGATCCGCTCGTACTGCCCGCGCCCGATGAGATGACGGAACCCGTCCCAGCTATACGCCGCACCCATGTTCATCGGCGGAGAATGCGATGCCGCAAGCGGAAGATACAGGTACGGCAGCAAACCGCACCCCAGGCAACGGATCGACCGTGCCAACCGCCGGGTTGCCGGAATACCATGACCCGCCACGGCGAACAGAACGAATCCCGCCAGTACCGCTCCGGCCATGCGCACATCGTTCTGGATCAGGCACAACCCTATCGCCAGCGACACCACCAGCATGGATGCCAGACCTACCCGCCACGACCGGTCGCCCGACCATGCCATCGCAACAAGAATCACCGGGGCAAACAGCACCAGAAACGGCGTCACCGAAATCCCTAGGCCGAACAGGAACATCAACGCGCCTTCACCTGGCGTGCCGGAACCGGACACCTTGCCAACCAGCACAACCAGCAGTATCGCCGCATAACACACAGTAAACGCATGGGTCTCGGTCACCACCGACTGGGACCACATCACGGGTGAAAACGCCAGCAGCAACCCGGCGGCGACCGCCGACGCGAGGATGACCGGCTTGACGCCTTCGACTGCCGCGGACTTGACCAGCAAACCGCTGATACGCAAGACCAGATACGTCACCATCCCGCACGCCAGAGCCCCGCTCACCGCCGACAGCAAGGAGGTTGCCCAGACGGGATTGGGATGATCGTGGAAAGTAACCATCGAAAACAAACGCGTGAAAAGATGCGCGACCATGTGCCACACCGGATATCCGGGATACTTTCCAATGCCGACATGGTCCGCCGCCACCGCCAATGCGCCGGCTTGCTCGAGCGACACCGTGGGATTCAGGGTAAGCAGGTATGCAGCAAATACGGCCACCGTCACCCCGCCCACGCACAGCCGATGTTCCTGCCGTCGCGTCATGTCAGGGACAACACGTCATTCTGATACACCGAATCCATCCGTGTTTATCCGTGTCCATCCGTGGTTGTCCTCCACCCGCTCCTTCATCCGCAGCCCCCGCCTCACCCGCGCGCCTCGAGCGACGGCACCGGGCGGGCCGTTTCGCCGATGTATTCTGACGTCGGCCGGATGATCCGGTTGTCCGCCCGCTGCTCCATGATATGGGCCGCCCATCCGGTCACCCGCGACATGACAAACAGCGGCGTGAACAGCGGTGTCGGAATCCCGCACCGGTGGTAGACGATCGCGCTGTAGAAATCGAGGTTGGGGAACAGCTTCTTCTCGCGGCGCATGATGTGCTCGATCCGCTCGGCCACCGCGAACAAGCGCTTGCCCTCCTCGTCGCCCTGCGACAGGTGGTGCGCGAAGACCTTGATCACATCCGAACGCGGATCGCAGTGCTTGTACACCCGGTGCCCGAACCCCATGATCTTGTCCTTGCGGGCCAGCGCCGCCATGATCCCCGTCTCCGCCTCGTCCGCCGTCCGGAACCGCTGGATCAGCTCCATCGCCGCCTCGTTGGCCCCGCCGTGCAACGGCCCCCGCAAGGCCCCGATCGCCCCGGTGACCGCCGAATAGAAATCCGACAGCGTGGACGTGATCGTGCGCGCGGTGAAGGTGGACGCATTGAACTCGTGTTCCGCGTAGAGGATCAGCGACGCATCGAGCGCCTTGCGATGCTGGTCGGACGGCGCGCAGCCGTGCAACAACTCGAGGAAATGGCCGGCGATCGATTCATCCCCCGCGGCGGGATCGATCTTCCGCCCCTCGTGGGCATAGACATGCCAGTACAGCAGCATTGAGCCGAAACTGGCCAGCAACCGGTCCGCGATATCCTGCTGGCCACGCAGCTTGCCCTCCGGCTCCAGGCAGCCGAGCACCGAACATCCCGTGCGCAGCACGTCCATCGGATGCGCCTGCGCCGGAATCTGCTCCAGCACCCGGCACAACGCGGGCGGCAGTTCACGCTGCGAGGCGAGGTGCCGCCGGTAGGTCTTCAGCTCGGCAGCATTCGGCAGCTTGCCCTTGAGCAACAGGTAGGCGACCTCCTCGAACCCGCACCGCTCGGTCAGCTCGTTGAGCCGGTAGCCGCGGTACTGCAAGCCCCCGCCGGTTTCGTCGATGATCGCCACTGCCGTCTGGCCCGCAACAATCCCTTCCAGCCCCTTCGAGAATTCCGACATGGCGACCTCCCTGCTTGGTTACGGTTGCTTGTTCAATGCATCGTCCGCTTTTTTCTCGTACGCCAGGTAATCCAACACCTCGTACAACTCCGTACGCGTCTGCATCCGGTCGACGACCGCCCGTTGCGAGCCATCGCGGCGAATCGCCGCATACACATCGCGCGCCGCCGCACTCATCGCCCGGAACGCCGAAAGCGGATACAGCACCATGGCGATACCGGCCCCGCGCAACTCCTCCACCGTGAACAGCGGCGTCTTGCCGAACTCGGTGATGTTGGCCAGCACGGGAACGTTCACCGCCGCGATGAAGGCCCGGTATTCGTCCAGCGTGGTCAGCGCCTCGGCAAAAATCATGTCCGCCCCGGCCGCCACATACGCCTGCGCCCGCGCGATGGCCGCCGGGACCCCCTCGACCGCCGCCGCATCGGTCCGCGCCATCAGCACCATCGCCGGATCCGGCTTGCTCACCGCAGCGGCCTCGACGCGCTCCACCATCTCGTCGGTGGAAACCAGCGCCTTGCCCGGCCGGTGCCCGCAGCGTTTCATGCTGACCTGGTCCTCCAGGTGCACCGCCGCCGCACCGGCCTCGTACATGACCTTCATGGTCCGACCCGTAAACAGGTCGTCCTCCCACCCGGTGTCGATATCGACCAGCAAGGGCAGCGACGTTGTTCCCGCGATCCGCCGCACATCCTCGACCACCTGATCGAGCGTGGTGAAGCCGAGGTCGGGCAGGCCGAACGACGCATTCGCCACCCCGGCACCGGAAACATACAATGCGTGGAATCCCGCCCGCTCAGCCAGCCGCGCGGTGTAGGCATTGATGGCGCCGGCGACCTGCAGGGGGCGCTCCGCCGCAAGCGCATCCCGGAATCGTTGTCCGTGCCTGGTCACCATATTACCTTCACCCCGTAACGAGCCAACTGATGATCCATGGAAAGGATCGCGTGTTCACCATTCATCGCCTGCACAACCAACATCCGGTCGAACGGATCACGGTGCAGCAAGGGCAACCGGGCCACCTCCCGAAAGTCTTCCGGACGAAGCTCCAAACGGCCTATGTTCTGCGCCGTCAGTTCCTGCGGAATGTCCCGCCACCAACCTTCCGACAACTGGAAACCGGGACGGTTCAATCCCAGCTTGATCCCGATTTCCCAGAGACTCACCGGGCTGAAGAACAGATCCTCCTCCCGCTCCAGCACCGCGCGTGCCCGCTTGCTCAACCGATCATCGTCCGACAGAAACCACAACACCGCATGCGTGTCCAGCAACACCGCCATGATTAACGCCCCGGGCGACGCGGCTTGACCGGACGCCGACGAGGCGGCGCCAGCGAAAGGTCGAAATCGCTGAACTCCGCATTGAAGTCATCGTCCATACGCTTGACCAACCCCGGCAGCGCGCCTGCCTGTCGTTTGGTGGCCGCGACCGGTTCGCGCACTACGGCCAGGCGCACCACCGGCTTGCGGCGCCGGGTAATCACAATGTCTTCGCCGGCCAGCGCCGCATCGACAAAACGCGACAGGTGGGTTTTCGCCTCGTGAATAGTGACCGTGTTCATACGAGTAGACTAAATCCAGATGACTAGATTGTCCAGCGGTTAGAAATGCCCCGGCTCGCGCTTCAGGAACTTGCCGCGGCCTTTCTTGCCGCAGTATGTCCCGTCCTTCACCGCAAGCTGGCCGCGCACCGTGACATGCTCGGGACGCCCGGCGATCTTCCATCCCTCGAACGCGCTGTAATCGAGGTTCATCTGGTGCGTTTTCGCCGAGATCACGCCCTTGTAGTTGGGGTCGTACACGACCAGGTCGGCATCGGCACCGACCGCGATGGCGCCCTTGCGCGGGTACAGGCCGAACACCTTGGCGGTGGCCGTGCTGGCCACGTCGACGAACCGGTGCAGGTCGAGCCGTCCCTCCTTGACCCCGTGGGTGAAGAGCAGGTTGACCCGGTCCTCGAGCGACGGGATGCCGTTGGGGATCTTGGTGAAATCCCCGCGCCCCATCTCCTTCTGCCCCTTGAAGTCGAACGGAGCATGGTCCGTCGCCAGCGTGTTGACCAGCCCCTGCTGCAACGCGTTCCACAGGTACGGCTGGTTCCTCTTGTGCCGCAGCGGCGGCGACATCACGTACTTCGCCCCCTCGAAGTCCGGCAGCTCCGCGTAGGTCATGTCGGTGACCAGGTACTGGATCAGCGTCTCGATCCACACCTTGACCCCGTCCGCCCGCGCCGCCAGCGCCTTCTCCACCGCCTCCTCGCAGCTGGTGTGCACGACATACACGCTGGCATCGAGCATCTTCGCGAAGGTCATCAGGTGGTGCACCCCCTCGGCCTCGACCTCGGGCGGCCGGCTCCAGTAGTGCCACTTCGGATCCGTCTTGCCCTCGGCGAGCAACTGCTGCTGCATCGCGCTGATCAGCTCGGGGTTCTCGCAGTGCGCGGTGGTGATGACCCCGAGCGACTTGGCGAGCTTGAGCACGTTGTACAACTCGTCGTCGGTGACCCCGAAGAACCCCTTGTAGGCGAGGAACACCTTGAAGCTGCTGATGCCCTCCTTGACGATCTGCTTGAGCTGGTCCTCGGTCTTCTTGTCGTACCGCGCCACCCCCATGTGGAAGGTGAAGTCGCAGGCGCTGAGCCCCTCGGCCTTGCCGCGCCACAACTCGTAGGACTTCATCGGATCGTCGGTTCGCGACGGACAACACATCTCGATCAATGTCGTCGTGCCGCCGACCAGCGCGGCCCGGCTGGCCGAGGCATAGTCGTCCTTGGCGTAAGTGCCCATGAACGGCAGGTAGATGTGCACGTGCGGATCGATGAACCCCGGGAAGACATACTTGCCCTTGGCGTCGATCACCGTCGCGCCCTTCGGCGCCTCGAGGTTCTTGCCGATCTGCGTGATGGTGTCCTTCTCGACGTAGATGTCCGCCTTGTAGCGCGTTTCCGCGGTGACAATCTCGCCGTTCTTGATGAGCAGGCTCATGGTGGTCTCCTCGTATGGATCGCGGCCCGTGCGGCCGGGCCAAGCATCCCGCCGGACCGCGTTCCGACTTACTTCTTCTCTTCCTTGTGCCAGATGTCGCCCTCGCCGTGCCTGAACCACCGGGTGGTGGTGACCTTGGCCCTCGTGTAGAACATCACGCCCTCGCGGCCCTGCATGTGCAGCTCGCCGAAGAACGAGTAGTCCCACCCGGCAAACGGGAACGGGGCCATCGGCGCGGGCACCCCCACGTTGATACCGACCATCCCGGCCTTGATCCGGTGCTTGAACTCGCGCGCCGCCTTGCCCGACTGCGTGTAGATGCAGGCCCCGTTGCCGAACGGCGTCTGGTTGGCCATCTCGATCGCCGAGTCGAGATCGTCAAAGCTCATGACGTTCAGCACCGGACCGAACACCTCCTCGCGGGCGATGTGCATGCCCTGCCGCACCCCGTCGAGGATGGTCGGCCCGAGGTAGAACCCCTTCGGCGCATCCGGCACCTTGACCCCGCGGCCATCGACCACGACCTGCGCCCCGTCCTTCTCGCCCGAGGCGATCAGGCCCGACACCTTCTCCAGGTGCTGCGGCGAGATCACCGCGCCAAGGTGGTTCGGCACCTCGCCGTCGGTGCGGCCGACCTTGATCTTGCGCACCGCCTCCGACAACGGCTTGACCAGCTGGTCGTGGGCCTTGCCGATGGTCACCGCGGTCGAACCGGCCATGCAGCGCTGTCCGGCGCAACCAAACGCGGAATCCACCAGTCCGGTCACCGAATTGCCGAAGTCGGCATCCGGCAAGACGAACACGTAGTTCTTCGCCCCGCCCGCCGCCTGCACCTTCTTGCCGTGCATGATGCCGGTCTCGTAGATGTACTTGGCCACCGGGGAGGAACCGACGAAGGAGATCGCCTTGATCAGCGGATGCTTGAGCAGCGCGTCCACGCACTCCTTGCCGCCGTGCACGATGTTGAGCACCCCCGCGGGCAGCCCCGCCTGCTGGAGCAGCTCGATCAGGCGGATGCCGGTCAGCGGGACCTTCTCGCTCGGCTTGAGGATGAAGGTGTTGCCGCAGGCCAGGGCCAGCGGGAACATCCACATCGGCACCAGCGCGGGGAAGTTGTACGGGCAGATCCCCGCCACCACGCCGTGCGGATGCCGCACCACCTCGCCATCGATCCCGCGGGCGATGTTGGGCAGGATCTCGCCCTTCAGCAACTCCGGCGCCGCACAGGCGTACTCCACCACCTCGACCCCGCGGCGCACGTCGCCGCGCGCCTCGATGATGTTCTTGCCGTGCTCGCGCGACACGCTGCGCGCCAGCTCCTCGAAGTGGTCCTCGAGCAGCATCTTGTAGCGGAACAGGATGCGGGCGCGCTCGACCGGCGGCGTCTCCGCCCAGTCGGGAAACGCCTTCTGCGCGGCCTGCACCGCCTGGTCCACCACGTCACCGCCGCACATCGGGGTGTGGGCGATCACCTCGCCGATGGACGGATTGTACACCGGCGTGGTCGTCGCGGTCGGTGGCACATGCCACGCACCACCAATAAATACGGGAACAGGATAAAGGGTCGATGTTGTCATAATTATGCTCCTACTTCATTCATGAACAACCACGAATGGACACGAAGAGACACCAATGATGGTGAACGTCTATCTCCCATTCGCGTTCATTTGAGTCCATTCGTGGTTTGTTTCACGGGTGCGCCGGGATGCGTTCGATTTCGCCCGCGGCCAGCTTGGTCTGGTATTCCTTCCACGACATGTGGGGTTTCTTGGTTTCGACATCGACCATGGTGATGCAGTGCTCGACCGGGCACACCAGCGAGCACAGGTTGCAGCCGACGCAATGCTCGACGTTGATCTGCGGGATCTTCTTGCCCGGCAACCGGCCCGGCCCGAGGCCGCGGCCACCCTCGTCGACCAGGTCGATCGCCTGGTGCGCCCCGTCCTCGCAGGCGATGTAGCAGAGGTTGCAGCCGATGCACTTGTCGTAGTTGATGTCGGCGATGCGCTTGTAGTTGAGGTTGAGCGTCTCCCACTTGTCCACGCTCTTCACCGCGCGGCCGCGCAGCTCGTTGACCGAGGCCATGCCCTTCTTGTCGAGGTAGTCGTTGAGTCCGTCGATCATGTCCTCCACGATCCGGAACCCGTAGTGCATGATCGCGGTGCAGACCTGCACACTGGTCGCGCCGAGGGCGATGAACTCCGCCGCGTCCTTCCAGTTGCCGATGCCGCCGATGCCGCTGATCGGCAGGCCAACCTGCGGATCCGACGCGCACGCCTGGAGCATGTTCAGCGCGATCGGCTTGACCGCCGGCCCGCAGTACCCGCCGTGCGTGCTGTAGCCCTGCACGTAGGGCTCGGGACAGAAGTTGTCGAGGTTGACCTGGGTGATGCTGTTGATCGTGTTGATCAGCGAGATCGCATCCGCCCCGGCCCGCTTCGCCGCCCGCGCCGGCCGGGTGATGTCGGTGATGTTCGGGGTGAGCTTGACGATGACCGGGATCTCGGCGACCTCCATGACCCAGCCGACGATGGCCTCGATGACATCGGGGTTCTGGCCGACCGCCGAACCCATGCCGCGTTCGCACATGCCGTGCGGGCAGCCGAAGTTCAGCTCGACGCCGTCCGCGCCGCAATCGACCGAGCGCTTCATGTAGTCATGCCAGTTCTCGCGGGTATCGGTCATCAGCGAGGCGATCACTGCGTGGTTGGGCCAGCGCTTCTTGCACTCGGCGATCTCGCGGAAATTCGTCTCCGGCGAACGGTCGCTGATCAGCTCGATGTTGTTGAACCCGACCATCCGGTTGCCGCCGATGTCCAGCGACGAATACCGCGAACTCACGTTGACGATCGGATCGCCGATCGTCTTCCACACCACGCCGCCCCAGCCCGCCTCGAAGGCGCGGTGGCACTGGTAGGCGGTATTGGCGGGGGGCGCCGAAGCGACCCAGAAGGGATTGGGGGATTTGATCCCGGCGAGATTGACGGATAGATCAGCCATGACGCACCTCGTTCTTGCTCTGGTAATAAGCCGCTTCCAGTTCGGGCACCCGGGCCGGATGGTCAAATCCCGATCCGGTGATCCCGTCCTTGTTTCCCAGTCGGCTGTTTTGCACCGGACCGGCCGTGACCTGGCCACCGAGCCAGGCATGGATCCCGCGCGCGGCCTTCTTGCCCTCGGCCACCGCGTTGACCACCTCGCGTCCGCCGTTGCGCGCATCGCCACCGACGAACACCTTCTCCACGTTGGTCTGGCCGGTCTGCGCATCGCACACCACCCGGCCCGCCTTGTCGAGGGCGAGGTCCGGCACCAGCTTCTTGAGCATCGACACCTGCTTCTGCTGGCCGAGCGCCTTGATGACCATGTCGAATTCCTTGGTGAACTCCGAGCCGGGCACGACCTCCGCCTTGCCCTCGGCGTTGTTGCGGGTCTTGACCAGCTTGAGCGCGGTCACGCTGCCGTTGCCGATCACCTCGACCGGCGCGGTGTGGAACAGGAACGCGCAGCCGTCCTTCTTGGCGATTTCGTATTCGTATTCGTAGGCGGGCATGTCCTCCTCGCCGCGCCGGTAGATGATCGTCGCCTCCTTCGCGCCGAGCCGCTTGGCCTGGGTCACGGCGTCGATCGCGGTATTGCCGCAGCCGATCACCGCAACCCGCTCGCCCACCGGGACCTGGTGCAGCGGACGGGTGTGGATCCAGTCGATGAACTCCAGCGCCTCGACCACGCCCTGCTTGTCCTCGCCGGGGATGTCGAGCTTGAGCGTGTTGCCCAGGCCGACGCCGAGGAACACCGCATCGTACTCGGCGAGGATCTTGTCCATGGCGATGTCCTTGCCGACCTCGATGCCGGTGCGGATCTCCACCCCGAGGCTCTTGACCAGGTTGACCTCGGCCAGGCTCACCTCCGGCGTGAGCTTGTAGTAGGCGATGCCGTAGGTGTTGAGCCCGCCGGCCTCCGGCTTCTTCTCGAAGATCACCACCTGGTACCCCAGGCGCGCCAGCTCCGCCGCGCAGCCGAGGCTCGCCGGACCGCCGCCGATCAAGGCGGCCTTGCGGCCGTTCGGACGCGCCTTCACCGGGAACACGTTGATCTTGTTGTCGAAGACATGGTCGGTCGCGTAGCGCTGCAACCGGCCGATCTTGATCGGCTTCTCGTCGCGGTCGAGCATCACGCAAGCCCCCTCGCACAACACCGAGGTCGGACACACCCGCGCGCAGCTCGCGCCGAGGATATTCGACTCGAGGATGACCCGGGCCGCGCCGGTGAGGTTGTGGGTGGCGATCTTCTTGATGAAGCCGGGAATGTCGATTCCGGTAGGACAAGCCATGATGCACGGCGCGTCAAAGCAATACAGGCAGCGGTCGGCCTCGACCTTCGCCTCCTGCGGCCGGTACTTCGGTTCGATCTCGGCCATCGACTGGCTGGCCGCCTCCGCGGTGATCCGTGGTTTCAATGTCATATCGTCATCCTTGCTATATCCAACCGTGGTCTTTCGGTTTCAAGTTTCAGGTGTCGGGTGTCAGTTTGTTTCCAGCACATTTCTCTTTCCTCCTGACACCTGAACACTGAAACCTTTTCCCCCTAAAAGGTCGCCTCCTGGTACGGAAGCCCGTGCGCCTCGGCCACCGCCTTGTACACGACGTGGCCCTGGTAGGTGTTCAACCCGAGCCGAAGGTCGGGCATCTGCCGCATCGCGGCGTCGAGGCCGAGGTTGGCGAGCTTGACCGCGTACGGGATGGTGGCGTTGGTCAATGCCTGGGTCGCGGTCCGGCAATACGCCCCCGGCATGTTGGCGACACAGTAGTGTACGGTGTCCTCCTCCACATAGATCGGGTTCTCGTGGGTGGTCGCGCGCGAGGTCTCGGCGCAACCGCCCTGGTCGATCGCGATGTCGACGAATACCGCGCCCGGCTTCATGACCTTGAGCATCTCGCGGCGGATCAGCTTCGGCGCCTTCGCGCCCGGCACCAGCACCGCGCCGATCAACAGGTCGACCTGCGGCAAGGCTTCCATCAGGTTCTGCTCGTTCGAGTACAACGTGTTGGCCGTTCCGTGCAGGCTGATGTCGAGGAAGCGCATCTGCTGCAGATCCACCTCGAGCACGGTGACCTGCGCACCGATACCCGCAGCCACCCGGCCGGCATTGATGCCCGAGGTTCCCCCGCCGATGATCAGGACGTTGCCGGGCAGGACACCCGGAACGCCCCCGAGCAGGACACCCTTGCCACCCTGCGCCTTGCTCAAGTAGAACGCCCCGACCAGCGCGCTCATGCGGCCGGCGATCTCGCTCATCGGCTCGAGCAACGGGAGCCGCCGCCCGACCTGCACCGTCTCGTAGGCAATGCCGGCGGTGCCGCTCTTCGCCAACGCCTCGGTCAGCGGCTTGTCGGCCGCGAGATGCAGGTACGTGAAGAGCAGGAGGTCCTTGCGCAGGTAACCGTACTCGGAGGCGATCGGCTCCTTCACCTTGATCACCATCTCGCACGCCCAGGCGTCGGCCGCCTTCGGCACGATCCGCGCCCCGGCCTGCACGTACTGTTCGTCGGGAAATCCGCTGCCCTCGCCGGCATGCGTCTCGACCAGCACCTCGTGGCCGGCCTGCACGAACATGCGCGCCGCCGCCGGCGTGCACGCCACGCGGTTTTCCTTCACCTTGATTTCTTTGGGAACGCCGATTTTCATGCCTTTGTCCTATTCTAGCCGGGATAAACCCGGCTCTACCTGCCGTAGAGCCGACTTTACGTCGGCTATCCCTCCGAATACGCCTGGTCCAGCACGGCCAGCGTGAAGTCCACATCGGCCTCGCTGATGCACATCGGCGGGGTGATGCGGATGACGTTGCCGTAGAGACCGCCCTTGCCGATCAGCACACCCAGGTCCTTCGCGCGCTCGAACACCCGCGCGGTGGCCTCGCGGTCCGGCTCCTTCGTCGCGCGGTCCTTCACCATCTCGAGCGCGACCATCAGGCCCTTGCCGCGCACCTCGCCGATGACCGCATGCTTGGCCATCAGCTTCTTCATGCCCGCGAGCAGCCGTTCGCCGAGCACGGCGCACCGCTGCTGGTAGCCCTCACGGTCGATGATCTCGATCACCTTGCGGCCGATCGCGCAGGAGATCGGGTTCCCGCCAAACGTGTTGAAATGGATGCGCTGGGCGAGCGTCGCGGCGATCTTCGGCGTGGTCACCACCGCGGCCAGCGGCGCGCCGTTGCCGATGCTCTTGGCCATCGTGACGATGTCGGGTACGACCCCCTGCGTCTCGAAGCCCCAGTACTTCTCGCCGGTGCGGCCGAAGCCCGCCTGCACCTCGTCGGCGATGCAGATGCCGCCCGCATCACGCACGATCTGGTAGGTCTCCTTGAGGTAGTTGTCCGGGAACACCACCACGCCGCCCACGCCCTGGATCGACTCCGCGAAAAAGCCGGCGATCTTGCCCGGCGTCCCGAACGCGATCATGTCCTTGATCTCCGCGGCATATTTCGCCCCGGCATCCGGCACGTCATGGCCCCAGCGGCCGCGGTACGGATCGGCCACCTGCGCATGGTGCACGCCGAAGCTGTGCGGGACGTTGAACTTCCACGTGCTGTGCGAGGTCAACGCCATCGTCGAGGCCACGCCGCCGTGGTAGGCGTTGCGCAAGGCGATGATGTCGTAGTTGCCGGTGTACAGGCGGGCCATCAGCATGGCCAGGTCGTTCGCCTCCGAGCCGGAGTTCACGAAGTAGCATACCTTCAGGTCGCCCGGCATCTTGTCGGTCAACTCCTTGGCATATTTCGCGATCACCTCGTTCAGATAGATCGTCGTCGTATGCGAGATCGTCTTCATCTGCTCGTCCGCCGCCGCGACAACCTCCGGATGGGCATGGCCGACACTAACCGTGACGATGCCGCCGAACATGTCGAGGTAGCGGCGACCCTTCTCGTCCCAGACATACTGCATCTTGCCTTCGACGATCATGATCGGGTTCTTGTAGTAGAGGAACAGGCCGGGTGACAGATGCGCCTTGCGCAGGGCCATCGTCTCGTCGAAGGAAAGACCCTTGTAGGGCTTGGGCGTGAAGTTCGTAGGGGGCAGGTTCGGATTCATAGCGTATTCGTTTTCTCCATGCTTCTATATGGCTCGGCGGCAGCCTCGTCCTCCCGGTCGCATCGAACGGGAAGGCGAGGCTCCGGCCGGGCCGCTCGGTTAATAACTCTTCTTCCTCATCAAGATGACGTACACGGCCAGCGCGATCAGAAACCCGGTGAACCACGCGTAACTGTAGAGGCCGGACCAGAATGCACCCGCCTGCACCGCCCCGATCTGGGTCAGGAAACCCGGCACGTTCGGCAGGATCGCCACGACCAGTGCGATCAAGGCCGCCGGATTGTAGCCCCCGGCATAGGCATACTCGCCTTTCGGGTCGTACAACGCGGCAAGGTTCATCTTCGTCTTGCGGACCAGGAAATAGTCGGCGACCAGGATGCCTCCGATCGGCCCGAGCAGGCCCGAGTACCCGATCAGCCAGGTGAAGATGTACCCGCTCGGATCAGCCACCAGTTTCCACGGCTGCATCAGGATGCCGATGATCCCGGTGATCACCCCGCCGACCCGCAGGCTGATCGCGCGCGGCATGAAATTCGAGAAGGCCGTCGCCGGTGCCACCACGTTTGCCGCCAGGTTGGTGGTCAGCGTGGCCAACGTTAGCGCGAACATCGAGACGATGATCACCCCGGTGCTGTCGAACCGCGCCAGCAACTGCACCGGATCCCAGATCGCCTCGCCAAAGATCACCACCGTCGCGCTGGTCACCGCCACCCCGACAAACGCATAAAACGGCATCGTCGTGTTCAGGCCGAGGAATTGCCCGAGCATCTGGTCGCGCTGGCTCTTCGCCTCGCGGGTAAAATCGGGGATGTTCAACGACAAGGTCGCCCAGAAGCCGACCATCGCGGTCAGGCTCGGGAAAAACACCCTCCAGAAATCAGCCGAAGTCTCAAACCGATCCGGCTGCGACAACATCGGACCAAACCCGTCCGCCTTCACGTAGGCCCAGGCCAGCAATGCCAAGCCGAGGCCGATCAACAGGGGCGCACCCCAGTTCTCGACCACCCGGATGCTCTCCATGCCGCGCCAGAAAATCGCCACATTGATCGCCCAGAACAGCAGGAAACACACGAATTGCGCGACATTGACCTGGATGTGCGCGTTGCTGAAGAAACCGATCACCGCCGATTCGGCGATGCCCGGCCACTGCAGCTTGGCCAGCTCATAGATCGCCGACCCGCCGATCCACGTCTGGATACCGAACCACCCGCACGCCACCACCCCGCGCAGCACCGAGGCGATGTGCGTGCCATGGATGCCAAACGAGGCGCGGGCGAATACGGGGAAGGTGATGCCGTATTTCGTCCCGGCATGCCCGTTCAACACCATCGGGATCAACACGATCAGGTTCCCCAACGCCACCGTCAGGATCGCCTGCCACCAACTCATGCCCGCGGCAATCAACCCGCTGGCCAGCATGTAGGTCGGGATGCACACCGACATCCCCACCCACAAGTGCGCGATGTCCATCATCTTCCAGCGCCGCGCCGCCGATCCGATCGGCGCCAGGTCATCGTTGTAAAGGGGACTCGCCGCTATCTGCTGACGTTCGGAGGCGGAAAGGTCGGACGCAAGATCTGCCATCATGAAGGTAGACTCCTACGACAGTCAGGCCGGGCGACCCCGGTCGGGCTGGGGCTACAAGAGAACAACTTCGTAATTGTAGCGCGCACTAGATATAGTATGAAAGGGTTGGGTTTTTACCGTCAATGGAAAATCGGGGAAAAACGGATATTTCGTTGTGCGAGAAGCAATCACGGTCAAATATTGATCAAATACACACCACATAATGTCGCTCAACGCCGTTCAATAAAACGTATCGACACCACAGGATATGGTATGACTACCTGGCACCTGCTTGACCGGACTACGGCCCTCGACTGCGGCCGCTACCTGCGCGTCGACCAACACCGCATCCAACTTCCCGACGGCCGGGTGATCGAACACTGGCCCGTGGTGATCACCCCCGACTATGTCAATATCCTCGCCCGCGACCCCCAGGAACGCTTCGTCCTGTTCCGCCAGACCAAGTATATGGCCCCCGCGATGTCGCTCGCCCCGCCCGGAGGCTACCTCGATCCCGGCGAAGACCCCCTCACCGCCGCACGCCGCGAACTGCGCGAGGAAACCGGCTACACCGCCGCCGACCACGACTGGCACCACCTCGGCTCGTTCGTCGTCGATAGCAACCGCGGCTGCGGCAACGCCCACCTCTACCTCGCCCTGAACGCCACCCCCACCACCTGCATCGCCTCCGACGACCTCGAGGAACAAACCCTCGTCCTCACCTCCCGCGCCGAACTGGACGCCCAACTCACCACCGCCTGCCCCATCCTCTCCGCCACCCTGCTCTTCACCCTCGCCTTCCGCCACCTTGACCAATCCATCGCCCATTGACCTGCCCCCTTCGCACTTTTGCCGACCCGCATCTAGGTCTTTTTCCTAGATAAAAATCCGCATATCCAGCCGATGGTAGCGGTTAATCGTTCTCCCTATAGTGAACCGCATGCAAGCCTTTCGGGTTGCCGGATGAAACATGAGGACTTCATAGCGGTGGATAGCCTGAAGCGCCAAGGAGGCCGGGACCCTCTCCAGCCTGTGCGACTGGAGAGGGTTTCACTTCCCGGAGAACCCTGCGAACACCTGATCAGCCAATTGACCCGACAAGTGACCAATCAACCGTCATCCCAATTGTTCCGTCACCTTGCCGCCTGTTACCAGCAGCTCGATGAACACGAAGAAGCGTCCATCCTGCTGGACCTGGCCAGCCGCCCGGCCATGCTTTCCATGATGTCACCCGCCCATTAACCCAACCCCAAACCGGCTATCCCCGCCGGGTCCGCGGGCATGCGTTTCACGTGTGCCCGCGGATTTTTTTGCCCTGCTCCCGGTGCCCCGCATGGTGGAGCACCCAGACCCCAAGCCGCCGCATGCTCGGCCCGGTCATGCCCGAACCGCGCCGCCCCGCTGTTTTCAGATTGAGTTGTCCACCCGCTTGGGCTACTTGCAGGGATGGGAGCGTCATGAAGGAACAGCTATTCCATACCAGTATCCGCTGGCGCCTGCTGTTGTCCATGGCCGGGCTCGGTATCGTGTTCTCGGTGAGCCTGATCATGATCAGCACCCACTCCCAACGCGAGATGACCCAGCGCGCCCTTGACCACGCGATTACCACCCGCAAGGATGCCCTGATCGAGCAGGGCCGCCATGCCCTCGGCCACATGCGCGAACAGGTGTCCGCCCTCGCCGGCTACCAGAATCATGCCGCCATCACCAACGCCGCCTTCGCGATGCTGAACCAGTATCCCGACCTCGTGGCCGTGGACATCACCGACATCACCACCGGCCAACGCCGCCTGCACGTTGCCCACCCGGCCGCCACCCTCCCCTCCCCCGGCCAGCG
>ERZ761607.1407-NODE-1407-length-30292-cov-34.486854_pt1 | contig 30292 bp, 18 predicted proteins | sample MGYA00511164_ERZ761607 | MGnify/ENA primary metagenome ERZ761607 (study PRJEB28899, sample SAMN02445080) | bioreactor sludge metagenome | biome: EBPR sludge | place: Australia: Brisbane, Thorneside Wastewater Treatment Plant | collected 2011-06-22 ... | reverse complement strand
GGGAGCAGTTGTTGAGCTTTGAAGCTGAGGAAGTGGAGTATTTACCTATGGGGCACGATAAAGTAGGTAAGTTTATACGAGGCGGTGGATTACAGAAAAAAGACTTTACAGAAACGGGCGTTGGTTGTATTCACTATGGCCAAATTTACACATACTACGGAACATATACAGATAAAACTAAATCATTTGTTTCTGAAGAATTTGCTAAAAAAGCACGCAAAGCAAAACATGGAGATTTGATTATAGCAACAACAAGTGAAAATGATGAAGATGTTTGTAAAGCGGTAGCTTGGTTAGGAAGTGAAGAAATAGCCGTAAGCAGCGATGCTTGTTTTTATACCCATAAATTGAATCCAAAATATGTTGCTTATTTTTTTCAAACAGAACAATTTGAAAAACAAAAAAAGCCTTTTATAACAGGAACCAAAGTCAGACGTGTAAATGCAGATGATTTAGCTAAAATAAAAATCCCCATCCCTTCCCTTGCCGAGCAAGCGCGCATCGTGGCTATTTTGGATAAATTTGATGTACTGACTACTTCTATCAGCGAGGGCTTGCCCAAGGAGATAGCGTTAAGGCAGCAGCAGTATGAGTATTATAGGGATAGTTTGCCTACTTTTAAGTAGTCTGCATCAGGATTATCAGAATTGGAGGATGGGTAGGATTAGATTAATAATCAAGCTAATCAAGAAAATCCTGTAAATCAAGATAAAGACAATGGAGTTAGACCAAATAACCTACAAAATCATTGGAGCGGCCATGAAAGTGCATAATACCTTGGGGAATGGCTTTCAAGAGGTAATTTATCAACGTTGTTTAGCTATTGAGCTAGAACGTGAAGGCTTGAGTTTTGTCAGAGAGCAAGAGCAAACCATTTTTTATGAAGGCATTGATGTAGGAACAAGACGTGCCGACTTTGTAGTAGAAAACAAAGTGGTTGTGGAGATAAAAGCCTTGATAGCTTTAGAAGATGTACATTTGGCCCAAGCCAAAAACTATGTTGTTGCCTATGGCTTTGATATTGGATTATTGATTAATTTCGGGGCGACGAGTTTACAATACAAGAAGGTTTTTAATTCAAAAACGAATCCTGTAAATCCTAGAATCAAGTAAATCAAGCTTCTGACAAATGAGTGATGAAATTTTTCACAGCAGCCAAGAGCCTAATTTTATAGCCGACATAAAGACTATACTAGAACAGGCACGCCAAAAAGCCTATGCTGCCACGGCTTTTGCCATGATAGAAGGGTATTGGCTGATAGGTAAACGCATTGTAGAACAAGAGCAACAAGGTAAGCAGCGCGCCGAATATGGGCAGGCGTTGCTCAAAAATTTATCTGCTGCCCTGGGCAAAGGTTACAGTACCCGCACACTGCGTGAAATCCGGCAGTTTTACCTCCTTTTTCCAGACTTAAAAGATTTGGCGAACGCGTTCGCCAATTTAAGCTGGTCGCATTTTCAACGGATTTTAAAAGTATCAGATGCACAAGCAAGGCTCTATTACTTAAAAGAGGCATCGGCTCAAAACTGGTCCATTCGCACCCTTGACCGGAATATCTCTACGCTGTACTACCACCGTTTACTTTCATCGCAGCATCAGGAACCTGTTCAGGAAGAGATGCAAGAAAATACAGCGGAGTTCCAGGCAGATAAATACGAGTTTATCAAAAACCCTTCGGTGTTGGAGTTCTTGAACTTACCTACAAACAAGGCATACACCGAAAAACAATTGGAACATGCGTTAATAGAAAATATACAACATTTTTTACTGGAATTAGGTAGAGGATTTTCATTTGTAGCCCGGCAAAAACACATCCGGACCGAAACGGCCGATTTCTTTATTGACCTGGTTTTTTACAACTATATCCTTAAATGTTTTGTAATTATTGAACTCAAAACCGATAAAATTACACACCAGGACATTGGGCAATTGGATATGTATGTGCGTATGTTCGACGATTTAGAACGCCCTAAAGAAGATAATCCGACCATCGGTATTTTACTTTGTACGGAAACCGATAGAACCATAGCCAAATACTCCGTTTTGAGTGAAAGCAAACAACTATTTGCAAGCAAGTATTTGCCGTATTTGCCCACAGAAGAAGAGTTAATCCAAGAGATTGAACGGGAAAAACAAATTTTTAAAGCACACAATACACTGTAAGGAAAATATGAGCACCTACACCCCCATAGCAGAGTCCAACAACTTCATTGTGTTGGATCAATATACCAAGCACACCGCTGTACATGAAGCGCCTGCTGGTTATCAAACAGAGGCTGCATTAGAAAAGGAATTTATCCAAGACCTGATTAACCAAGGGTATGAAAATCCCACAAACCTACATACGCAAGAAGCCATGTTGGCGAATGTAAGAATACAACTGCAATCGCTCAATAATATGTTATTTACAGATGCGGAGTGGACTCGTTTTGTGGAGGAGTATTTAGACAAGCCAAGCGATAACCAGGTGGAGAAATCAAGGAAAATACACGACAACTATATTTATGATTTTGTGTTTGACGACGGCCATATCCAAAACATCTACTTGCTTGACAAAAAGAATATTACCCGGAATAAAGTACAGGTCATTTCACAATTTGAACAGAAAGGCACGCACCTCAACCGTTACGATGTAAGCATTTTAATCAATGGATTACCACTGGTGCAAGTTGAGCTAAAAAAACGAGGCGTACACATCCGGGAGGCGTTTAATCAAGTTCACCGATATTCAAAAGAAAGCTTCAACAGCCAAAACTCCCTCTTTAAATACATCCAGATTTTTGTCATTTCAAACGGCACCTATTCCCGTTATTTTGCCAACACGGTTGCTCGGAACAAAAACAGTTTTGACTTTACCATGGAATGGGCCAGGGCAGACAATAGCCCTATAAAAGACCTGAAAGATTTTACAGCTACCTTTCTCCAGAAAAGGACGCTTTTAGAGGTTTTATTAAAGTATGCCGTGCTTGACACAAGCGACACGCTCCTTGTCATGCGACCATATCAAATTGCTGCCACGGAGCGGATTTTATGGAAAATTGAAAGCTCCTACCTGGCCAAGAAATGGTCGAGCAATGAAGGCGGCGGCTATGTTTGGCACACCACCGGTTCCGGGAAAACCCTGACCAGTTTTAAAGCGGCAAGATTAGCCACGCGGTTGGATTTTATTGACAAAGTATTCTTTGTAGTTGACCGCAAAGACTTGGACTACCAAACGATGAAAGAGTATCAGCGTTTTTCGCCTGATAGCGTAAATGGATCGGATAGCACGGCAGGTTTAAAAAGAAATATCGAGAAAGCCGATAATAAAATCATCGTAACCACGATTCAAAAGCTGAACAACCTGATGAAAACGGAGGGTGATTTAGCGATTTACCAAAAGCAAGTGGTTTTTATTTTTGATGAATGTCACCGCAGTCAATTTGGCGAAGCTCAAAAGAACCTGAACAAGAAGTTTAAAAAGTTTTACCAATTTGGGTTTACCGGAACGCCAATCTTTCCGAAAAATGCTTTAGGCGCTGAAACGACCGCCAGTGTTTTTGGTCGTGAATTGCACTCGTATGTCATTACAGATGCTATCCGGGATGAAAAAGTGCTGAAATTCAAGGTTGACTACAATGATGTTCGGCCACAGTTTAAGCACATTGAAACCGAGCAAGACGAGACAAAGCTCAGTGCGGCAGAAAATAATACGGCTTTGCTCCACCCGGCTCGTATCAAAGAGATTTCGCAATACATCTTACGGAATTTCAGGATAAAAACCCATAGAAACCAAGGCGGCAATCAGGGTTTTAATACCATGTTTGCCGTGAGTAGCGTGGATGCTGCCAAATGCTATTACGAGGCGTTGAACAAACTACAAAAAGACAGCAACAAACCCTTAAAGATTGCGACCATCTTCTCCTTTGCAGCCAATGAAGAACAAAATACCATAGGCGAAATTGTTGACGAGACTTTTGAACCCTCTGCAATGGATGTTACGGCGAAGGCATTTTTAACCGAAGCGATCAACGACTATAACGCCATGTTCAAAACCAGCTATGGTGTTGACAGCAATGAGTTTCAGAATTATTACCGCGACCTGGCCAAGCGGGTTAAGAACAAAGAAATTGATTTAATTATTGTGGTTGGTATGTTCTTAACGGGCTTTGATGCACCAGGCCTGAATACGTTGTTTGTGGACAAGAATTTGCGTTACCACGGTTTAATTCAAGCCTTTTCACGCACCAACAGAATTTATGATGCCACAAAGACCTTCGGCAACATCGTAACATTCCGCGATTTAGAAAAAGCAACCGTTGATGCCATCACGCTTTTTGGTAACAGCAACACCAAAAACGTGGTACTTGAAAAGAGCTACAAAGAATATCTTGAAGGCTTTACAGACCTTGTTACAGGTGATGCTCGCAGAGGTTATGTAGAAGTGGTCAAAGAATTAAATGAGCGCTTCCCTGACCCGGACGAAATCATAAAGGAGAAAGACAAAAAGGACTTTGTAAAGTTATTCGGGGAGTATTTGAGGGTAGAAAATATACTCCACAACTACGATGAATTTAACCAGCTCAAAGCACTTCAAGCCATTGATATAAACAATCCTGAAGCCCTTGAAGCCTTCAAAAAGGAACATTTTGTAACCGATGAGGATATTGCTGCCATGCGCGACATTGAACTCCTCAAAGAAAGGACCGTCCAAGATTACCGTTCAACTTACAACGACATACGTGACTGGTTAAGACGGGAGAAAAGCGGAAAAGCGTCAGAGGAATCAAGCATTGATTGGGAGGATGTAGTGTTTGAAGTTGACTTGCTAAAATCGCAAGAAATAAACCTGGACTATATCCTTGAATTAATTTTTGACCATAACAAGAAAACAAAAGACAAAGACGCTTTAATTACGGAAATACGCCGGGTTATCCGGGCCAGTGTTGGAAACAGAGCCAAAGAGAGCCTGGTGGTTGATTTCATCAACGAAACAGACCTCGACAGCATTCAAGACAAGAGCAACGTGATAGATTCTTTTTTCGCCTTTGCTCAAAGTAAGCAGCAAGCAGAGGCACTGGAGTTGATCACAGCCGAAAACCTGAACATGGAAGAGGCGAAACGCTATATAAAGATTTCATTAAAACGAGGGTATGCCAGTGAAAACGGGACGGAACTGAATGCACTTTTACCCAAAATGAGTCCTTTAAATCCTCAGTACTTGAGCAAAAAGCAAAGTGTATTTCAAAAGCTCGTTTCGTTTGTAGAGAAGTACAAAGGCGTTGGAGGAGAACTATAATAAATAATGACAAAGGAAGGAAGATGAATATCCAGCCCAATAGCCATGCGCATTGCCAAGTGGCCCAAGCCAAAGCACAGACCAAAGCTTGGCAAAGAGTGTGTCTGTCCTACTCTGACAAAATTGAAACCGATCCGTGCGTTGGCGACACATGCGGATGCGGCTTTAGGAGTCAGAAAGCGAATGTGTGAGATGTTGCCAGAATCTTTGTTGGCCTCTATCAGGCACAAATTTTGGCGCCACTGTCTCGTGCTGAATTACGCCTAAAACTTCCTCAAGGGGCCATGAGGGTGGTCTTTTTATGTGTGGAAATCCATCCTCATGCGTGCTACCGTCAAACTTGCTGCAACGTGGTTGTCTGGCCCTGAAGGGAACCTGTGAAACATCTTATGCCCATGCCATGAAAGTATTAATTGTATCCCGAACTGTTGTAGAACGCAAGCGGTGTATTGGCGCATTAGTCAGAACCAACGACGGCTATCAAAGTTTGCGGCTGATGGATGCACGCATTTTGCCTACGGGCACATTCTGGGCGGAAAGTGCTCCGTTTCGCATTGGGGAGTTGTGGGAAATCGAACAAGGCCCAGCGGCTTCTATTCGCCAGCCACACAACGAAGATATTTTGGTATATGAATACACATTGGTCAATTCCTCGTTCACAGATCTACAGCGGCTGGATGAATGGTTGCGGTCGCACTTTCATAAGATAGACCCACCCTGCATGTGGGAAGGCACGCCGGAAAGCCTATTTGGTGGAAAACTCCAAAGTACCCGTAAGTATAATGGACGTGGATTTGTTACAAAAGCAAATTTACCGGAAGTGAGTACAGGTTTTTGGATCCCTGATCAGCCTTTGAAAAAAGTGCTATATGAGGAAAAGGCCAGTTATTTATACAACAACGGGCTGCAAAAAGTGCGTGTTGGTAAACTGAAATACATTGGCGAGCCGGAACCTCCCGATCAGATTCCGGCGGGTACGTTGGTACGGGTTTCACTTTCGCGCTGGATCGAATTCCCGCCCTATCCGGAGGCGTGCTGGCTGATGTTGTCGGGTTGGTATGGTGCGCTTTAGAACGAGGTCTCCATATGCTCGCTGAAGTTTCTTAGATCGGAGTACAATCCGAAAAGAACCAAAATATCGCCTTCTTCCAGAATGGTTTCGGGGGTAAGAACGCCCAATACATTCCGGCCACGCACGGTTTTCCCAAAGATGTTTTTGGAAATGGTCTTTCGTACTACCGTTACCACGTTCAGCCCCCATTTGTTACGTAATTGCGAGTTTTGGATGGTTTTTCCGATGAGTTTTTGGGGTAGTTCGATTTCGGCGATTTCAAATTTATTATCTAAAGCCAATGATTTAACCGCACCTTTAAGGCCAAATTTTTTCGAGAACTCGTCGGCATATTCTGCCTCCGGCTCAATGATTTGGTTGACCTCCATCGTTTCTAAAATAGTATGATGGATAGGGGAAATGGCACGAGCAATGATTTTAGTTTGGCATAGTTTTTTGAGCAATGCCACTGTGGTCACCGAAGCACCTAAGTCTTCTCCGATGCTCACAATAATATAATCAGATTCGTCCAGCGGAATACGCCGTAAGACCAATTCGTCGCTACTGTCTGCGCAGATGGTATGGGTCAACTTGTCCTTATACATTTCGATATGGGCAGAACTATTGTCCACGCCCATCACCTCGTGCCCCTCTTCAATCAGGCGCATTCCTAAATGTGAACCAAAGTTGCCCAGTCCGATGATAATAAATTTCATGGGTATAGTGCTTAGTTAATCAGGATTTTGGCATCCGGAAAATGGATTCGTTTTTCGGGAGGCGGCTTGGTAAAGAAAGAAAAAATACCGATCAGGAAGTTATAGAAGCTGACCCGTCCGAGAAACATGAGTAGGATGATTACAATTTTGCTTTCAGTACTCAGCGTAAACGTGATGCCCATCGTGAGGCCCACGGTTCCGTATGCAGAGAAGCACTCAAAAGCAACCTGGAGTACATCAAGTTCTGGTTGGAGTGCGGCTATGATGCAGGTTCCGGTTCCAATGGCAATTAAAGACAGGCTGATGATTACCGAAGTTTGACTAATGAGCGATCGGGTAATGTATTGCCATCTAATGACCATCTTATTGATCCCTCGAATGTGGTTAAAGATATTCATCGAGGCAATGGCAAAAGTCGTGGTTTTAATCCCGCCTCCCGTAGATCCTGGCGAAGCACCCACCCACATTAGGAGCAAATAAATCAGAATCATGGGTCGTGACATCGCGGCAATATCCACCGAATTAAAACCAGCCGTGCGGGGTGTGACCGAACCAAAGAAAGAAACTGCTAATTTCCCCAAAAATGTGGGGTGTTCACGGAGTGTGCCATTGGCTTCGAAGACGTAAAAAGTCAGCATTCCAAAAACCAGTAACGCAGCGGTTGTCCACAAAACCAGGCGGGCATTTACCTCGTATCGGGTACTGCTTTTGGAATAATGGGGTGGGACCAATTGTAACAAACGTCTGACGATCTTTTCGATCCTGAAATGGATAATATTGTAGGTGGCAAGTAATACGCTATATCCAATGCCGCCCAAAATGATCAATATTGCAACGGTGGTATGAAACCCATAATTAAAGCGCACGCTGCTTTCGTATAAACTGGCAGAAAGCGGCGAGAAACCTGCATTACAAAATGCGGAGATAGAATGAAAAACTGCAAAGAAGATACCGAAATCGGGGGCATAAAAGTATATGAACAAGGCTCCTAAGCCTTCAATGACAAACGTAAATACGATAATCTTCAGTAGGACGCGGGTGTTTTCGCTCAGACTGTCCGAACCAACCAAGTTTTGAACCAGTAAAATATTCTTAAAGGAGCGGTTGGTTCGGAAAAATACCCCAAAAACATTGGTGAAGGTGAGGATACCCAGCCCTCCAACCTGTATCAGAATTAGAATAATAAACTGCCCAAAGGTCGTGAATCCTTTTCCGGTGTCTAAAACAGCCAAGCCAGTTACACAAACGGCACTTGTTGAGGTGAATAAGGCGTCTATAAACGTGATGCCTTGTGTTGTACTATTGGGCAACATCAGCAGAATAGCCCCGATAAAGATGACGCCGGCAAACGTAAAGACAAACAAGACGGTTGGGTCTATCTTGGCATCAGAATTAAGAAAGGTTTTATCGGAAAGGTCTATAACAGTCAGAAAAATAAGGATATAAATAAAAAGACTGCTTGAGAAGTCGCTGTGACTAAATAAAGAACTGACCAAACTCGTGAAGAAAATAATTGTCAGCAGGGTGGAGACAAAAATGGCGAGGAGTCTGACCAATCTGGATTTGAATTGGCGATAGCGTTGAAAGAAACGGTTGGCAAAAAGTAGATAGTAAGGAACGGAGATGAATGTTGGAATCACCCACCAATGTAGTTCCGGGATGCCAGCATAGAGTACAATGGAGAGCAATACAAAAAGTGGGATGCCCCATTGGTTACTTAGGTTATCAATTAGCTTCATAAGTAGTCCCTGCAAAAAATTTGCAGTATGTTTAAAAAAACAAGGCGCAAATTTATGAAAATATTAAGTGCGGATGTGTTAGAAAATGTACGACATAAATAAGACTTCCTTTAAACTTCTTTTTTGAACTCGATTAAGGCAGATATTTTGGTTGTCGGCGATAAAAAGTTTCTTGTTAATCTCAAGTGATGATATAGGTAATCATGATTGGTATTCCAGATTTTTCGACTTCGGAGGTGCTTGTTTTGGCCAACCGGATTTTTGGCAGGGCGGGCGTTGTGAGGCCCTTACCCAGTTATAAAGACCAAAATTTCTGGATAGAAGCCGAATCGGGTAAAGGGGTAGTCCTCAAAATCGTCAACGCGGGGGAGCCGCTGGAAGTTATTCGACTGCAACAAATGGCCATGCAACAGGCCGTACAGGCTGGTATTCCATGCCCCGAAATGATCACCACCCTAAGTGGGGAAAACTGGGGTCGGGCAATGAAAAATGGTGTGCATTATTGGATTTGGTGCATGAGCCATATGCCCGGTAGGCCTATTGCCACGCTTCGATACCACAACAAAAAGTTATTGTTTGATTGGGGCCGCACGTTGGGGGCATTAGACAAGGCCTTAGAATCCCTCGATGTTGCCTTCATAAACCAAAATACTGAATGGAATTTGTCTAATGCAGCCTCAGTTATTACAGATAAATTGGTGTATGTGGCGGATATCCATATAAGGGAATGGATCGAGCAAGTGCTAAAACAATATTCTGCTATTCCAGAAGAAGTTTGGGCAGGGCTTCGGCAAAGTACCATCCACAATGATGCAAATGATCATAATTTCTTGGTAAACCCCTCTGGATTTTCGGCAATGGGAGGTGGGCAAATTAGTGCGGTGCTGGATTTTGGCGATATGGTAAAGGCGCATACGATCAATGAACTTGCTATTGCTACAGCATATGCCTGTTTAGATAAGGAACACCCCATACAAGTGATTGGAGAAGTTGCAAAGGGATATCATTCCGTTAATCCGCTTTCTGAAACTGAACTTTCCGTTTTGTTTGTTTTGGTTTGTATGCGTCTTTCCGTGAGTATTTGTATGGCGGCAAAAGAACAAGCCTTGCGACCACAAGATGCGTACATTGGTGTTTCGCAAGGACCTATCCGCCGGACCATTCCACGATTGGCCGCGATAAATATGAAGACAGCAACAGCGGTTTTAAGGGTGGCCTGCGGATACTCGGCCTCGCCCAAACAGTCCCAAATCAAGGCTTATTTGGCCACGCAGATAACCCAAACACGGCGTGTTCCGGTTGTTTCCGGCTTGGAGTCAGAGGATGCGTTGGTGATAGACCTTGGTGTGGACAGTCCTTTGGTTGCTGGCGATCCGATACAAAATGTTGCGGCGGTGCTGGGTTCGCGCATTGTTACCGAAATGGAAAAGCATAACAAACAGGTGGCGGTTGGGCGTTATAATGAGCCTCGTTTATTGTACAATGCACCCTTTTTTAAGACGGGTACACGTCTTACAGATGAATCTCGGACCATTCATTTGGGTATGGACTTTTTTGCCCCAGTTGGGACGATGGTTTTTGCTCCTTTAGCGGGAACCATTCACGCATTTGCCTTTAATCCATTGCCACAAGACTATGGCGGTGTTGTTTTGCTTAAACATCTGACACCCGAAGGGGAAGACTTCTACACGTTGTATGGTCATCTAAGCCGGGCGTCTTTGTTGGATAAAAAAGTGGGGCAAGAAGTGCGTTCTGGCGATCCTTTGGGTGAGTTGGGGTCGGAGGCCGAAAATGTGGGCTGGCCACCACACCTACATTTTCAGGTGATGGTGGATGATTTGGGATTAGGGACTGATTTTCCGGGGGTGGCATTGGCATCTGAAAGGAATGTTTGGACGGAACTTTCTCCGGATCCTAATGAGATATGCGGCATTGCGTCACGATGCTTTCCGCCAGAAAAACCGTCTAAAGCCAATACTTGGTCTAAGCGGCAATTGCGTTTGGGTGCTAACCTGAGTTTGGGGTATGATGAACCTGTAAAAGTATTGCGCGGCTGGAAGCAATATCTTTTTGACGAAACAGGCCGGCGGTATATAGATGGTTACAATAATGTACCGCATGTAGGACATGCGCATCCTCGGATTGTGGAGGCTGCTTGCCGGCAAATGTCTATCCTAAATACGAATACAAGATATTTGCATGATGCCATACTGGAATACGCAGAGGCATTGTGTAAGACCTTGCCCGCGCCGCTTTCGGTGTGCTATTTCTTAAACTCAGCGAGCGAAGCCAATGAGTTGGCCCTCCGGATGGCCCGCACCGCTACCCGCCAAAAAGATCTGATGGTGCTTGATGCGGCTTATCATGGCCATACAACAAGCCTGATTGATATTTCCCCCTATAAACACAATGGGCCTGGCGGAAATGGGCCGCCCAATTGGGTGCATACGCTGCCCTTGCCCGATCTTTTTCGTGGTGCGTACAAAGCCGAAGATTTGTTGGCTGGTACAAAGTATGCACAGGCGGTTTATGCAAAGATAGAGGAATTAAAAGCCACTGGGCGAGGGGTTTGTGGCTTTATTGCCGAAACTTGTCCCAGTGTTGGCGGGCAACTTTTTTTACCAAAAGGGTATTTAAGCACAGTGTATCAGGCCATCCGAGAAGGGGGTGGGGTTTGTATCGCTGATGAAGTACAAACCGGGTTGGGTCGTATCGGGACGCATTTTTGGGCATTCGAGGCGCATGGTGTTGTGCCCGATATGGTGATTATGGGTAAACCTTTAGGAAACGGTCATCCGATTGGGGTGCTCGTCACAACGCCCGAAATTGCAGCGGCATTTCACAATGGGATGGAGTTTTTTAGTACATTTGGCGGCAATCCGGTTTCGTGTGTGGTAGGGCGAGAAGTATTGAATGTGGTACAGGAAGAAAATTGGATGGCACATGCAAAACACGTGGGAGATCGGTTATGGGGGCAACTACGGGTACTACAGTCGGATTTTCCGATCATCGGGGATGTACGAGGTTCGGGTTTGTTTGGCGGAGTAGAATTGGTCCGTGATGCGTTACAAACGCCCGCAGACCGTGAAGCACAATACGTGGTCAACCGAATGCGGGCACATGGCATTTTGATTGGTACAGATGGGCCTTTTCATAATGTTGTTAAAATTCGTCCTCCGATGCCGTTTGATATAGAAAATGCAGACTTATTGGTAAATCGGTTTGGTGAGATTTTGCATGAGTTGATTTCTATACGCCCGTAAGGCTTAGGTCTTTTCGGCAGTTCGGTCACGGGTGGGTAAGATGTATTTACCAGGCAAGTTGTATATCTATCGAGACATACAAAGTTGGTCTCATATGGCGTAATGCCGTTCTTGCGCTACTATCCGTTTGTTTTGCGGCCCATGCGGTCTAAAATACGAGCAAGGGCCAAGACAGCGGCTTCTATATGGGTCGGGGTAGTATGCTTTCCCAACGAAAACCGAATGGTGGCGGCGGCTGTTTTCTCTGGAACGCCCATCGCTTGGAGAACATGGCTTGGTTCAACGGCGCCACTGGTACAAGCGGATCCACTGGAGACCATAAACCCTGCCATATCCATATTTAGCAACAACATTTCGCCGTCTATCGGTTCATCGTTTACAGGCGGGAAGGAAAGGTTCAGAATATGGGGAGAGGTGGGGGTTCCGTCTTGCGGCGTGTTCCAGATATACCTTCCTCCTAGATAAACTTCCAGTTGATTGATCAGATGGGCCTTAATGGTTTCTAAATAGAGAAGGTGTTCTTCGGCTTTGGTAATAGTTTGTTCAAAGGCCGTGACCAAGCCGATAACTTGTGCAACAGCTTCTGTGCCGCCGCGTCGCCTGCGTTCTTGTGCGCCACCTTCAATCAAAGTGGTTTGAACGGGAGTGCCTGCACGAATATACAAGGCCCCCACCCCTTTTGGGCCATACACCTTGTGTGCAGAAAATGAACACATGTCCACGTCCAATATATCCATTCTTGGCCGGAACAGCGCTGCCTGAACGGCATCTGTATGGCATAAAATCCCATTTTTACGGCAAATTTCGGCTATTTGGGGAATGGGGGAAACCGTTCCCAGTTCGTTATTTACATACATCACCGAGACGAGCCGCGTATTGACTTGCAACGCATTCTCTACCTGTTCTGCCGAGACCGTTCCGTTGGGGTAGGGTTTCAGAAAGGTGACTTCAACCCCTTGTTTCTGCAGGTGTTTTGCAGGTTCCAAAATCGCTTCATGTTCTGCAAGACTGGTGATAAAATGGTCTCCAGGTTTGAGCGTCCCTTTAAGTGCAAAATTGTTCGACTCGGTAGCGCCGCTGGTAAAGACCACTTCGCCTTCTTCAGCACCAATGAGGTGTGCAAACTGCTGGCGGGCATCTTCGATCGCAAACCGCGCCGTTCGCCCTAAACGATGTACCGACGATGCATTCCCGTACTCCGAGGTGAGGTAAGGCATCATCGCCTCCAGGACTGAAGGGTCGAGCGGCGTGGTGGCTGCATGATCGAGGTACACGGACATAGACGCGGTTTTCTGATATTATAAACCGATTTGTAAAGTTATCAACCAATTGTATCGAATCCGGCATATGGAATCAAGGCTTCGGGCAAGTGAATGCTGCCATTGGCTTGTTGACCATTTTCCAAAAGTGCGGCAACAATGCGTGGGAGCGCAAGTCCGCTACCATTTAGGGTATGCACAAACTGGGGCTTTTTGTTGCCTGATGCACGAAAGCGAATATTGGCCCTGCGTGCCTGAAAAGTTTCGAAGTTGGATACCGAGGAAACTTCGAGCCAGCGTGCTTGTGCTCCACTCCACACCTCAAGGTCATATTTTTTGGTTTGTGTAAAGCCGAGATCTCCCGTACACATCAAAAGGCGATGATAGGGCAATCTCAATTTTTGCAAGGCATTTTCTGCATTTGCGCGGATGCTTTCTAAGTGTTCATAACTGGTTTCGGGATGGACAAAGCGCACCAATTCTACTTTGTCGAACTGATGGAGGCGGTTGAGGCCCCGAACGTCTTTGCCATAACTACCCGCTTCACGACGAAAACATGGTGTATAGGCACAGTATAAGAGGGGTAATTGGCTTTCGTCTAAGATCTCGTCACGGAGAAAATTGGTAACCGGAACCTCAGCAGTAGGAACCATAAAGAAGCGGTCGAGGGTGGCTTCATACATTTGGCCTTCTTTGTCGGGCAATTGCCCTGTTCCGATGCCGCTGGCTTCATTGATCATCAGGGGTGGCTGAATCTCGGTATAGCCGCCTTCGTCCACTGCTAAATCGAGAAAAAAATTAATAAGGGCACGTTGTAGGCGGGCTCCCTTTCCGATATAAAATGGAAAGCCTGCTCCCGTTACTTTGGAGCCACGTTCAAAATCTATGAGGTTGTGTTTGGCTGCCAATTCCCAGTGAGGCAATGCAGGAAAGTCGAAAGTGGGTTTCTCGCCCCATTCAAACACCACCTGATTACCGCTTTCGTCACGACCAATCGGTACGTCGGGATGTGGAATATTGGGGATTTCGAGCAGTAGTTGATGTCGTTCCACTTCCATAGACCGTGCCCAATCTTCTATTTCTTTGATGTGGGCCTTTAGGGTTGTGGTCTCTTGACGTGCGGCTTCTGCGGCTTCTTTTTTTCCACTGCGCATTAGGTCTCCAATACTTTTGGAGCGCATATTGAGGGTGGCTTGTACCTCTTGCAACTTTGTGAGGGTCTCGCGCCACTCCAGATCAAGGACGAGCAATTTGTCCACTACTTCGGTTGTGCCTGCGTTTTTATGGACGATGGCTTCTTTTACACGTTCCGGATTTTCCCGGATGATTTGAATGTCTAACATGACGTTGTCAGGTTGCTTATTGAAGGCAATCCAGTAAGGATAGCTTGGTTGCAGGTTATTTTTAGGCTTCGTCGGTCTCTGTTCGCAACACCGCATCCCGTTTAATCATGTCATGAATGTTATATGGGATCGGTTTGGGTTTATATCCGATTTCAGATTCTGCTTTCAAAATGAGAAGTCCGGATTTTAACGGTCGTTTGGCGGGTTGGGTAAACGTATTGCTATTGGTCGGTTCTATTAGGTTTGCATCAAACCCAAGTGTTTGTGCAATGGCTTTTCCAAAATCAAAAATCGAGATCATCTCACGTCCGGCAATATTCCAAACTCCTGCTTTGCGAAATCGGATCAATCGTTCAATGCCATCAGCCAGATCATGGACATAAGTGGGGGTTCGCCATTGATCGGTCACTAACCGGATGGTTTTGCCTGCGTCCAATTGCCCAATGAGCCAAGTAGCAATATTGCGCCGCATGAGTTTTTGTCCGGTTCCATAGACCAAAATCGTGCGGACAAGTGCCCACTGATCGTTTTTAAGGGTTCTGACAGCATTTTCTGCTGCCAATTTGGTGCGCCCGTAATATGAAAGTGGGTTTGGTCGAGCCTTTTCGTCATAAGGTCCGGCTTCTCCGTCAAAGATGAAGTCCGTAGAAAGGTGAATCAGCCGTGTTCCGAACGTTCGGCAGAGGCGTACCAATTGTTCGACAGCCCCCACATTGAGTTGCCAACACAAGTCTCGTTGTGTTTCGCAGGCATCCACCATGGTCATTGCGGCGCAATGCACCACGACATCAGGGGCAAAATCTATAAAAATGTGCCGCATTTCTTCCGTTTCCAGAATGTCCATGGGGATGTAACCACAGGATTGGTGGCGGAGTTTTGGGGCATTGTCGTGCGATGTGGCTAGTACGTCGTAGCTTGGTTGGTGAGACAATCGTTCAACCAATGCCTGCCCCAACAAGCCGTTTGCACCTGTAATTAGGATTCGACGATATTTTGGCAATTCAAACATCGGCTTTGTTTACGTTTTCCAACAAAAAGTGGGTGAGTTCGTGCGCATCCGAAACTTTCAGCCTTCCAGCCAACACCAAGCGCAACTGACGGCGTCTTTCTGCGGCTTCCCAACGGCTTTGTTCTTCCGGAGAGTTGGGGACTAAGGTAGGTACGATCGTTGGACGTAGTTCTTCATCAATGGCCACCATCGTATAAAAAGCGCGGTTCGAAGCTGTTTTTCGCCCCGTTCGCGGATTTTCGGCCCAGACATTAATCTCTACCTCCATCGAGGAACGGAAAGAACGGTTTACATGCCCGGCCAAAGTGACAATGTCCCCCAATTTAATGGGAGACGAAAACTCGACATGATCCACCGAAGCCGTTACGACCGTTCGGTTACTATGCCGCTGTGCCACCACCCCAGCGCACATATCCATTAGGTAGAGCAATTGTCCGCCCATCATATTGCCCAGCGTATTGGTGTGGTTGGGCAAAACGATTTGCGACATCTCGGTGTGCGAGGCCGCTACATTTTTGGAAGACATCATCTGGTAACGGTTTGTTTAAGCCCTATTTATGAGGCTACTTTTTAGGGAAGGTAAGGATTTGATGGGCTTTTTGGCCGATCTTGTCACGTTTTTAGTGAAAAGACCGGGAATCAGTAATAGGGCAAAACGGTATCGAGCGCTGCTTGGTTAATCTGAGCCGCCGCTGGGGTGTAGTTGGCTGGAAGAGCGGCCATATGGGCGATCAGTCGTTTTTGGGCCTGCATTATCGCGGGCAACTTGGGTTGGATGTCTTCGAATTTCTGAAAGCGTGGTAGGTGTTGTTTGGCACGGAGGATCCAGAATTGGCCCTTGTGTAGATAAGGCCCTTGTATGCCTGTCCAGTCGTTGGTGACCCTAAGTGTAAGCACAGGCCATGTTGGAATTTCTTGATCTTGTACCCAGAAATCTTGCGAAGAAATGCTGTCTAATGGGTGGAGGGATTTTTCGGCCAATATGCGGCGTAAGGTTTGCCAGACCGAGGCACTATCCGGGAATGCCCATGCTTCTACTTGCGTGATGAGGCCGTCTCGAAACAAAGTTGTTTTAAATTGTTCATAAAAAGCACGTTCGTACCGAGACAAGTGCAGGGTGTCGGATACCGCCGAAAGGGTTGCATAATATCGTGCCGTGTATTGGGCCATTTCGGTTTGTAGGGATACATAAGCATCTTGCTTCGGTATCTTGCTTTTGGCTATTTCGGTTAGGATGGCATCGCGGATAGTGATTTCCAGAGCCTGACGGAGGTCTCTCCGCCAATATGGGGCAGGGACATCTGGTAGAAAGGCCAGAAAATCCGAGACACGGAAGGGCTTACCAGATACGGTGGCCAGAATCGTTTGAGGATTTAGACGGGGCGCCTTTAGGATTGGTATTTCCTGTTGTGCCGCGACAAGGCCCTCTGGTGTATTGAGGCGTTCTGAATAGGGGGCTATCAATGGCCACAATGCCTCCAATTTGTGTGAATAGATTTGAAGACGATGTGCTGTTAAAATAGATTTAATATGGCGGGATGCAGCCTCGGTAAATCTTCGGTTACGCCACTCAAAGGCAAGTTTTTCCTGTTCTTTTAGAAATGAAGCATCATCGAGGGCAATGTCTTCCTTCCGTTCGATGAGGCGGAATATGTGCCAACCATTGAGGGATGCCACAGGGGTAGAAGTTTCTAAGGGTTTTAAGCGATATACAACGTGTTCTGGTGCCAAATCCAAGTCATTCCAATGAATCCATCCCATGTCGCCAGCCTTTTCAGGTTCTGGGATGCCATATTTTTGCATCGAGGTACGCGCAAGTACATTAAAATCCGCGCCAGCCTGTAATTGGGCGTACAGTGAATCTATTTCACGACGGGTATTTCCATAAATTTGCTGAAGCCGTAGGTGGGTCTTGTGCTTGATGAATGCATCATGAAGTTGTGGCATATTGGGCTGGGGAATGGTGTCGAGCAAGGTCTGTTCTAAATAACGTTGACGGCGTACAAAATTTACTTGTCGGTTTACGTATAATTGTACTCGTTGTGATAGGTCTAATTGGTTTCGTTTTCCCCATTCTCCAATGACGCTACGTTCCAGCATTTTATACGCATAGGCTCTTCTGGATGCGGGTGTATCGCGTCCTGGGGACTGTGTCATGAAAAGGCTATATTCTTCCTTAAAATGTTGTGTATTAATGCTAATATTCTGCCAATGAATAACTATATTATCTTTTTGTGCGTGTATTATATGAGTAGAATTAAATAGAAGAAAAAAAGTTAACCAAGTTAAGCGCTTGAACGAATATATGAAGATTAAATGATGATGATTGTTTTTTGAATTTAAATTAGGAAACATTGCCATCTTACTTAATAGGTCTATGAATCGTTAAAAATAACTCTTTTCCTTTCACCTAAATCATAAAAAAATGAAGTTCCATGTTACATTCAAACATTTCTGTTATGGAATAGCGTTTTGTATTGCACTTCTTCCGACTCATGCACAAGCGCAGAACGCCCCACCGATCTTAGGAAATCCAGCGTGGTCGGTTGATTCCGGGAGCGTTCCATTTATGGGTACGGGCAATACGGAGCGTGGTGGTGGCTACAACCCGAAAACCGACCATGTATTGGTGGTTACACGTACCAACCCTACACGTATTGCCGTAGTAAATGCGGCGGATGGTACGTTTATCAAAGATATGGACATGACGGGGGTAAACGGGGGAACGTTTCACCTGAGTGAAATTGGCATCACGGGAGATGGTCAGATATTTGGGGCTAACCTGACGACCAATAGCACCACCAGTAATATCAAAATTTATTACTGGTCGGACGAGAATGCGAAGCCTGCGATGGTTTTTGATGGAAAAGTGGAAGCTGCTCGTTACGGAGATGGGATTGGTGTGGGCGGAATGGGCGCCAATGTGAAAGTATTTTTAAATGGTAGTGGGAACGATAAAATGGCGGAGTTTGCTTTTGATGGAACGAAGCTCAATTTTGTCAAGAGCCATGTTATTGAGGCCGGTATTGCCCGCGCTCGATATGGGATGGCCCCAGTTCCGGGAACATCCTTGGTTTGGATAAATGAACCCACCACGGAATTAGGACTATTTGATACGGCCAGTAGTACGGTTTATAATGTGCCGGAAGACAAAGTGGGAAGAGGTTTTGGGGATCTTACATATTTTCAAGCGAATGGTCGTAAATATGTAGCGACAGGTCCCAACTTTGCTGGTAAGATGGAATGGGTGTTGGTGGACGTTACCGTTCCGGCAGAAGCCAAGATTGTCGCTGTCTCTCCTGAAAACACCACACGCCCAAACCTGAATGCCACAGGCTTTGCCGCCTATGACAGCAAGCGTGGGAACCTGATTCTGTTGACGACCAACAATCAGATGGTTAGTTACCCGCTTTCGCAATTAGTCACAGCGCCGATCGCGAAGGTCGTCAATAAAGTCAATTGGCGTGTAGATGCTGGAAAAGTCCCGTTTATGGGTACGGGTAATACCGAACGTGGCGGTGGGTATAATGGCGCAACCGATCACGTTTTGGTGGTGACGAGAACAAACCCTACCCGAATTGCTGTTTTGGATGCTGCGGATGGCAAATTCCTGAAAGATATGGATATGACAGGGGTGAGTGGTGGAACCTTCCTACTAAATGAAATAGGCATTACTCCCAGCGGTCAGGTTTTTGGCGCCAACCTCACCACAAACAGCACCACCAGTAACATCAAAATTTATTATTGGGCAAACGAAGATGCCAAACCCGTTACGGTTTTTGACGGAAAAGTGGAAGCCGCTCGCTATGGTGATGGTTTAGGGATTGAAGGGGATGGCAACAATGTGCGGATTTTTCTGAACGGTTCCTCGAACGACAAAGTGGCGGAATTTACCTTTAACGGAACCCAATTGGCCTTCGTGAAAAATCACGTAGTAGAAACGGGTATTGCGCGTGCTCGCTATGGAATGGCTCCCATCCCGGGAACAAGCCTGATGTGGGTGAATGAACCACAAAACCAAATGGCCCTTTTTGATCTTAACACCGGAAAAATTGTGGCAGATGTGCCCGAAGACAAATTGGCCAAAGGCTTTGGAGACCTTGGATACTTTGAGTATGGTTTCCGTAAATATGTCGCTACAGGCCCCAATTTTAGTGGTAAAGGAGAATTTGCCGTGGTGGATGTCACCGATCCGGCCAATGTGGCCATTGTGGGCGTAACCCCAGACTTTCCGAACCCCAATCTGAATGCAACTGGATTTGCGGCGTTTGACTATAAGCGAAATGCCTTAATTGTTATGGCGACGAACAATGCCATCGTGAGTTATGCTATTGCTGGTAAGTCGGAAGTCAACACTGCACCCCCAGCAGCTACTATCGTGGCGCCAGCCGACAAAGGCAAGGTGGTTTTGGACGGACAAGGCAGCAAAAACGTGACGTTCTCTTGGACGCCTGTGAGCGATGCAGACGGCGACGCTATTTCTTATCGTTGGCATCTTTCTACCCAGCCCGATATGAGCGACCGTCAGATGGATATTGACGTGGCCAATGCCACCAGTACTTCCGTCAAGCAAAACTTCCTTTACGACATCCTGTATTGGCAAGGCAAACGTGCAACTGGTATGACGCTCTATCACCGTGTTTATACCTTCGATGGGACCTCTTTTGTACCCGGCCCCATTTCTTCGTTTGATGTTTCTTTGGCTGGAACCTTCGTAGACCGTGAAGAAGAAGGTGGCATTCCTACAGCGTTTGCTCTGAAAGGCAACTATCCAAACCCATTTAACCCTACCACCAGTATCTCCTTTGATCTACCGGAAGCGGCTTCGGTAGAAGTAGTGGTAACGGATATGCTGGGACGTGAGGTCATGCGTTCGGGACAATTGACGCTAAGTGCCGGAACTGCCCAAAAAGTACAGATTGATGCACTACGCCTGAGTTCGGGCAATTATCTTTACCGCGTGGAAGCTAAAGGAGCCAAAAAATCTTATGTTGCGACCGGACGGATGACCCTACTGAAATAAGGGGTGTTTGATGGATTAATAAGAGGGACACCATTTTTGTGCCCCTCTTATTGGGTCTCAGACAGTTCCGGTGAAATCAATGAACTTCTCAAACAAGAACACTATGAGAAAACTTTTTTTTGTTTTGGTGGCGCTTTTTTTCTGCACAATGGCTTGGGCACAGCCTGCCCGCACCACCAATACGCTATATGACATCACCTTTAAGGGGAAGGCAATTACCTTAGATGGAGATTTGTCTGATTGGTCGGACGCCCAATGGATTTTTCTTAGCCAGGATAAAGTGAATTTTCTGGATCCCACAAACCGTCCAATTCAGGGTCGTCCCAAATCTCCGGCAGATTTTAGCGGCTTTTTTGCAATTAAAATGGATGCCGAAAATATCTATTTTGCGGTGAAAGTAAAAGATGAAGGCACCCCAATGATCGAAACGCCTTCTACGCCAAATCTAGCATTTGTATATGACCATCTTTCGGTCTATCTCGGTTTGTATGACATCGGGGCGCTGGGTGGAAGCCCGCATACCGAAGGTGCCGGACAAGTCTATTTTATTGATCCGGTAAAAAAAGACACCATCAAATCCAGCATCCGGACATATCGCATTGGGCCGGGAACGGATAACCTGAAGTCCACACTTGGCCCAGATTTCCAGTTATTGCTTCGCGCCTTGCCTTATGCGCCCGGAACCAAGGGAACAGCCGTTTCTACCTATAGCGGTGCGATGGTGGATACGACAATCGTAAATACCGAAGCAGGTTCTAAATTGACAACAGACGAACAAGGTTATACCTTAGAGTGGAAAGTGCCATTTGCGTCGTTAGCGGGTAAAATTTCTAAAGGAACCCGTGAATACAAGAACTTTATATGGCCCTTGTTTACGCCGAAAGACGGCATGGTCATTGTCTTTGATGCCGATATTACCGACCTCGACGAGGGGGAATCTAACTCTGGTGGAACTACTCGTTTTATGCGGATTGGTAACATGCCCGCCCTTTGGCGGGATTCGAAAAGCTTTCAGATGCGAGGCCGTATCGTGGATATGAGCGATCCCAAGAATGTAAACAACAGCCCAGCAAGTCGCTATCCGATTGATTATAAACCAGCCCAAACCATTGTGTTGGATGGTAAATTGGATGATTGGAAAGACGCAAAATTCTTTGGATTTAGCCAAGAAGCCCTGAATTTTGCCGGAGCCGTTGTGCCGAAGTCGCCCGCCGACCTGAGCGGATATGTTGGTTTAAAGATGGATGACAACAATCTTTATGTAGCTGCCAGCGTTCGTGACGAAGGCAATGGCTTGGCCGGAACTACGGCTGATGCCGCCGCCGCCAAATTCTTTGACAGCATTCGTTTATACCTCGGTTTATATAACATCAAAAACCGCGCTGGAAGCCCACATACCGAAACTACGTTCAACTTCAATAAACCCGGTGGTGGCACGGTTGCAGCAAATAGTGCGTACCGAATTGGTACTGGGACCGACAATACCTTCTCGACGCTCGGGGCAGACCAAAACCTCATCCTTCGCTCGTTGCCTTATGCCGCAGGTGCCAAAGGCACGGCGTATATCGCGGGGCTGGTGAATCAGGCGAATACGACTTGGGATGCCGCTTCTGTATTGGGCACTGATAACAAGACCTATACCATAGAGTGGACGATTCCGTTTGCTTCGTTGGGTGGCGCACTTGGTGCAGGAGACTTTGCCGGATTCAACTGGCCCACCTTCAAGCCTGCGGTTGGCATGTTTTTGCCTTTAGACATGGAGTTGACGGACTTGGAAGACGGTGAAGCCACAAATGGCTCCCAAACCCGTGTATTGCGTGCAGGATCTGCTACCGGGCCAGACAAAAATCCGGTAAACTGGGGACTTCGTGGCATCGTGACGCAAGAAGGGCTTTCAATTGGTGTAAAAAATGAAAGTACCGAAATCCCTGCCGAATTTGTGTTAGCGTCAAACTACCCGAACCCGTTCAATCCCACAACCACCATTGAATTTGGTTTGCCAATGGCTTCGGATGTGCGCTTAAGTGTCTTTAACTTATTGGGTCAAGAAGTAGCCGTATTGGCCTCCGGAACCCAAACTGCTGGAACTCATACGGTAACGTTCGAGGCGGGCAACTTACCAAGTGGTACATATTTGTATCGCCTAAGTACACCGCAATACGCTGTGACTAAACGCATGGTTCTGGTTAAATAAGCAACGGAAAGGGGCAGCGTATTGCCCCTTTTTCTTCTTTTGCAACTCACCAGATATGATTATGAAAAGATTGTTGGGGTTGGTCTTTGCCCTGTTGCCATCTATTGTATTGGCGCAAACTACCGGAAAAATTGCAGGCCGAGTGGTGGATGCCGCAACCGGAGCGGGCATTCCCGGTGCAAATATTGTGGTTTCGGGAACGCCACGTGGCGCATCTTCTGATTTGGACGGGAACTACTTTGTCCTGAATGTGGAACCGGGCGTTTATACCCTCATTGCATCTTTTGTGGGGTACGAAACCAAGCGGGTGGAAGGCGTGCGGGTGGGCGTAGATAGAACGGCTACGGTCAATTTCTCGATGGCCGAAGACAATGCCTTGACCCAAGAAGTGGTGATTCAAGCCAATAAAAACTTGGTGGAAGTGGATAGAACCTCGTCATCGGCCAAAATTGGCGGCGAGCAAATTGCGGCCTTGCCAGTAGATAGCTTTCTCGAAACCATCGGACTGCAAGCGGGGGTTACTAAAGGAGCTGGCGGCGAGCTTCATATTCGCGGCGGGCGATCTTCGGAAGTGAAGTATTATGTGGACGGGGTGGCCGTCTCGAATCCTTTTAACAACAGCATGGCCTCGCCCGTAGAGAACTCTGCGGTACAAGAAGTGGAGGTCATCAGCGGGACGTTCAATGCGGAATACGGCCAAGCAAATTCGGGGATCGTGAATGTCGTGACCAAATCCGGTAGTGATCAATTTACAGGATCGTTTAACCTGAGTGGGGGCGGGTACTTTTCTGGGCGAGAAGGTATCTTTCCAGACATCGCCTCGGCAAGTCCATTCGGTCAAAAACGCTTCGAGGGGTCCATTTCTGGCCCTACAGGCATTAAAAACCTGACGTTTTTTCTGAATACAGGCTGGACGGACTATGATAATTACTTGGGTGGCCGACGGGTCTTTATGCCGTCCGATTCTTCCAATTTTTCAGGAAGGCCAGAGACTTGGCGCATTCAAGCGACCGGAGACTCGGCCTATGTACCCATGAGTCCAACCAATGGCCTGACAAACCTCTTGAAACTCACGTATCAACTCTCGCGAGACATCAAACTTTCGTACTCGGCATCCCGTAATTGGTACAAAAGTCAATCGTATAGCCATTTTTATCGCCTCAATCCCGAAGCACGCCCCACCTTGCGGAGCCTCAGTTACAACCACTTATTGGTGTGGAATCAAGTGTTAAATGCCAGAACCTTCTTCAATATTCGACTCACGTATTATACCACAGACCTCAGTCAATATGTGTATGAAGACCCGAAAGACGACCGCTATCGGTATATTTATGGTCGGGGAATTCAGCCGGGCAATGTCTTTAATACAGGCGGCGTAGATCGCAGTCACATCCGACGAGACAGCGACACCTATGCAGCACGCTTCGACATTACGCGACAAATTGGACAAAGCCATTTGGTGAAGGCTGGGGTTGAATACCGACACAATCGCTTGTTTAATGATGAATTTCAACTTTTGGTGGACCCACGCCAATTTGGTACGTTAGAACCACAAATTCCTGACCTTAGTTCGACCCTCCACAACCAATACACCCGGAATCCTGTTGAGGCTGCGCTCTTTATCCAAGATAAAATAGAAATTAAGGATTTAATTGTGAATGTGGGCTTACGCTACGATTATTTTAATCCTAATGCTAAAATTCCGACTGATCTACAAGATCCGCAAAACATCTTGCGTCCGCGCCCCGATAACGAGGCATACCGCGAAGCGAGCACCAAAATGCAGCTTAGTCCACGCCTTGGTTTTGCATTCCCAATCACCGAAACGGGGGTGATTCATGCCAGTTATGGCCATTTCTTCCAAATTCCGGAGTATGGCCGCATGTACGAAAACCCGAACTTTAAGGTCACTTTGGGGAATTTTAATACGTTTATGGGAAATGCAGATTTAGAACCACAGCGTTCCACGATCTACGAATTGGGGCTTCAGCAACAATTGGGGCAAAACCTTGCAATAGACGTAACAGCTTATTATCGGGATGTGCGTAACCTAATTGGGGCAAGGCTTTATCGTACTTACACTGGTTCAGATAGCTACGGACGTTATGAAAATGCTGACTTTGGTGCTGTTCGTGGGCTTACGACGGCGCTTCAGATGGTTTTCCCAGCATTTGGCCTTCGTGGTGGGATTAACTACACGTATCAATCTGCTCGTGGAAATGCCAGCGATCCTCGACAAGCGTTTTTTGACGCACAAGGGAATAATGAAGCCACTCGCTCACTTATTCCACTCGATTGGGACTTGCAGCATAGCCTGAATGCAGACATCACTTGGAATCAAGATGGTTGGTCGGCGGGCATCATCGGTGAGTTTAAATCCGGTTATCCTTTTACGCCTACCGATGTGCAGCGAAATCCGATTGTAGAGCAACGCAATGGCGCACGGTATCAGCCCGAATTTAGGTTAGACCTACGTGCCGGACGAGACGTTAAGTTGAGAGGCTTGCGGGCACAGGTCTTTTTGTTTGCCGATAATTTACTCGATGCGTATCGTCCGGATCGTTACCCGCGCCTCTTCCAAACTGAAATAGAGGCCCACCGTGCAAATGGACTGGAAGTGATTAATACCCTCAAGGAGTTTCGGACGAATCCGGCTGTACAGCCCTCGCCACGTATGATTCGGCTTGGGATGATGCTCGATTTTTAAGCACGACCGAAAATCGTCTTGATACCTAAACTTAAGTACTGGATTGTGATGCGTACCATAAAATCATTTTTATTATTGCTCGTTTGGTTGTTACCAGCCTTGTCTTGGGCACAAGTGAACCAATCAGGGACGTACATTAACCCGAATAATGGCGTTCGGGACTGGCGGACGGACATCAACCTTACGGGGAATCAGGTGGAGTCTATTATTACCAATTACGGAACCATTGGCAAAGGCAACGAGAGCATCAATCAAGCGGGTGTTTGGCCGAAAGGAACTGGGCACGGCCATTTACACCAAATGAGTGGCTGGGTGGGTTCTCGCCTACCGAATAAATTCGGTCAGAAAACGGTCCTTATCTCGGACGGTTATACCGATGGTAATACAGGCCCCCTCGCCGAAACAGACGGCAAAGTGGAGTGGAAATTCCAACCCAAGCCGGGTTACCTAAACCGCAGTATTGCCCGTCCGGAGATTGCCAATTCGTTGAATGCCAACAGTTGGCCCGCCAATTGGCCCGGAAAAGATGCCCAGTGGAACGGTAAATGGAATGGATTCTTTGGACTGAATCAGTTTAATGCAGACCAAGAGGTCTATTATGTAATGGATGACTTCACCAACCGCGAGTTTCAGGTGTACCCTTTTGGAGACGCCAATATCGAACGGCGGGGATTGGGCCTTCAGGTGGATGTACGGCTCTTTCAATGGTCGCAAGCTTTGGCAAAGGACATTTTGTTTATGCAATACGAGGTGTCTAACGTTGGAAACATCAATTATACCAGTGATTTAAACAATAATCCACTATTTTTTGGAGGCTATACCGATACAAACCCGTCGGGTGCAGGTGCTACCGACGATGCCGCCGCGTTCTCGAAACAACGCAACTTGGTCTTTGGATGGTCTTCCGACGGTGTGGGCAAGTGGACACAATTCCGTGAAATTGCCCCTGGGCATGTGGGCTGGAAGTTTCTTGAAAGCCCCTCGATCTCTAATGATGCCATAGATAACGACGGCGACGGCTTGGTGGACGAATCCCGCGATAATGGCGCCGGATCGTTGGTTGTCTCGTCGTGTGGCATCTATAGCGAACCCCGTGAACATTGGTCGGGAGATGAAGACTGCGACTGGAATGCCAAGATAGACGACAAGGGGACTGATGGCATTGGGCCGGGTGAAGAAGGATACCCCGGTCCCGACTCTGACGGCACGGAAGGCAATGGAAAGCCGGATCAAGGCGAACCAAACTTTGGGCGATTGGACAAAGACGAGTCCGATCAAATCGGGTTGACTTCTTTTTATGCTCCGCTTTTTGGAACTGTGGACATCAAGGACGAAGAGGCCATGTGGCCACGTATGCAACCCGGTTTCTTTGACGTACCCCAACAAGCCGTTAACCAAATCTGGATCTTTGCCTCTGGCCCGTTTGCCTTGCCTGTGAACCGCACCGAACGTTTCTCGACAGCCTTTTTGTGGGGAGTCAACCGAGATGCCCTTTATCGGACGGCGCAGGTGGCCCAACGGATTTATGACGCGGACTACCGCTTTGCCCGTCCACCGAGACAACCCGAACTACGTGCCGTACCCGGAGACAAACAAGTAACCTTGCTTTGGGACGACCTCTCGGAGTTCTCTCGCGACCCCATCTATGGTCAAGACTTCGAGGGATACCGGATCATAAAGTCCACTGATCCGCAATTTAGGGATGCCAAAGACGTGACCGATGCCTTCGGAAATGCGGTCTATAAGCGTTCTATGGCCCAATTCGACAAGGTGAATGGCTTGGTGGGGCCTCATCCATTACAGTTTGGCGAAGAAATTGGCTTACCAAATGGCATACATTATCATATGGGCGATGACAGCGGCCTCCAACATTCTTTTGTAGATCGGGATGTCGTGAATGGTCGTACATACTATTATGCCGTTATTGCTTATGATGCTGGATATGCCACCGATTATTTTAAGCGTGGCATTTCGGAAATAGAGGACTTGTTCCCCATCTCGCCCTCAGAGTCTCCGGCCAGTATCACACTCACCAATGGTGTCGTTACCAAATACGACCGAAATACCGTATCCGTCACGCCCAATAAACCCGCTTCCGACCTCGAAATAGGCAAACTCCAGACGGAAGCCGGAGATCAGGTGAAGAAACAGCTCGGTCCCTCTACCGCACAAGTGAAGGCCGTTGCACTTTCCGGAGAAATTCTGAAAGATGCCACATATGATATTACCTTCGATACCCAAACTCTGGCTGGACGACCTTCCGTAGAATATGCCACTTCGGTCTTTAGTGTGCGTGTTTCCGATGGCCGGGTTTTGGCCGATAAGGTTCCCGTTCCTACTACCGCAGATGGTGTGGCCAGAACAACATGGACGCACGAACTCTTAACGGATGGCATTTTCTTACAGTTCGAGAATGCGTACCCCACCGAGTCGGATACCAAAAAAACGTCTGCATGGGAGGCCAATGTAAAATCGAACCTGAAAACCGAAGTGGAGGCAACGGCTTCTACTACTTATCCTACAGCGCCCATTTGGCCAGTGAATGCGGTGATCGAGTTTACACAGGCAGTTGCAGATACCGCGTGGTTCTCGGTAAATGCAACCCGAACCGTAGATACCTACTTTAAAGTATATGATGGTATTACAAAGAAAAGTTTAGATTTTATGTTTGCCGAACCGACCGAAACTGCCAATGGACGGATAGACGTGGGCGAGGCGATTGGTTTGCTCTTTAAGGATAAACCAACTGACTCCCGATATACCCGCGCTTGGACGATTCGCTTCTTACAACCAACCGATGCCGAAGGTAAACCGCTCCCAGCAACACAAACTGTTTTGCCACAACCAGGAGATAAATTTTACCTTCGTGCCCAGGTTCCTTTCGGAAAGAAAGATCGTTTCTCCTTTGGTTCAACGGCTACCAAGCAAGTTACCAATCCCGAAGCCTCGCTCTTAGACAAGGTGTATGTGGTTCCTAATCCCTACGTGGTAGGCAATACCGCCGAGACGCGCCCATTCCTCTCCGGTCGTGGTGAGCGTAAACTCTTCTTCCGAAACCTACCCGCCAAATCCACTGTCCGGATATTCACGGCGAGTGGGGTTTTTGTGCGTGAGGTCGAGGGGGTAAATGGAACCGCTACTTGGGATTTACAGACGAAAGACGGCCTCGAAGTCTCGTATGGCTTGTATTTCTATTTGGTTAAGGCGGAAGGAATTGGAGAGAAAACCGGCAAATTCGCCATTGTAAACTAACCTGTAACCGTGTCCGGCAAACCAAAACGTTTGCCCGATAATAAGGATAGGATCATGAAAAAACTTGTTTGCCTTGTGGGGATGGTCTTGTGTTTGCCAATTGGGACGAGGGCACAATCTAAGGTCGGTACAACCTCGGCGCCTTTTCTGGAAATTGGTGTAGGTGCACGAAACGTAGCCCTCGGCGAAGCCAGTGTATCTGTCGTCAACGATATTACGGCGCTATATTGGAATCCGGCAGGGATCACTAAAATGAAAAATGTGGAAGTGGGATTTCAACACACTACTTGGTTTGCTGGAACCCAACTCCAATACGCGGCAGGTGGCGTAAATCTCGGCAACGCGGGAGCCATTGGCGTAAGCATGTACGCCATGGGATCGGGCGAGATGCAAGTACGAACGCTGGAATACGAAGATGGGACCGGAGAGACATTCAATGTGCAGGACTTGAGCATTGGTCTGAGTTATGCCAAAGCCCTCACGGATAACTTCTCGATTGGTGGAACCGCAAAGTTCATCAATTCGCGCCTCTGGCGGATGTCTGCCAAAACCATGGCCTTAGATTTAGGGGTACAGTACCAGACGCCCCTTAAAAACCTGAACCTCGGTTTTGCCATTTCTAACTTTGGTGGGCAAATGCAACTTGCGGGTGATAATACCAATACCCGCGTGGACTTAGACCCCGTCGGGTCCGGAGATAACGATGGCTTGCTGGGGAATTTGGCCGTTAAATCATGGGACTTGCCCTTGCTTTTCCGAATTGGTGCACATTACAATGCTATCAAAACTGCCAATAATCGCCTGATGATTACAACAAACGCCCTCTACCCGAACAACAACGAACGCTCGGTGAATGTGGGCGCAGAGTATGCCTTCCGAGAAATGTTCTTCCTCCGTGCTGGAATGAGTAATCTCTTTTTGCCCGATGCAAATCAAGGACAAGGCAATATGAGGCTCGGTTTTGGTCTATTGCTGGGCGGAAAAATTGGTGCTGATTATGCTTTCGCGGATCGCGGCGATCTGGGAAGCACGCACATCATCGGGGCCTCTATCCGGCTCTAAATAGGGCAAAATAACAGGTCTTGAGGAATGGAGCAGTCTTTTCGGATTGCTCCAATTTTTTTTATGTTATAGATGTATATTAATTGGATGTAGGCATAGGATGATGCACAGCCGAGAAGAAAACGATCAATAACAAAACAGCAAGAAGAATGACTTTAAGTTGGAACGAGATAAAAGACCGAGCCTTAAGATTCTCAAAACAATGGGCAGACACCTCGAACGAAGATGCAGACGCAAAGCCATTTTTGGTTGAGTTTTTTAATGTATTTGGCATCAGCAGCAAAAGAGTGGGGACTTTTGAGCATAGGGTGAAAAAAATGGATCACAAAGACGGTTACATTGTATGATAGGTGCCGGCAAAAAGGCAAGTTGGTCAAAAAGCAAATACAACTCGA
>ERZ761607.1406-NODE-1406-length-30305-cov-7.101488_pt1 | contig 30305 bp, 29 predicted proteins | sample MGYA00511164_ERZ761607 | MGnify/ENA primary metagenome ERZ761607 (study PRJEB28899, sample SAMN02445080) | bioreactor sludge metagenome | biome: EBPR sludge | place: Australia: Brisbane, Thorneside Wastewater Treatment Plant | collected 2011-06-22 ... | reverse complement strand
AGGCGGCGCTGGCCCGGAAAGGCATCGTTCCTCGCGAGACGGATTACGTCCTGGTACATGCCGGCTTCGAGAAAGAACCGGCACCCGCCGCATCCGTCGAGATGGCAATCCGACCGTGACCCTCAAGACCCGCCTCGAACGAATCGAACGCCGAACCGGACCGACCCGAACCCGGTATGTCTGGCTGGATGACGGGGAAAACCCAAGAGGAAACTCTGGCCCGGCTTGGAATGACGCTCAGCCGCGCTGAAACAGTGGTTTTCACCGGCTGGGTAACCGAATCCGAGACCTGCGCACATGGGCACGCTTGAGAGGCGGGCCAAAAAGCTGGAAGACCGGAGCGGGCACACCGCCCAGCTTCGCGCCATGACCGACGAGCAGTTAAAACGCATCGTGCTGGAGCATTTGATTGCCGCGAGGTAGGCGGCAAGTGGATCGTGGACCCAGGCATCCGGGAGGAACGCCATCGCCCCAAAAACGAGTAGCCAATCGTGTGGCTAGTTCGTCATTCTAAAAAATAAATATTTATAAATTAGTGTCTTAAATAAGAATTTAACATTCCAGGTGGCGATTTTAGTTCCCATATCACCTCAGCCGATTTCAGGCGTTCTAGCCAGCACGCGCCTTGTTTCTTGCTCAAATCTGTGAGGTGGACCCCTTGTCCAGACAATTTTTAGCCGAATTTAAGGTAGTGCCTCTGCGTCTCTTGGTGACAGGATTACTGCCCTGTCGGCATACACCTCGGCTGGTGTTCGGTAATCCAGGGCCTGGTGGGGGCGCTGGTGGTTGTAGAATTCAAAGTAGCGGTGTAGGCCGTGATACGCCTCCTCCATGGTCTGATAGCCATTGGGGTAAACCTCCTCGTACTTGACCGATCGCCACAGGCGTTCCACAAAGATATTGTCATGCGCGCGGCCCCGACCGTCCATGCTGATCCGGATCCCCGCTTGAGCCAGCCGGCCCGTGAACGCGGCGCTGGTAAACTGCGTCCCCTGATCCGTGTTGAAAATCAGCGGTCGACCGACCCGCGGCGCGTCGCCCAGGCAATCGAGGCAGAACCGGGTTTCCAGCGTGTTGGAGAGCCGCCACGCCAACACCTTGCGGCTATGCCAGTCCAGGATCGCCGCCAGGCACACGAACCCCGCGAGCAGCCGAATGTAGGTGATATCGGTGCTCCACACCTGATCCGGTCCGGCGATCGTCATGCCTCGCAACAAGTACGGGTAACCGCAGTGCTCGGGATCGGGACGCGACAGCGCCGGTTTGGGGTAAATGGCCGCCAAGCCCATCTGGCGCATCAGTCGCAGCACCCGCTTGCGATTCACCGCATGCCCGGCGCGGCGCAACACGGCGGTTATCCGCCGGCTCCCGTAAAACGGATGCGCGGTGTATTCCTCGTCCAGACGGCGCATCAATTCCAGGTTCAGGGCGCTCGGTGCGGCACGCCGGTCATACCACGTGCTCCGGTTCAGCCCCAACAGCTCACATTGTACCGCCAGCGACAGGGCGGGATGGTCCGGTTCGATCCACCCCCATCTCACGGCGGCGGGTTCAGCCCCGACTTTTTTTTCAACCACTCCACTTGCACTTGCAGCCGCCCGATCCGGCCGTACAGCGCCTCGGCGTCGGTCCCGTCCTCGACCCGCCGCCGGCCCCGCCGGCGCTCGAACAGCGTCTTGAGCCCCTCTTGGGCTTCCCGTTTCCAGGTGGCCACCTGATGCGGATGCACCTCGTGGGCGCCCGCGATCTCGTTCACCGTCTTGCGGCCGGCCAGCGCTTCCAGCGCCACTTTCGCCTTCAACTCCGCACTGAACACTTTCCGCTGCATCGCTCGTCTCCGCCTCGTCATGCGGTTCTAGCCGTGCAGGATACTACCTATTTAACTGTCTAAAATTCGGGGACCGCTATAGCGCAACCGGCGAATGGTTTCGTAGCACCGGACATCATCCAGCAGATTTTGAAGGTTGATCAGCGTCGGGGGGACCTGGGCAGCAGCGGTTCGGCACGGGTTCAGTGTGGCACGTGACCTCCGTCAGGGCGAGCCGTTTTCAGCAGTCTGGAATCCAGATTGAGCCAAATGAATAATAGTCTTCAGGGAGAGGATAGGAAAATCCGCCGGGCGGAAACCTTGGCGACTTGAACCCAAACCATGTCCGCCCGTTCGCCTCCATCGGCGCGAAAGCCTGAGTCTATACTGACAGGCGCGGATTCCACTACCCTGCTTGCCGGTCGGGTGGCGCCCGGCGTCAAGGGAACTGAAGCACGCGCCGGCAACCCCAACTTGATCGTTGCCATCCCAGCGGTTTCCAGGAGCGGGGAAGACGCAAGTTGGACTATATACTACAAAAACTTATGGGTGATCGGGTGATCGATATGCTGCGTTTCGTGCGCGACCTGAAGATCCGCGGAAAGTTGCTGGCGGTGGTTTTGCCGCTCGTGCTGCTGCCTGTCCTTAGCATAGGCATGATCGTTGGCTATGTATCCGAACAGCAAGCGTATCTGGGCATTACCCAAGCCACCCGGGCGGATCTTGAGCATATGGCCCAGTTCACCTTGGATCTCCTGAACGCTCATTACCAGCAATTTGAGGTTTACAAGGAGGACAAGCGGCGGACCGTCTACAAGGATTTGGCGACCCTGGTCCAGTTTGCCTACAACCTCGTCACGGTTCAGCACGAACAGTCCGTCAATGGCCAGCACACCCTGGAGGAGGCGCAACGAGAAGCCAGGAGAGCGTTCAAGAATATTAGCGTGGGTGAAACCGGCTATCTCTACGCCATGACCTCGAAGGGCGATTTGACGATTCACGTTGCCCAGGAAGGCAAGAACGTCCTCGACGCTCAGGATGAGAAAGGTCGTCACTTCATCCAGGAAATGTGCGCGAAGGCCGTTGCCGCGAAGCCCGGCGAAGTGCTTTACATCGTTTATCCCTGGCGCAATGAGATTCTGGGAGAAACTCGCGCCCGAAATAAAGTCGTGGCTTATATGTATTTCCAGCCTTGGGACTGGATCATCGCCGCCGGCGGCTATCTGGAAGAGACCTATGAGGATGTGACCTTCGAGAAACAGGCTTTTGAGGAACTTAAACGGAATATTCTGAATAAGGCGGTCGGCACGACTGGCTATATTTACGCCATGACCACGCGCGGAGAACTGACCGTCCATCCGTTTCGGGAGGGGCAGAATGTCCACGACGAAAAGGACCAGGATGGCCGTTATTTCATCCGCGAGATGATCGAACGTAAAAACGGCTGGATCCATTATCTCTGGCGGAACGAGACCGACTCGGTTTCCCGCATGAAAATCGTTCGTTATCAGTATTTCGCGCCGTGGAACTGGATCGTCGCCGTGGGTTCTTACGAGGACGAATTTTACGAGCCGGCCAACGAGATCGAAAGGCGCATCTGGTCTAGCATGGGCCTGCTGACTTTCGCGGTGGGCTTGTTCGCGGTCGTATTGGTGTTCATCGCGTCCAAGTTTCTGACCGATCCGATTCAACGCCTGATTGCGGGAGTACGTGAAATAAAACGGGGCCGGCTGGACACCCAGCTCGCCGTCACCACCAACGACGAACTGGGCGAACTGGCTTCGGAATTCAATCGGATGGCGGAGATGTTGCGCAGAAACAAGGAATTGGAGGCCAGTCTGGCTCAGCAAAACAAAATGGCTTCCCTCGGCGTCCTGTCGTCGGAGGTGGCCCATGAGATCAACAATCCTCTGGGCGTCATCCTGGGCTACGCCGCTCATCTGGAAAACAAGATGAATCCCGATGACCCCGGCTTCAAGTACATCCAGGAGATCAAGCGCGAAAGCAAACGTTGCAAGAATATCGTGCAGGATTTGCTGAGTTATGCTCGGGTGCCCAAGCCCGCGCTGGAAGAAACCGACATCAACGCCTTGATCGAGCAGATTGTCGACTTCGCGGCGCATCATACCGACATGGATGCGGTCGAGATCGTCACGGCCTTCGACGCCGGGTTGCCCCGGGTTTGGGTGGATGGCGATCAGATCCGCCAGGTCGCCATGAACCTGATGCTCAATGCCGGCGCTGCCATGGCCGAGGGCGGTCGCTTGATAGTGGGAACCACCGTGGGCGGAAACGACTGGGTGAAAGTCACCTTCCAGGACTCCGGCGCTGGTATTCCGCCAGAAAACCTGGAGAAGATTTTCGAACCGTTCTTCACCACCAAGACGCGGGGAACCGGTTTGGGGTTGGCGATCACCAGGACCATCGTGGAACAACATGGCGGCAGGATCGATGTCGCCAGCGAAGTAGGGCGGGGCACGTTGGTGACCGTGAGTCTGCCCGTCAACCGGGAGCGGGCGTGATGGCGAGTGGACGAAAGCGGATTCTGGTCATCGACAATGATGAGGCCGTATGTCGGATGGTGGAGGCGATTCTCGCGGACCGGGATTACGTCGTCTCGGCGCATACCCGCTCGCTCGACGCGATGACCGGTTTCGCGCCCGGCAAGCACGATCTGGTGATCACCGACATCAAGATGCCGATCATGAGTGGGCTCGATGTCTTGCAGAAGGTCAGGCAACAGGACCCCGCGGTGCCCGTCATCATGATCACGGCGCACGCCACGGTCGATCTGTCGATTCAAGCCTTGCGCCAGGGGGCCTACGATTTCCTGACCAAGCCGTTCGAGCCGGAGGAACTGCTGTCGCGGATTCGCAATGCCCTGCGCCAGACCGAGTTGATCAAGGAAAATCGCGAGCTGAAGGAGGAGTTGGCGGCCTGGCAGGGTTCCATCGTGGGCAACTCGCCGCATCTGCTCAACCTGCTCGAAACGGCGCGGAAAGTGGCGATTCGCGATATTCCGGTGCTGATCAGCGGAGAGTCGGGCACCGGCAAGGAACTGGTGGCGCGGGCGATCCGCCATTACTCCCGGCGCCGGGAGGGCAAGTTCGTCGCCATCAATTGCGGCGCCATACCCGAGACGCTGCTGGAAAGCGAACTGTTTGGCCATCGCAAGGGAGCCTTCACGGGGGCCGATCGCGATCACAAGGGGCTGATCGAAACCGCCGACGGCGGCACCCTGTTTCTCGACGAGGTGGGCACGTTGCCGCCGAACGTGCAGAAAACCCTGCTGCGCTTCCTGCAAGAGCAGGAATTCTACCGGGTGGGGGACACCACCCCCATCAAGGTCGACGTGCGCGTGCTGTCCGCCACCAATCTCGATCTGCAGGTCGCCGTGCAAAGCGGCGCTTTCCGCGAGGATCTGTACTATCGTCTCAATGTGGTGCATCTCCGGCTCCCGCCGTTGCGAGAGCGCCGCTCCGATGTCCCTTTGCTGGTGGCGCATTTCGTCAAGGAGCAGAACAAGCGGTTTGGCACGCATGTGAAAGGATTCGACCGCCAGGCGGTCGAGGCGATGGCCAAATACGACTGGCCAGGCAATATCCGCCAGCTCGGCAATGTCGTGCAGGCCGCCATGGCCATCGACAACAGCGATTACATCGGGCTCGATGTTCTGGCCCAACTGATCGAACTGCCTCGAAACAGCGCCGCGTTGACCGGCGATCTCGGCCAGCTCGACTACGCGGCGGCGCTCACGCGCTTTGAGACCGAGTACCTGAACCGACTGCTCCAGGCCAGCGCGGGCAACATCGAGGATGTCGCCCATCGATCTGGGATGAATGTCGCCACGGTTTACCGCAAGATCAAGAAGTACGGGTTGCGCTAAGTGAAGGAAAGCCCGCGGTAACCTTCCAGCCCCCTCTCGTTCCGTACGGTGATGGGTTTCGCTACGCTCAACCCATCCTACAACCCATTGCTTTTCGTAGGATGGGTTGAGCGTAGCGAAACCCATCAATACGGGCCGGAAGCTACCAGGGGATTTGAACGGTTACGGCGTATGAATGAGCGATGCGTCGGCCGCAATGGCTGACTGGCGTGGAAGGTTTTTGGCGTTCCCGCGAATGACTTCATGCAAGAGCGCGAAAAAATCCCCAAAATCTTGGTTCAGATCATAAGTTATTTAAAATAAATAACTTTTATTTGATCCTTGCCCGCCTTGGCGCGTTGCGGTCTTGCGAATCGATCCATCGTTTCGCAAGACCGCAAATTCGTTCTGCGTTCGCACTCACCTCCCAGTTTTTCCAACCAATTAAAAAATCAACATATTTTATCTGATTCGCTCTGCCAAAACCGTTGGCATGAGGGTTGCTCTCTTTCAAGCGCGACCCAACAAAAGGGAGTGGAGCGAACATGAATTGCCAGCAGGTTTGTCCCTTCTATGGGCAGGGCATGGAGCCCTGTGACGTGGGGGCTGGCTATATTTCGCCCTATCACGTGGAGGTGATCGTCCGGCACTGCACCTCGCGCTATGAGGACTGTGTCAGATACCAGGAATTGAGCAAGAACCACATCGACAGTGGTGGAGAGAAATCCACCCAACTTCTCCCAACAATGGAGCAGTTGATTTATAGGCCCAGCGGCGGCTTGTCATTTCCGTTGCAACTCGACCACGGGGTCGTGACGATCTTGAATCATGAAATACGCACGCCGCTGACCAGCATTCTCTCGTTTACCGAGATTTTGCTGGGTTGTCCGATCGAGGATCGCGATGCGCAGCGGCATTTTCTGCGGATCGTTCACGATGAGACTGTACGTCTTACCCGGGCCATAGACCGACTCTTTGGGAGAGTGGATTCCAGCGCCCCGGCGCGCGCTTCGGCAAAGCCGGGGACCGATGGTCACCGCAAGTCCAATCCAACCACCCCAGTTGAAACGAGCACACCGTAAGGAAGGAAATCAAATCATGGCAAAGTCAACGAACCATAAAGGCTGGACCGTCGTATTGGCGGGAACCGGCATCAATCTGGCGCTGGGCGTTCTGTATACCTGGAGCATTTTCAAGGGCGCGATCGGCGAATCGATCAAGAAGGGCGGAGAGGGAGCTTTCCAATGGAGTTTGGCTTCCATCAACGACCCCTATGCGGTTTGTTGTTTGATGTTCGCCTTTTCGATGATTCTGGCCGGCAAATGTCAGGATCGCGTGGGGCCGCGTTTCACCGCCATGATCGGCGGCCTGCTGGTCGGCGCCGGGTTCTTCGTGTTGTCGATGACCACCAGCTATTGGATGTGGGTGCTGGGATTCGGCGTTCTGGTCGGAATGGGATTGGGGTTTGGTTATTCCTCCGCCACGCCGCCGGCCTTGAAATGGTTCCCACCGGCCAAGACGGGCCTGATTGCCGGTATCGTGGTGTCGGGATTCGGCCTGGCCCCCGTGTATATCGCGCCGCTGGCCACCTATTTGATGAAAACGAGCGGTTTGCAGTGGACCATGCTGTTCTTTGCGGTGGCGTTCGCTCTCGTCGTCGGTTTGCTCTCCCTGTTGCTCTCCAATCCGCCGGCTGGCTATTTGTTCGGGGGCGCCCCAGCCAAGGCGCAGGCCGCCAAGACCGCTCCGGCGGCCCAGGCCAAGGATTTCACTCCTTCGCAAATGATGAAAACTGGCGCCTTCTATCTACTCTGGGTAGTATTCTTCATCGGCGCCGGCGCGGGTTTGATGGTGATCGGCAGCATCGCCGGCATGGCCAAGCAGAGCATGGGCGAGCTGGCTTTCCTGGCGGTGGTTATCCTGGCGGTGGGTAATGCGTCGGGCCGCATCATCGCCGGTTCGCTGTCGGATCGCATCGGCCGCACCCTGACCCTGTCGCTGATGCTGGGGTTCCAGGCGATACTGATGTTCATGGCGATTCCAGTGGTGACCGCCGAGCATTCCAGCGCCCTGCTGATCGTCCTGCTCGCCACCTTCATCGGCTTTAACTACGGAACCAATCTGGCCTTGTTCCCCGCGATCACCAAGGATTACTGGGGCCTGAAGAACTTCGGCGCCAACTATGGAATGCTGATGACGGCTTGGGGTCTGGGCGGGTTCGCGCTGGGCCGGGCTTCCGAGATGATGCAGGCCGCGACCGGTGGATTTGCCCTGTCGTTCGGCGTCGCTGGTATCCTGCTGGCCGTGGCGACGGTGTTGATGATGCTCAACGATTTGATCCATGGCATGGTCCAGGCGAAGGTCAAGCAAGAACTGGCCCGCCGCGCCGAGGAAGCGGCCCAAGCCGCCGCTCTGCAACCGGCGCTGGAACAGGCCGCCTGATGTCTTCGACCGCTGCCTGACTCTTGATCCACCTGCAAGGCCCCGTTCGCGGGGCCTTTGCGTTGCCGGGACTTTTATCCACATGCGCGTCCCCCGACTCTATCTCTCCGCGCCGCTGACGGTCGGCGCGACCGTGGCGCTGGACGACAATGCCTTCAACCATGCCGTGAAAGTGTTGCGGCTCAGACCCGGCGCGGCGTTGGTCCTGTTCGACGGCGAAGGCGGCGCGTTCGCGGCGACGCTGGCGGAGGTGGGCAAACGGGATGCCTGGGCGCGAGTCGACGAAGCCTTGCCCAGCGACGCGGAGCGACCGCTGCGGGTGGTGCTGGCGCAGGGTGTTTCTCGCGGCGACAAGATGGATTACACCCTGCAAAAAGCCGTCGAACTGGGCGTGGCCGCTGTTCAGCCGCTGGTTACCGAGCGCGGCGGCGTCGATCTGACCGGTGAGCGGCGGGCGCGGAAAATCCGGCATTGGCGCGGTATTATCATCGGCGCCTGCGAGCAGTGCGGTCGCAATCGGCTGCCGGAATTGCGGGAGCCGTTGCCGTTACTGGAGTGGTTGAGGCGGCCCGTTGAGCCCGGGTTGCCTCTGCTGCTCGACCCAATGGCGGAACGGGGTTTGCGTGGGCTGGAGCCGTCGGGGAGGGCGGTGACGCTGTTGATCGGCGCGGAAGGCGGATTGAGCCCAGCGGAAATCGCTCAGGCCCGCGCGGCCGGATTCGTCGGCGTTCGGCTGGGGCCGCGCGTGCTGCGCACCGAAACCGCCGGGGTTGCGGCGTTGGCGGCGGTGCAGGCGCTGTGGGGGGATTGGGATTGAGGCCGCCGTTCGCGGAATTCAACGCCATGCCCCAAGGCGGTCATGACGATAGGAGGGGGATGGGGTCGTCGATGGGCGGTCGACCGGGAAAGTCGACCGATCGAGCGTGGCGACCCGTCTTGAATTCCCGCCGCGCCTCGGTGATCGCCGCCAGCCGATTCCGATACAGCGCCTCGGCCAGCGCTAGGCCGGTCAAACCCTGTTCCACCAACGGCCGCGCCTGGGCGCTCGCCGCCACCTGGCGCATCCGGCGCATGAAATCCGCCTGGGCGTAATCACGATTTTCCAACCCCAGTCGACCTCGGGCGTCGGCTTCGCAGGCGACGAGGAATTGCTCGAACCGTTGCGGCTTGCGTAGCGCGTCCAGACCCTGCAAGGTATTGAGCAGCGTCCTGGGGCGCAGTTCCAGCGCCCGGTGGCAATAGATGTGGTAACGCGCGGTCAATACCCCCAGTTCGCGGTACATGTTGGGGACGCGCAGGCGCTGGCAGAGCGAGCGAACGGCATCCGCGCCGCGTTGTTCGTGACCCAGATGGCGGGGCCATTCCTCGGGTGGCGTGGCACCCTTGCCAAGGTCATGCACCAGCACCGCGAAGCGGGTGACCGGGTCCGCGTTCAAGCGCGCCGCTTGTTCCAGCGCCAGCAGGATGTGCGCGCCGGTGTCGATTTCGGGATGATGGACGGGCGACTGCGGCACCCCGAACAGTCGGTCCAGTTCCGGAAAAATCCGCGCCAGCGCGCCGCACTCGCGCAGGGTGGCGACGAACCGGCTTGGACATGGCTCGCCGAGCGCGCGCGCGGTTTCGGTCCAGACCCGCTCCGGGGTCAGATGGTCCGCTTCGCCGTGGGCAACCATGGTTCGCAGGAGGTCCAGCGTCTCCGGCGCGATCCGAAAGCCTAACGGCGCGTAGCGGGCGCTGAAGCGGGCCAGCCGCGGGATCCGTACCGGGTCCTCGGCGAAAGCGGGCGAAACATGGCGCAGCCAGCGGTTTTCCAGGTCGCGTTGGCCATGAAAGGGGTCGATCAGTTGGCCCTGGGCGTTACGCGCCATGGCGTTGATGGTCAAATCGCGGCGCAGCAGGTCGTCTTCCAGCGTTACGTCGGGCGCGGCGTGGCAACTGAAACCGTGATAGCCCGGCCCGGTCTTGCGTTCGGTGCGGGCCAGGGCGTATTCCTCGCGGGTATCCGGGTGCAGGAAGACCGGGAAGTCCTTGCCGACCGGGCGAAAGCCGCGCGCCAGCAAATCGTCGGGCGTCGCGCCAACCACGACCCAGTCGCGCTCGCTGACCGGTCGGCCCAACAGCGCATCGCGTACCGCGCCGCCGACCAGATAGATTTCCATGATGGGTATACTCGTAGGCTGGTTCGATGAGGTCTTACGGTCGCGTGGTTCGTCGTCCAGCGGATGGACGGGTGCGCGAACCATGCTTTGATAAACCATAGACTGTTTTATCGATGATGCGACTCCGTTGGACAACGATAGCGATCATCCATCTGGCGTTAGCGGTGATCGGTTGCGCCGATTTGGCCTATTATCGGCAGGCGGCGATGGGGCAGTGGGAATTGTGGCGGGTCCAGCGGCCAGTGACGGAGGTGTTGGCCGATCCCGCCACGGCGCTCGAACTGCGGCGGAAGCTGGAAACCGCCCAGGCATTGCGCGCCTTCGCCAGCGCCGAGTTGGCCTTGCCCGACAACGCCAGTTATCGCGATTACGCGGATCTCGGACGATCCTGGGTGGTGAAGAATGTATTCGCCGCGCCGGAGCTGAGCCTGGAGCCGCGCCGGTGGTGTTTTTGGATCACCGGCTGCCTGAGCTATCGCGGCTATTTCGACCTTGAGGCGGCGCAGCGTCTGGTCGATGAATTGCGGGCCAGCGGCGACGATGTTTACGCTGCTGATGTTTCCGCCTATTCGACCCTGGGCTGGTTCGACGATCCCTTGCTGAATACGTTCATTGGTTGGCCGACCGGGCGGTTGGCGGAATTGATGTTCCACGAACTGGCGCATCAACGACTGTACATCGCCGACGATTCCGCCTTTAACGAGGCGTTTGCCACCGCCGTGGGCCGGCTGGGCGCGGAACGCTGGCTGGAACGGCGCGGCGCGGCGCGCGAGCGGGAAAACCACGCGACGGATTACCAGCGGCGCCAGGAGTTTCTGCGATTGGTGGCGGCCGCCCGCGAGCGGTTGGCGGCGCTTTACGCTTCTCCTCAGGACGAGACCGGAAAACGGGTCGGCAAACAAAAGATCCTGGCGGAGTTGCGTGACCGCTATGCGGCCTTGAAACGGGAATGGGGCGGCTACGCTGGCTACGACCGCTGGTTCGATCAAGACTTGAACAACGCCAAACTGGCCGGCGTCAGCACCTACTACCGGTTGGTTCCGGCCTTTGAGGCTCTATACGAACGGGAAGGGCGGGATTTCGCGGCGTTTTATCGGGCGGCGGAGGCTGTCGGTCGATTGCCGCCCGCCGAGCGGGAAGCGCGGTTGCGGGCATTGTCCAGGCCGGACAAGCCCTCTATGCTGACAGGCGATCTTTCGCCAGGAGCCGAACGCCCGTGACCGCAACTCCCCCTCTGCTCGAAGTCCGCGACCTGTCGGTTGCCTTTGGCGCAACCCCCGCGGTGAAACAGGTCTCGTTCGCGCTCGAGCGCGGCGAGACGCTGGCCCTGGTGGGCGAGAGCGGCTCCGGCAAGTCGGTGTCGGCGCTCTCGATCCTGCAATTGTTGCCCTATCCCCACGCCCGCCATCCGAGCGGCGGCATCCGCCTGCGTGGCGAGGAACTGCTGGGCGCGACGCCGGCTCGCCTGCGCGAGGTGCGCGGCAATCAGATCGCCATGGTGTTCCAGGAGCCGATGACCTCGCTGAATCCCTTGCACTCCATCGAGAAGCAGATCGGCGAGACGCTGACGCTGCATAAAGGATTGAGCGGCGCGCGGCTGCGGACGCGGATTCGGGAATTGCTGGATCTGGTCGGTTTGCCCGACGCCGCGCAGCGCCTGAATGCATTGCCGCATGAACTGTCTGGCGGCCAGCGTCAACGGGTGATGATCGCCATGGCGCTGGCCAACGAACCCGACATTCTCATCGCCGACGAGCCGACCACCGCCCTCGATGTCACCATCCAGGCCCAGATTCTGAAGCTGTTGAAAGACCTGCAAGCGCGGTTCGGCATGGCGATCCTGTTCATCACCCACGATCTGAGCATCGTTCGCAAGATGGCGGATCGGGTGTGCGTGATGCGGGCTGGCGAAGTGGTGGAGTCGGGCGCGGTCGCCGATCTTTTCGCCAACCCTCGGCATCCCTATACCCGCCAATTGTTGGCCGCCGAGCCCCAGGGCGACCCGCCGCCCGAGATCGCCGACGCCCCGGACGTGATGGTCGGCGAAAGTCTGAAGGTCTGGTTCCCGCTCAAGCGCGGCGTGCTGCGGCGTGTGGTGGATCATGTCAAGGCGGTGGACGGGGTCGATGTGAGCGTCCGCGAAGGGCAGACCCTCGGCGTGGTGGGGGAGAGCGGTTCCGGCAAGACCACGCTGGGGCTGGCGCTGTTGCGGCTGTTGGCCAGCGAGGGCGCGATTCGGTTCAAGGGCCGGCGGATCGACGGCATGGGAAGCAGCGCGCTGCGCCCCTTGCGTAAGGCCATGCAGATCGTGTTTCAGGATCCATTCGGTTCGCTCAGCCCTCGATTATCGGTGGGCGAGATCGTCGAGGAAGGCTTGCTGGTGCATGGCTTGGCCGGTGATCGCGCCACTCGCCGCGCCCGAATTAGCCAGGCGCTGGAGGAGGTGGGGCTGGACCCGGCGACCCAGGATCGTTATCCCCACGAATTTTCCGGTGGCCAGCGCCAGCGCATCGCCATCGCCCGCGCCCTGGCCTTGCAGCCGCGCCTGCTGATTCTGGACGAACCGACCAGCGCGCTGGACGTGTCGGTGCAGGCGCAGATCGTGGATTTGCTGCGCGAGTTGCAGCGCCGTCATCGACTGGCCTATGTCTTCATCAGCCACGATCTGCGGGTGGTGCGCGCCCTGGCCAATCATCTGCTGGTGATGAAAAATGGCCGGGTGGTGGAAGCGGGGCCGGCGCGGCGAGTGTTCGCCGCGCCTCGGCATCCGTATACCCAGGCACTGCTGGCGGCGGCGTTGAATCTGGAGACGGCGAGCGGCGACGGCGCGGTGTCGAGCTGACGCCAGTTTTACCAGTGTCCACTTACCTTGTACAACCAACCATCGATTAAGGAGATACCTTGGCCAAGCCCAACTATCAGTACGAAAAGCGGCAGAAAGATCTCGCCAAGAAAAAGAAGCAGGAAGAGAAACAGGAAGAGAAGCGCCAGCGCAAGTTGGACAAGAGCGGCGTCCCACCGACAGAGACGCCGAACCAGCCATCGTAGCCGGGAGCGTGAAATTTCCGGCCACCGAAAAAGCCGGCTTGCGCCGGCTTTTTTCTCGTTTCCACACTCCCGCGTGGGAATGCCGGTTGGGCCGCTCCAGCGGCCCGCGACGCCGGAGCGTCGCCGGGAACGAGGCTCCCACGCTGGAGCGTGGGAGCCAGGCAGACCCGGCAAAATTTATGCGGCAATCCACTGGAGATCATAGTGCCCATAACAACAAAGCCGGTGGAAACCGGCTTTGTCGGGGACTGCTCCGGGCGTAGCGCAATCGGGCTACGCGGCAATCGCCATCAGGCAACCACCTTCCAGACTTCGGGGGCCTTTTCGACGCGCTTGCCAAACTCCTTGCGCTGATTTTCGAGTTCCGGCGGCAGTTTCTCGCCGAACTTGTCGAAGAAGCCCTTGATTTCCTCGACCTCGCTGGCCGCCTCGGCGCGGCTGATATTGGTGATGGCCTCGAATTGCTCCTTGGAAAAATCCAGGCCGTTCAAGTCCAGATCTTCGTAGCGAGGCATCAATCCGAACGAGCTTTCCACGGCGCCGACCTGGCCATTGACGCGCTCCACGATCCACTTGAGGACCCGCATGTTCTGACCGTAGCCCGGCCACGCAAATTTGCCGTTGGCATCCTTGCGGAACCAGTTGGTCCGGAAAATCATGGGCAGCTTGACGCCGGCTTTCTTGCCCATGTTGATCCAGTGACCCCAGTACGCCGCCATGTTGTAGCCGCAGAACGGTAGCATGGCGAACGGATCGCGCCGGATGCCGGTCACGCCGATGGCCGCCGCCGTGGCTTCCGAACCCATGGTGGCCGCCATGAACACGCCATGATTCCAATCGTAGGCTTGATAGACCAGCGGGAAGGTCTTGGACAAACGACCGCCGAAGATGAAGGCCGAAATCGGTACGCCGGCGGGGTCCTCCCAGGCCGGGTCGATGGTCGGGCATTGCGCCGCCGGCGCGGTGAAGCGCGAGTTGGCGTGCGCGCCCGGCCGACCGCAGTCCGGCGTCCAGTCGTTGCCTTGCCAGTCGATACCGTGCGCCGGGGGCGCCACGCCCATGCCTTCCCACCACACGTCGCCATCGTCGGTCAGCACGACGTTGGTGAAAATGCAGTTCTCCTTGATCGATTCCATCGCCATGGGGTTGGAATCGTAGGAGGTGCCGGGCGCGACGCCGAAGAAGCCGGCTTCGGGGTTAATGGCGCGCAGCGTGCCATCGGGGCGAGGCTTGATCCAGGCGATGTCGTCGCCGACGGTCAGCGCCTTCCAGTTGCCGAAGCCCTTGGGCGGGACGATCATGGCCAGGTTGGTCTTGCCGCAGGCGCTGGGGAAGGCCGCCGCGACATAGGTCTTCTCGCCCTTGGGCGATTCGAGCCCCAGGATCAGCATGTGCTCGGCCAGCCAGCCTTCGTCGCGGGCCATCGCCGAGGCGATGCGCAGCGCCAGGCATTTCTTGCCGAGCAGGGCGTTGCCGCCGTAACCCGACCCGTAGGACCAAATCTCGCGGGTTTCGGGATAATGCACGATGGCCTTGCGGCTGATGTCCGGCTCGCACGGCCAGGGCACGTCTTGCTGACCCGGGGCCAGCGGCGCGCCGACCGAATGCACGCAGGGGATGTAGAAGCCGTCGCTGCCCAACGTGTCCAGCACCTTCTGACCCATGCGGGTCATGATCCGCATGTTGACCACCACATAGGGGGAATCGGTGATCTCGATGCCGATTTGAGCAATCGGGCTGCCGATCGGCCCCATGCTGAAGGGAATGATGTACATGGTGCGGCCGCGCATGCAGCCGGCGAACTGTTCCTTGAGTTGGGCGCGCATTTCGGCGGGGGGCGCCCAGTTGTTGGTCGGGCCGGCGTCGTCCTTCGACTCGGAGCAGATGAAGGTGCGATCCTCGACCCGAGCCACGTCGGACGGATGGGAGCGGGCGAGATAGGAGTTGGGTCGTTTCTCGGGGTTCAGACGAATGAACGTGCCGCCGTCCACCATCAACTGACACAGCCGGTCATACTCTTCTTGCGAGCCGTCGGCCCATTCGATCTTGGCGGGCTGGGTCAGGGCGGCGATCTCATCCACCCATTTCAACAGGTTGGCGTTATTGGTCCGATTCTTACCGTCATGAGCGACTGTCATCTAGGGACTCTCCCGTGGTTTATTCAAGTGGGATGGGGTTGAGGAGCCTTCAAACGGGGCTGGCTTGCCGCCGTCCGCGCTGGAGATTGGCCGGACGCGACCCTTGCTGGACCGGTTCTATCATAGGGGTTAAGGTTATCATCAAGCCATCCAGGATGCCACCGGAACGGCGCCGTTCGACCATGGAAAGAGACTATGGTCACCATAGTTTCTTCGTGGGATGGAGCGGTGATGATTTCACCAGGATCGGTTGGCGTGTCCGCGGGGCGGACTGGTTTGATCCCGATCCGATTACCCCAGGCAACGAGGAACAGCGTGAACGACAAGAACGACCAGACAGAATCCACCGCCGGGCGGGATGAGGTGGCTCTCTTTGCCGACGGCGCCTGTTCCGGCAATCCCGGCCCCGGCGGTTGGGGCGTGCTGCTTCGCTACCGGGGGCATGAAAAAGAACTGTCCGGCGCCGAGCCGGCCACCACCAACAACCGCATGGAACTGCTGGCGGTCATCCAGGGGTTGGAGGCGCTGAAGCGGCCGGCGCGGGTGCGCGTTTGCACCGATAGCCAGTACGTGATGAAAGGCGTCACCGAATGGCTGGCGGCCTGGAAACGGCGCGGCTGGAAGACCGCCGACCGCCAGCCGGTCAAGAACGTGGATCTCTGGCTGCGACTGGAAACCGCCCTGGCTCCACACCGGGTCGAATGGCGATGGGTGCGCGGCCATGCCGGTCACCCGGAAAACGAGCGGGTGGACCAACTGGCCACGGCCGCGCGCGGTCGCTTGAAATCCACCAGAGACCGAGGCAATCCATAGCTTATGAACGAACGTCAGGTCGTGCTCGATACCGAAACCACCGGGCTTGACCCCAGCCAAGGGCATCGGGTCATCGAGATCGGTTGTATCGAATTGCTGAATCGGCGACCGACTCGCCACCGATTTCACGTCTATCTGCAACCCGACCGCGCCATCGACGCCGAGGCGCTGCGGGTGCATGGCATCACCAGCGACTTTCTCGCCAGCCAGCCGCGCTTCCCGGATATCGCCGACGAATTCTTGCATTTCGTCCAGGGCGCCGAACTGATCGTTCACAACGCGCCGTTCGATCTGGGTTTTATCAACCACGAACTACGCCGGTGCGGTCGCGGTCAGACGGTTTTGGAGCAGTTCTGCGCGGTGGTCGACACCCTGCTCATGGCCCGGCAACGCCATCCAGGTCAGCGCAACAGCCTGGATGCGCTGTGCAAGCGCTACAACATCGACAATTCCCAGCGCACCCTGCACGGCGCCCTACTGGACGCGGAAATCCTGGCCGATGTCTATCTGGCGATGACCCGCCAGCAGGATTCGCTGTTCGTGCCGGCGACCGCGACCGAGGCGACACTGAATCGCGCCGAGGCCCGTCGCGCGGCATCGCGCCACGATCGGCCGCCGTTGCCGGTGATTCGCGCCGACGCCGAGGAATGCGCCGCTCACGCGCGCTATCTGGATATGTTGGATAAGAGCAGTGGCGGGCCGTGCGTGTGGCGGCGGCTGGAACCGACAAGTCCGGCCTAAACTCGATAATACTCCCGATACCAGGCCACGAAGCGGGCCACGCCGACCTCGATCGGCGTGCCGGGCTGATAGCCGACATCCTTGACCAGCGCCTCGACGTCGGCGTAGGTATCCGGCACGTCGCCCGGTTGCATCGGCAGCAGGTTCTTGATGGCCTTGCGGCCCAGACAGTCTTCCAGCACTTCGATATAGCGCATCAACTCGACGGGGCGGTGACTGCCGATGTTGTACAGCCGGTAGGGAGCATGACTGGTGGCGGGGTCCGGGTTCTCGCTCGACCAGCCGGGGTCCGGCGTCGCCACCCGGTCCAATACCCGAATCACGCCCTCGACGATGTCGTCGATGTAGGTGAAATCTCGCCGATGATGACCGTAATTGAATACATCGATCGGCTGGCCGGCCAGAATGGCGCGGGTGAACAGGAACAACGCCATGTCGGGTCGGCCCCAGGGACCGTAGACGGTGAAGAACCGCAGGCCGGTGGTCGGCAGGCCGTAAAGATGGCTGTAGGTATGCGCCATCAGCTCATTGGCCTTCTTGGTGGCCGCGTACAGACTGAGCGGGTGATCGACGTTGTCGTGGACCGAGAACGGCATTCGGGTGTTGGCGCCGTACACCGAACTGGTCGAGGCGTACACCAGGTGCTCGACCCCATGATGGCGGCAGGCTTCCAGCACGTTGACGAAGCCGACCAGATTGGAGTCCACGTAAACATGGGGATTTTGGATCGAGTAGCGCACTCCCGCCTGGGCCGCCAGATTCACCACCCGTCGCGGCTGGTGCTCGGCGAAGGTGGCGGTCAGCATTGCTCGATCCTCCAGGCTGGCCCGCACCTCGGTAAAGCCAGAATGCGCCTGCAACCGGGCCAGCCGCGCCTGTTTCAGATTCACATCGTAATAATCGTTCAGGTTGTCGTAACCGATGACTTCGTCGCCGCGTTCCAGCAGGCGCGACGCCAGCGCCGCGCCGATGAAGCCGGCGTTCCCCGTGACCAGGGTTTTCATAGCCGGCCATCCACGGTGGCGGCCGGCAGCAGGTACTTGACATCGAACAGCACCGCGACCGACTTGCCCAGGGCACGGATGCGCTCAACGCCCATCTCGCGGAACTGGTCGTGCGCCACCGCCAGAATGATGGCGTCGTAATGTCCGGATTTGGGTTGCGTAACCGGCACGATCCCGTATTCGCGCATGGCTTCTTGTGGATCCACCCAGGGGTCGTACACGTCGACGCAAGCGCGGTAGTCACGGAATTCCCGGAGGATGTCCACCACGCGGGTGTTGCGCAGATCCGGGCAATTTTCCTTGAAGGTCAGACCCATGATCAATACATTGGCGTCCATGACCGGAATATGCTTCTGGGTCATGAGCTTGACCACCCGTTGCGCCACGTGGGCACCCATGCCGTCGTTGGTGCGCCGACCCGCCAGGATCATTTCCGGGTGGAAGCCGATCTCCTGCGCCTTGTGGGTCAAATAGTAAGGGTCCACGCCGATGCAGTGGCCGCCCACCAGTCCCGGTCGGAACGGCAGAAAGTTCCACTTGGAGCCGGCGGCGAGCAGCACTTCCTCGGTGTCGATGCCCAGGCGGTCGAACAGCAGCGCCAGTTCGTTGATCAGGGCGATGTTGACGTCGCGCTGGGTGTTTTCGATCACCTTGGCCGCTTCCGCCACCCGGATGCTGGATGCCCGGTGGGTACCGGCGGTGATGATGCGCCGGTAGAGGGCGTCCACGAAATCGGCGACTTCGGGGGTGGAGCCGGAAGTGACCTTGCGGATGGTGGTGACCCGATGTTCCTTGTCGCCGGGGTTGATGCGCTCCGGGCTGTAGCCGGCGAAAAAATCCACGTTGAAGCGCAAGCCCGATTCCCGTTCCAAGATCGGCACGCAGACCTCCTCGGTCGCGCCGGGGTAGACCGTCGATTCATAGATCGCTACATCACCAGGCTTCAGAAGCCAGCCCACGGTCGTGCTGGCACCGATCAGTGGTCGGAAATCCGGGCGCTTGTGTTCATCCACGGGGGTCGGCACCGTGACGATGTAGACATTGCAGTCAGCCAAGTCCTCGGCGCGGTGGGTATAGCGCAGATATTCGGCCCGCCGCAATTCCTCGGCGGCGACTTCCAGCGTGCCATCGATGCCGGCTTGCAATTCCCGGATGCGCGCTTCGTTGATGTCCAGGCCCAGCGTGGGGAACTGCTTGCCGAATTCGACCGCTAGGGGCAGTCCCACATAACCGAGACCCACGATGCCAACGCGGGTGGTAGCGAGATCGAGCATCGGTCAGGCTCCGTTTTTTCGGATTACGATTGCGGATTATTTCACCCGCATTCCCGGCTCGGCGCCAGCATCGGGGGCGAGCAGGTAAATTCCACCGCCGCCACCCGCCGCCAGCACCATGCCTTCGGAAACGCCAAAGCGCATCTTGCGCGGTGCAAGATTGGCGACCATCACCGTCAGCCGGCCTTGCAAATCCTCGGGGGTATAGGCGGATTTGATGCCGGCGAACACCTGGCGGGTTTCGCCGCCGAGGTCCAGTTCCAGCCGCACCAGCTTGTCGGCGCCAGCCACCGCTTCGGCCTTGGCGATGCGCGCCACCCGCAAATCCACCTTGGCGAAATCGTCGATGGTGACGATCGGGCCGATCGGATCGTCCACCAGTGGTCCACTGGGTTTGGCGGCCCCCTCGGCGGGGGGATAGCTTTCCTTTGAATCCTCGACCATGGCGGTAATCTGGGCCATCTCCACCCGCTGCATCAGCGGCTTGAATTCGGCGATGACATGATCGAGCAGCGGGGCGTCCAAATCGGCCCAGCGCAGCGGCGGAATTTGCAGGAATTGCTCCACCTGGGCGGCCATGCCGGGCAGCACTGGCTTGAGATAAATCATCAGCACCCGGAACAGGTTCAGGCCCATGCCGCACACGGCCTGAACCTCGGCCTCGGCGCCGGGCTGTTTGGCCAGCGCCCAGGGTTTCTTTTCGTCGATGTACTGATTGGCGCGGTCGGCCAGCGCCATGATTTCGCGCATGGCCCGGCCGAATTCGCGCCCTTCGTAAGCCTGGGCAATGGAAGCGCCGGCGGCGACGAATTCCGCGTACAGCGCCGGCTCGGCGAGTGGGTCGGCCAGTCGACCCTCAAAGCGGCGAGTGATGAAACCGGCGCAGCGACTGGCGATATTGACCAGTTTGCCCACCAGGTCGCTGTTGACCCGCTGCGCGAAATCCTCGAAATTCAGGTCGAGGTCGTCGATGCCGTCGCTGAGCTTGCTGGCGAAGTAGTAGCGCAAATATTCTGGGCGCAGATGGTTGAGATAGGTGCGGGCCTTGATGAAGGTGCCGCGCGATTTCGACATCTTCTGGCCGTCCACGGTCAGGAAACCGTGGCAATGCACCGCCGTCGGCTTGCGGAAACCGGCGCCGGTCAGTTCCGCCGGCCAGAACAGGATGTGGAAATAGGCGATGTCCTTGCCGATGAAGTGAACCACCTCGGCGTCGCTCTCGGGGTTCCAAAAATCCTCGAATTTCAGGCCGACCCGGTCGCAATAGTGTTGGAAGCTGGCCATGTAGCCGATGGGCGCGTCCAGCCAGACGTAGAAATACTTGCCGGGCGCGTCGGGGATTTCAAAACCCCAGTACGGGGCGTCGCGGGAGATGTCCCATTCCTGCAAGCCGGCGGTGAACCATTCGTCCAGCTTGTTGACCATTTGCGGCTGAATCGGCCCGCTGGCGATCCAGTCCTTCAGCAGGGCCTCGAAATCGGCCAGCTTGAAAAAGAAATGCAAAGATTCCTTGAGGATCGGCGTCGCGCCGGAGACCACCGAGCGGGGATTTTTCAGGTCGGTGGGCGCGTAGGTCGCCCCGCAGTTCTCGCAACTGTCGCCGTACTGGTCGAGCGCGCCGCAGCGTGGACACTCGCCCTTGATGAAACGGTCCGGCAAAAACATCTGCTTTTCCGGGTCGTAGGCCTGGGTGATGACCCGGCGGCTGACGTAACCGCCCTTGTCCAGTCGGCGGTAGATCAATTCGGCGTAATGGCGGCATTCCGGGGAATGCGTCGAATGATAATTGTCAAACTCGATCAGGAAGTCGGCGAAATCGGCGCGATGTTCCCGCCAGACCCGCTCGATGAGTTGCTCCGGGGTGACGCCGTCCTGCTCGGCGCGCAGCATGATCGGGGTGCCGTGGGCGTCGTCGGCGCAGACGTAATGGCATTCGTGACCGCGCAGCTTCTGAAAGCGGACCCAGATGTCGGTCTGGATGTATTCGACCAGATGGCCGATGTGGATCGGCCCATTCGCATAGGGCAGGGCGCTGGTGACGAGGATGCGGCGGGTCGGGTGGCTCATGGCGCGGACAATTACGGTCGCTGAACGGGAAAAAACGTTAAATTAGCAGTATTCCCACGCTCTCGCTACCCTCGCGAGTGGGGCAATGGTGGCGCCAATGAGGAGGTTAATCTTGAAAATCAAAGTGTTGTCCAGTTTGATCGTTGCGGCGTCGTTGGCGGTTCAAGCAGCGCGCGCCGGCGTGGAGACGAGGGCCGAGGAAATCTGGAGCGAGAATTTTTGCGAGCAGGCGGTGTCACTGGCCATACAGCATGGCGAATCCCCGAAACAACTCAATATGGTGAGTTGCCGGCTGCTGAACTACTATCAGCCGTCTTATTGGCAATGCGTGATCGACGCCCTGCGGGCCAATTCCAGCCTCAAGTTGGAAGCCGCGCGCCAGAAGTGCCTGGCCGAGTATTGAGCGAAAGCCCTCGGCGGGGATGACCGGCGAGCGATTTTGCCGAAATCGGCTTGTTTTTTTAATCTTAATTTTAAGGAGCCTGAATGATGACCGCCTTGTCGCGCGCCGATGTGGAAAACACCCTCAAGGGTTACGTGGACCCTTATCTGGAGAAGGACCTGGTCTCCGCCAAGTGCGTCAAGACGATTCGGACCGAGGGGGGACGGGTTGAGGTCGAGGTGGAATTGGGATTTCCAGCAGTCGGCTATCGAGACGCGCTAAGCGCCGCGCTCCGCGAGCGGTTGGCGGCGCTGCCGGGCGTCGGCGAGGTGGCGATTCGGGTGGAAAGCCGGATCATCGCCCACGAAGTGCAAAAGGGGTTGAAGCCACTGCCGGGCGTCAAGAATATCATCGCCGTGGCGTCCGGCAAGGGCGGGGTCGGTAAATCCACCACGGCGGTCAATCTGGCGTTGGCGCTGAATATTGAGGGCGCGACCGTCGGCTTGCTGGACGCCGATATCTACGGTCCCAGCCAGCCGCGGATGCTGGGCGCGTCCGAGCGGCCGGAGTCGCGGGACGGCAAGACCATGGAACCGGTCGTCAGTCACGGCATTCAGTCCATGTCCATCGGCTATCTGATCGAGGAGGAAACGCCGATGGTCTGGCGCGGACCGATGGTGACCCAGGCGCTGGAGCAGTTGTTGCGCGACACCCGTTGGCAAAATCTCGATTATCTGATCATCGACCTGCCGCCGGGCACGGGCGACACGCAACTGACCCTGGCGCAGAAAGTACCCGTCAGCGGCGCGATCATCGTCACCACCCCGCAGGACATCGCCCTGCTGGACGCGCGCAAGGGACTGAAGATGTTCGAGAAGGTCGAGGTGCCGGTGCTGGGCGTCGTCGAGAACATGAGCATCCATATCTGTTCGAAGTGCGGCCACGAGGAGCATGTCTTCGGCGAGGGGGGTGGGCAACGCATGGCCGCGCAATGCAATGTCCCGCTCCTGGGCGCGCTGCCGCTGGATATCCGCATCCGCGAGGAAACGGACGGTGGCCAGCCGACCGTGGCGGCTGAACCGAACAGCCGCATCGCTGGCCTGTATCGGGACATTGCCCGCCGCGCCGCCGCCCGGCTGTCGTTGCAGGCGAGGAATTACAGCCACCGGTTTCCCAATATCGTGATCCAGAACACCTGAGGCTCCCATCATGCGGCTGTGTGATCGCGACATCGAACGCTGCCTGGACGAGGGCCGAATCCGCATCGAACCGCGCCCTGTCCCCGGCAAGATCAACGGAGTCAGCGTGGACCTGCATCTGGGCAGCCGGTTTCGGGTGTTCAACGATCACGCCGCGTCCCATATCGATCTCAGCGGTCCGCGCGAGGCGGTGGATCACGCCATCAACCGGATCATGAGCAAGGAGATCCGGATCGGCGCGGCCGACGCCTTCTTCCTCCATCCCGGCGAACTGGCCCTGGCGGCGACCGCCGAGACGATCACGGTGCCGGACGATTTGGTGGGCTGGCTGGACGGCCGCTCCAGCCTGGCCCGGCTGGGGTTGATGGTCCACGTCACCGCCCACCGCATCGATCCCGGCTGGAGCGGGGCCATCGTGCTGGAGTGCTTCAACAGCGGCAAGCTGCCGCTGGCGCTGCGGCCCGGCATGGCGATTTGCGCCATCAGCTTTGAGACCCTCACCGGCCCCGCCATCCGGCCCTACGACAAGCGCCAGGACGCCAAATACCGGCGCCAGACTGGCCCGACTCCCAGCCGGATCGGCGACGACGAGCCGCTCGACCAAGGCCATTGAGCCCGCGCTTGATGGATGAAAGAAACCACGCCCGTTTGTCGTCGCAGCCCTTTCACCCGTCGCTAAAACCGGCCCGATGCGACGCGTGTGGACGGCGCGCGAACGCTTCCGCCAACACTTCTTGCCCCACGGCGGCAAATCCGCCGCGGTAACGGGACAGTCGGGCCGGGCCGCTCACGCCGCCACCTTGAACGACGCCTTGTTCTGCGCATAGGAAATGGCTTCCTCGCGACTGACCAGTCCCTTCTTGATGACCTCCTGCAGCGCCTGATCGAGGGTCTGCATCCCATGGGCCGCGCCGGTCTGGATGGAGGAGTACATCTGCGCCACCTTGTCCTCGCGGATCAGATTGCGAATGGCTGGAATGCCGACCATGATCTCATGCACCGCCATCCGGCCGCCGCCCTTTTTCTTGAGCAGCGCCTGCGAGATGACCGCGCGCAGCGATTCGGACAACATCGAGCGCACCATCGGTTTCTCGCCGGCCGGGAATACGTCGATGATGCGGTCGATGGTCTTGGGCGCGGAACTGGTATGCAGGGTGCCGAACACCAGGTGGCCGGTCTCGGAGGCGGTCAGCGCCAGCCGGATGGTTTCCTGGTCGCGCATTTCGCCGACCAGGATGATGTCCGGGTCCTCGCGCAGGGCCGAACGCAGCGCCTCGTTGAACCCCAGCGTATCGCGATGCACCTCGCGCTGATTGACCAGGCAGCGCTGGCTCTGGTGAACGAATTCGATCGGGTCCTCGATGGTCAGGATATGGCCATACTCGTTCTTGTTGATGTGGTCGATCATCGCCGCCAGGGTGGTCGATTTGCCCGACCCGGTCGGTCCCGTCACCAGGACCAGCCCGCGCGGCACATCGATCAAATCCCGAAACACCGCCGGACAGCCCAGATCGTCCAGCGTCTGGATCAGGGTGGGAATGGTGCGGAACACGCCCGCCGCCCCCCGGTTCTGGTTGAAGGCGTTGACGCGGAACCGGGCCAGCTTGGGAATCTCGAACGAGAAGTCGCACTCCAGGAATTCGTCGTAGTCCTTGCGCTGCTTGTCGTTCATGATGTCGTAGATCAGGCCGTGGACCTGCTTGTGCTCCAACGCCGGCACGTTGATGCGGCGCACGTCGCCATCCACCCGGATCATCGGCGGCAGGCCGGCCGACAGATGCAGGTCCGAGGCTTTGTTCTGCACGGAAAAGGTCAATAGTTCGTCGAGGGTCATGGCGATTGCTCCCGCTGGGGCGTTGAATGACGGCGCGCTGATGAGCCGCGCCGCTGAATCGGATTACAAAATTTAGTATATATCTACCGCAAGTCTTGCATCGCGTCGTCCGTCCAGGGAATCCAGCCCGCATGACCATCGATTTCGCCGACCGCCTCCACGCCGTGCGGGAGCGCCTCCACGCCGCCGAACGCCGGTTTCGACGCCCGCCCGACGCGGTGCGCCTGCTGGCGGTCAGCAAGACCCAACCGGCGGCCGCCGTCGCCGCCATGGCAGCCGCCGGCCAGACCTGCTTTGGGGAAAACTACGTTCAGGAAGCGCTGGACAAAATGGCCGAACTGGCGCCGCTGGCCCTGGAATGGCACTTCATCGGCCCGATTCAGGCCAACAAGACCCGACCCATCGCCGAACGCTTCGCCTGGGTCCATAGCCTGGACCGGCTGAAGATCGCCGAGCGGTTGAGCGCGCAACGGCCCGAATCCCTGCCGCCCCTCAATGTCTGCCTGCAAGTCAACATCGACCGGGAACCCACCAAGCATGGCCTGGACCCGGCGAACGTGGGCGAAATCGCCGCGGCGATTGCTGTATTGCCCCGATTGCGGCTGCGCGGCCTGATGGCGATTCCCGCCCCGGCGGCGGATTTCGTCGCGCAACGCCAGGCTTTCGCCCGGCTGCGCGTCTTGCAAGCGCAACTCGTGACGACGGGCCTGGCGCTGGATACCCTGTCGATGGGCATGTCCGACGATCTGGAAGCCGCCATCGCCGAGGGGGCGACCCTGGTGCGAGTGGGCACGGCTCTGTTCGGGCCGCGCCGCTGAGCGGCGACTTTACGCTATGCTAGCGCCACGCTGACCCCAATCGCCCCGTTCCGAGAACTGACCATGTCGCCATCCCGTCCCTCGTTCGGTTCCGCCACGCGCGGTGGGTTACTCGGCCTGCTGCTGTTGATCGTTCCACTCCTGCTGGGCGCCGACGACGACTTCCTGCGCGAAATCGAGGACGAGGCCCGGCGACAGGCGGCGATCCTGATCACCACTCCGCCGCCGGCGCCGTCCCTCACGTCCGACACTGGCGCTGACCGGCTGGAGGCGGGACTCGATCCAGCCACCTTCGAACAGGCGCTGCGCCGCAGCCTGCCGGGCACCTACACGGTCTATCAGCAGCTCAACACCCGACGCAAGCAACAACTCTACCAGGCCTATCAGAACAACAATCAGCTCACCAGCATCAGCGAGCGGGCCGCTCAATTGCTGAGCGGTAAACCTTGAAGCGGACGCACCCGCGTCATCCTCCCATGGACGCCCGGATCGAACCGGGGTCCATCCGGTCCCAAATCCACGAGGCGGAAATGAAAGACACCTCCATTGCCTTCATCGGCGGCGGCAACATGGCCCGCAGCCTGATCGGCGGCCTGATCGCCAGCGGCAGCGCCCCGACTTCCCTCTGGGTGGCCGAACCCGACGCCGGCCAGCGGGAAATCCTACGCGGACGGTTCGGCGTTCACACCGGCGTCGACAACCGGGACATCGCGGCCCGGGCCGGCGTCGTGGTGCTGGCGGTCAAGCCGCAGGTGCTGCGCCCGGTGGCCAAGGAACTGGCCGGGATCGTCGGCGAACGCCAGCCGCTGGTGATTTCCATCGCCGCCGGCGTGCGCGAGCCCGACATTCGCCGCTGGCTGGGCGGCAACGCCGCCATCGTCCGCGCCATGCCCAACACGCCGGCCCTGGTCGGCAGCGGCGCCACCGCGTTGTTCGCCAACGCCCAGGTCAGCGACGGCCAGCGACAAACCGCCGAATCGATTCTGCGGGCCGTCGGTCTGGTCGTATGGGTGGCTGCGGAAGGTCTGCTGGACGCGGTCACCGCCCTGTCGGGTAGCGGCCCCGCCTACTTTTTCCTGCTGATGGAAACCCTGGAGAAGATTGGCGTCCGGCTTGGCCTGGAGCCCGAGGTTTCGCGCCTGCTGACGATCCAGACCGCGTTCGGCGCCGCCAAGATGGCGCTGGAAAGCCCCGATAACGCGGCCGCGTTGCGCGCCCGGGTCACCTCGCCGGGCGGCACCACCGAGCGGGCGATCAGCGTGTTCCAGGACGAGCAACTCGATGTTCTGATCGCCAAGTCGTTGAACGCTTCGTTGGCGATTTTGGAAACGCCGGCCTTGTTGGCCGAGGGGCTGGACGATCTGGTCGCCAAGGCGCTGGAAGCCGCCCGCCATCGTTCGGTGGAACTGGGCGATCTGCTGGGAGGCCAGCCATGACCGCGACGGTTTTTCTGATTCAAACCCTGTTCGGTTTTTACATTCTGGCGGTGATGCTGCGCTTTCTGCTGCAATGCGTGCGGGCCGATTTCTACAACCCGTTGGTGCAGTTCCTGGTCCGCATCACCAATCCGCCGCTGCTGCCGCTGCGTCGGATCATACCCGGCTACCGGGGACTGGACCTGGCGTCGGTGGTGCTGGCCTTCGCCCTGCAACTGGTCGAGGTGTTGCTGATAGCCCTGCTGTTCGACCGCGCCCTCGGCGTCGGTGGCCTGCTGCTGCTGACCGTGATGGAATTGTTCAAGCTGCTGATCAACATCTATCTGTGGGGCGTGATCATCCAGGCGGTGCTGAGCTGGATCAACCCCGATCCCTATCATCCGGCGGCGCGGGTGCTGGCCCAGTTGACCGCACCGCTGCTGCGGCCCGCCCGGCGACTGTTGCCGCCGATTTCCGGCGTGGACCTGTCGCCGATGCTGGTGGTGGTGGCGCTGATCTTCGTCAGCCTGCTGCTCCAGGATTTTCTTGGGCTGCTGACCGGCTTGCGCTGACTCCATGGCGGCTGGCTATCGCTGGGACGGCCCGGACCTGATCCTTCAGGTGCGGGCGCGGCCGCGCGCTGGTCGCGACGAATGGGTGGGATTGCGGGAAGATCGGTTTCAGGTGCGCATCGCCGCGCCGCCGGTGGATGGCCTGGCGAACGCCCGCCTGCGGGAATTTCTGGCCGACCTGTTTGGAGTCGCCAAAAGTCAGGTGACGCTGCTGGCCGGCGAAACCGGCCGTGACAAGCGGTGGCGCATCGTCGCGCCGAGGCGGTGGCCACCCGGCATCGAATCACCCGCCACGCCCTAAATCCACCGCGCCGGTGTTCTCTCCAAAAGCGGTGACGGCAACCGCGCCTCGGTGCAACTCGCCAGATGGCCACGGGTCACAACGGGTACCGACCGCCACCGAGACCCGCGCCATGCTGATCCAACGCCCCGCTGACATCCGCCCGTCCGAAATTACCCCACCCGCGTTGTACGCCCGCCGCCGCGAGTTCTTGAAAACCGCCGCCGCGCTGGGTCTCGGCGCGCTGCTGCCGGCGGCATTGCGCGAGGCCCAGTCGGCTCCGCCCGCCGACGATCTCCAACCGACACCCTACAAGGACATCACGACCTACAACAATTTTTACGAATTCGGCCCCAGCAAGACCGATCCGGCCGAGAACGCCGGCAGCCTGAAGACCAGGCCCTGGACCGTGACGGTCGAGGGCCATTGCGAAAAACCGGGTCAGTACGCGCTGGAGGATTTCCTGGCCCCACACCCACCGGAGGAGCGCATCTACCGGCTGCGTTGCGTCGAAGCCTGGTCCATGGTCGTCCCGTGGCTCGGCATTCCACTGAGCAAAATCCTGCCGCGCTTCCAGCCCACCGCCAGCGCGAAATACGTCGAATTCACCACCCTGCTCGACCCCGCGCAAATGCCGGGGCAACGTACCCGCTTGCTGCCTTGGCCTTACGTCGAGGGCTTGCGGATGGACGAAGCCATGCACCCGCTGACCCTGTTGACGACGGGGCTGTACGGCAAGGAGTTACCCAACCAGAACGGTGCTCCACTGCGACTGGTCACACCGTGGAAATACGGCTTCAAGAGCATCAAGTCCATCGTGAAAATCCGCTTTGTCGAGCAGCAACCGCGCACCACCTGGGCCAGTGAAGGCCCCAGCGAATACGGCTTTTACGCCAACGTCAACCCCGAAGTAGATCATCCGCGCTGGAGCCAGAAACGGGAGCGGCGCATCGGCGAATTGTTCCGCCGCGACACGCTGCCGTTCAACGGCTACGCCGAACAGGTGGCCGGTCTCTATGCCGGGATGGACCTGCGCAAGAATTATTGAGGACGCAAATCCGCCGGCGGGCGCGAACCCTTCGGCGGTGGACAACAAACCAGGGATTTCCGGATACCCCCCGCCCGGCAACGGCGGAATCGCCACCGTCAGCGCAAGAGAGTGGCAGGATTCCACCGGCTGGAGGTATGGACTCCAGCCAATGTGATGGGCGAGATAGAACACCGATTCAGCGACGCGAATAGCTATCGCGGGATGCAGCCGCGCCCCAGGGAATTGGTGCAAGATCCGGATTGCACCCCTTGCGCTTGATACCGTTGCGTGTCTGCCTGCCTGTGCGATGACTCATGCTCAACCCGGCTGGGTTGCCGGGTATCTCTGTGGTGGTGCTCATGGTGGTACTCATGCTCAACCCGCCTGGATTGCCCTACTAGCTCTTGATAGCGTCGCTCGTTCTCTGCCTGGCGCTGGCGAATCTCTCGTACCGCTGCCGATTCCTCCTCGCGCCGGCCATACGATTCGGTGGGCGACGTTTGAGTCTGTGTGACCCTCGCCCGTTCAGCTTGCAACGCTTGCTCATAGTTCCGTCGCACTGCCGCCGCCTCGCGCTGACGGATAGCTTCTAGCCGCCTTCGTTCTCCCTCTCGCAGGCCGCTCGTTTCGGCGGGCGGATCTTCCTGTGCGGTGTTTGCACACGCTTCACTCGCCTCGCCACCATAGTCTCGTAGCCATTCACATTCTCCCTCGCGAAGGCCTCTCGGTTGATCACCGCTTTCCTTGCCGTTGTCCTGAATGGTCATCCGCGCTCCTTGCGGGCAGGGTGTCTGCTGATAATACGAGAGCCCGTCCGGCCTAGGGCATTTGTAAATCAATCGCCCCCGCGCGGGTACGGTGGCGACCTCGCCTAGACCGCTCGATTCGGCGGGCGGCGGTGTAGGTGATGTCACTGGGGAAGGAGGAACGGCGTCCTGATTGCCACCTTCCTTACCGTTGTCCTGACTGACCGCCCGTGCTCCCTGCGGGCAGGGTGTCGTCTGGTAATACGAGAGCCCGTCCGGTCCAGGGCACTGGTAAATCGATTGCCCAAGCGTGGTGGGCGCGGTGGCGCCGATAGCAATGAAGAAAATTAACAGCACGGGTTTCATGGTGTTTCCTCCCACACTGCCTTAATCGGTACATTATACCTTGATTTTAATACGCTTTAAAGTAAAAGAATGCGGCATCAGAGGGTTATTTAAAGGAGAACCGTTGGCTGGGTTGAGTGTCAACGCTTCGTCGGTTACCTGACCAAACGACCCCCGCAACACCAAATCACGCAGCCGGCCCTGACCGCCTTACAGGTGGCCGGCCTCTATACCGGGATGGACCTGCGCAAGAATTTCCGAAAGGGCCTCTTTAATTACATTGGGTAAACCCCCGGCTCTGCCGGGGTGACAGTAGCCGTTTGACA
>ERZ761607.1404-NODE-1404-length-30352-cov-8.067597_pt1 | contig 30352 bp, 26 predicted proteins | sample MGYA00511164_ERZ761607 | MGnify/ENA primary metagenome ERZ761607 (study PRJEB28899, sample SAMN02445080) | bioreactor sludge metagenome | biome: EBPR sludge | place: Australia: Brisbane, Thorneside Wastewater Treatment Plant | collected 2011-06-22 ... | reverse complement strand
TAGTGAGGCTTTTTAAATTAAGGTAGAAGTGAGGCGAGAAGTTCACCCGCCGAAATAATATGCAGGCGGGAGTCTCACTTCGGGCACCATTGAAATTTAAGCCTCACGATAGTGAGGCTTTTTAAATTAAGGTAGAAGTGAGGCGAGAAGTTCACCCGCCGAAACAATGTGCAGGCGGGAGTCTCACTTCGGGCACCATTGAAATTCAAGCCTCACTATGGTGAGGCTTTTTTATTTCTAAGTGTTTCTAAGTGTCCTAAGCGTCTCAGTGGTGAAAAAAAACCGGAGCAAATCTCTAAGTGTATCTTAGTGCCCTTCGTGTCTTAGTGGTGAAAAAACCGGGACTAAAAACTTATCCACCCTCATTCTCCCTGATCAACACCTTAATCCGCTTATCATCCCCAACCAGCCAAAGTTCATCGCCTTCTTCAAAAACGACATCGGATGAAGGATTCAGGATACGCACTTCATTTCGAACAATCCCTACAATAATTCCTGACGTTCGCTCTCTTAAACCGGAAGCACGAATGGATTTACCGACCAGGGAGGAATTTGGGGTCAGTGTAAAGTGTCGTAATTGAATGTTTTTTTCAAGGTTTGCCCATGGACCTGTGGCAATTTCAAATTCATTCAAAAAGTTTCTGAATTTTTCGAGCTGCTCGTCGGTACCAATAATATGCAATTGATCTCCCGGGAAAATTTTCTCGTGCCGGGTTGGAATATACAGGTTTACATTTCCCCGTTCAATCATGGCAATATTAATTCCAAATTCTTCGCGGAGTCGGATTTCTTCAAGCGATTTTCCGAGGAAGGGGAGGTTGGGACCAATTTGCACAACTGCCATATGGGTATCCCATGGAGCGAGGTTTTGATCCGGTTCTTTACTGCGGTTTTCCTGTCCCGACCAATTGCTGATGAATCGCTGTTCGATGCGTGAATAAAAATCGCGGATACGAAAACGAAGGAGGAATAAGACAAAAATACTAACCACAATAACCATTAGCGCAACCAATGGAGTAAATACCAGGTTAAAAAAGAAGCCCATGAAAAAGAGCATCAATAGCAAGCGGAACAATTGCATTACAACAAGCAATCCGCGTTGCGATGGCTTAAGCCATAGTTCAGAATAGGCTGTTTTATCGGTCCGTTTGAACGCAAGCGCCCATAAAAAAGGTGAAGCTGCAAGCAAAACAATACTGCAAAACAAAATTGCAGAGAAAGAATCGTAATGGAATTTGGGAAACAAAAAGCGAACAGAAAGGAGAAAAAACGCGAGGATGATAACTGAATAGATCACGATGTTCTTTACGTAAGCGCGCAGGTACCGTTTCCAGGCGCTTGTTTCAGGTACGCGTTGAAGGCTAAGGGAATATTTTTCCAGTGCAGATCGCCAGGAAGACGGCATTCCCCGATCCACAATACCATAGAAGGGTTTGCTGAAACGAATCATGTAGGGTGTAGTGAATGTAGTAAATGCAGAAACAGCTACTGCTACCGGATAAAGAAAATCACTCGTCACGTTTAATGTCAATCCCAATGAAGCGATGATAAACGAAAATTCACCAATCTGCGAAAGACTCATTCCCGATCGCATGGATACTTTTAGTGTTTGTCCGCTCACCAATGCACCGGTAGTAATAAAAAGTGGTTTACCGATAATCAAAATCAGACTTGCTCCAACGATCACCCAAAGATGTTCTGCTATCATCGCAGGATCGATCAGCATTCCTACTGATACAAAAAAGATCGCACCGAATAAATCTTTCAATGGCTGAATAAGGTGTTCGATACGGTGACCTGAATTCGTTTCTGCGAGCAATGATCCCATGATGAATGCTCCCAATGCGGAAGAGAATCCTGCTTTTGTTGCGAGTATTACCATCAGGAAACACAATGCCAGAGAAACGATGAGTAAGGTTTCGTCCGACAAAAACCGTTTAAGCCGACGAAATAATCCGGGTAGAAAAAACACTCCGGTAATTACCCAAAGTATGAGAAAGAATATCAGTTTAAAAATGGAGAACATCATTTCTGATCCTTCAAAGTTTCTACTGACTGAAATCGTACTTAGTATTACCATCAATACCACTGCCACCAAATCCTCAACAACCAGAACTCCCATTACCACACTTGCAAAAAGCTGGTTTTTTTCTCCCGATTCATCAAATGCGCGAATGATAATTGTTGTAGATGCTATACTTAGAATACCTCCCATGAATAAGGCATCCATTGGTTTCCAACCCAAAAAAGTTCCAAATAAATAACCGAAGAAAAAAGTGAATGCGATTCCGAACAGTGCCGTGATGATTGCTGTTTTACCGACTTTAAAAAGTTTCCGAAAACTGAATTCGAGTCCTAAACCGAAAAGCAAAAACAATACACCTATCTCTGCCCAGGTCTGAATTCCTTTTAGTTCAGATACCGTTGGAAACAAATCGAAATGAGGACCAACAAGAATACCTGCCATGAGGTAGCCCAATACCAGTGGTTGTTTCAAAAAGCGAAACAGCAAAGTGGTAATGGCCGCTACACCAAGTATCAGGGTTAAATCCTGTATGATATGCGGTACATGATTCATAAATCAGATTTCGGTATTCCGAAATGAGGCTTTACTTTTTTCAGATGAATGATGCTGAAAGAATATTTAAATTGCTATCGAGCTCGTATTTCTTCGGAGCACCGGTTGGAATTTCTACCTGGAGAATTTGCTCAGGACTCAACTTCTCAAGATACATGATCAACGCTCTTAAGCTATTTCCATGCGCAGCAACAATGATGTTTTTGCCGGATTTTAATTTAGGAACGATCTCCTTTTCAAAGTAGGGAAGTACCCGATCAAGTGTATCTTTTAAACTTTCTCCTTTCGGCGGTGCAATATCAAATGAACGACGCCAGATGTGAACTTGTTCGTCGCCATATTTCGCTGCTGTTTCGGCTTTGTTGGCGCCTTGTAAATCGCCGTAGTGACGCTCATTCAGCGCTTCGTTTTTTGTTACAGGGATGTTCTCTTGTCCGATTTCTTTCAGAATAATCGAAAGTGTACGTTGCGCACGCAGCAGATTGGAGGTGTACGCAAGATCAAACTTTAGCGATTTCAGTTTCTCTCCTGCATTTATTGCTTCTTTTTCTCCTTGCTCGGTGATGTCCACATCCACCCATCCGGTGAAGCGGTTTTCGAGGTTCCAGGCTGATTGTCCGTGACGGACGAGGACTAGTGTTGACATTTTTTTTTTTAGCCGGGGACTAAAGTCCCCGGTTACGGTTATTGGTTGTTTTCTTTTAAGATCCGGGGACTGAAGCCCCCATCTACTATTCCGGGGACTTAAGCCCCCGGTTACGGTCTTCGCTTAGCTATCCCGGGGACTGAAGCCCCCGGTTACGGTCTTCGCTTCACGAATTTTTTGGTGAAGTGGTAGAGGAGACGCACTCCAACTCCGGATCCTCCTTTGTGGTGGTAGTCCTTTGCATCTTTTAAGAACGCAGGTCCTGCGATGTCAAGGTGGATCCAGTTGTAATCCGTAAAGCGTGCAAGGAACTTACCGGCAGTGATTGCTCCGCCTGTTGGACCTCCAACATTTCGGATATCTGCAATATCGCTCTTGATCAGATCATCGTATTCTCTCCAGAACGGCATTTCCGCAAGACGTTCGTAGGTTTCATCGCCGGTTTCTATGAGTTCTTTTTTGTACTTGCTTTCATTGCCCATTACGGCGCTTCCATACTGACCGGTAATCATTGCTGCAGCACCTGTGAGCGTGGCAAGATCGATCACCAATTCGGGTTTGAATTTTTTGGCATACGCTAATGCATCCGCAAGAATCAGACGACCTTCTGCATCGGTATTCTGCACTTCCACCGTAGTACCATCGTGCATGGTAATCACATCATCCACAACCAGCGCATGACTGTTAATGCGGTTGTCTGTTGCAGGAATGAGTCCGATTACATAAACCGGAAGTTTATTTTTAGCAATAGCAGAAATCGCTCCAACAACAGCAGCAGCTCCGGCCATATCGCATTTCATGGTTTGCATTACACCACCCACTTTAAGCGAATAACCTCCGGTATCGTAAACAACTCCTTTGCCAACAAAAATGAGTGGCTTCGTGTTTTTTGCTCCACGGGGTTTGTAAGTGAGTATATTGAAAGTAGGAGGGACTTCACTTCCCATATTCACACCCAATAGACCTCCCATATTGAGCGACTGAATTTTGCTTTTATTGAAAACTTCAACACTGAATCCGTTAGCTTTTCCAGCCTTCTCAATTTCCTTTGAGAATTTAACAGCATCCAAAGTAATCACCGGTTCATTTACCAAATCTTTGGTTAACGTAACAGCATCCATCAAAGTACTGAACTCACGGATTTCAGTTTCGGTTAATGTGCCTGCTTCGAGTTGAATGCTTTTCAGTGTATATGCATCCGTTTTTTTGCTCTTGTATTTTAGAAATTGATAATTCCCCAATTCAAGTCCTTCAAGCAACGCGAAATTTTCTTCCTTGGAAAAAACTTCTTTGAGTCCGACAATCGCTATTTCCGAAGATTTTAATGCGTTGAATTGTTTTCCGATACGGTTTCCGAAGGCACGGATGTTCTCGAGTTTGTAGGAGCGGTCTTTATCTTTATTAAAAAACATCCCCACAACAATTTTTCTGCTACCCTGGTAAAAGGTTATCAGTTCACTTTTTTCTGCTTTCAGTTTTTCTGTAAGCAAAGTGATGTGGCCGGATAGTTCTTTGTGATGATTTAATTGCTGACGGTTTTTAACCATGATCAGCAGATCACAGGATTCAATTCCGGATTTTTTGAGCGGCACTAATGCGATAGCCATAAGAAAGATGTTTATGTAAAAGTAAGAGTCAATGCCGAGAATGGCAAAAGTTAAACACCAGGAAAGGAAAAGAGTTTCTTAATAGTTGATTATTCAGGCTAATTCAATCAGTTTTTTCACCGCCTGATCAATATTTTTTCTGACATCCACAATCGAACCTTCCATCATGTAGCAAGGCGCAGAAACGATATTGTGTTGCTTGTCGATGGCAATTTCACGAATGCTTTTCATGACAGCCTTGGCTCCCGCTGCTTCCATTCCCTGACTGATAGCACCGATATCATAGGGAGATGCTTCGGTTGTTGTTCCTACCGATAATTCGGCTTTGGTTGATGTTCCCTGCAAGGCTTTGGCGATAACGGTTGGTCCCATGCACAAGCCTGCCATTGGTTTATTGGTGTTTATGGTATCGAGAATACTTCGCTTTACTTCGGCGTTAATATCACCGGCCGGTCCTTCGAAAGCCCATTTGGTGAGGTTTTTGGCAGCTCCAAATCCACCGGGGATAACGAGTCCGTCGAAATCTCCCGCCTCGTAGGCGCTAAGGTCCTTGATCTCACCTCTTGCGATTCTTGCTGCTTCTGTTAGGGCATTGCGCTTTTCATTCATCTCCTCACCGGTAAGGTGGTTAATGACATGATGCTGATCAATATTGGGTGCGAAACACTGGTAGCTCGCTCCGTTTTCAGAAATGGATAACAGCGTAAAAACAGCTTCCTGAATTTCGGATCCATCATAAACTCCGCAACCGGAGAGAAGAACAGCGAACTTTTTCATGATCTAAATATAGCAAAAGGTGAACGGAAATAATGTGTGAATGTGTGAATGTGTGAATGTGTGAATGTGTGAATGTGTGAATGTGTGAAAAACTGGTAATTTACGAAAAGCAAGGTGTATCTATTGAAATTTGCTTATTTAAGATACCTAAGAAGAACAAGTCGGAACCGGACTAACAGGATTTCAGCATTCTCAAATATGTCCTACAAAGCTTCAGCCAAAAATGGGGCGCGCATTCCTCTCATTCGCACATTCCCCTCATTCGCACATTCCTCTCATTCGCACGTTCCTCTCATTCCTCTCATTCGCTCATTCCTCTTATTCGCTCATTCCCCTCATTCGCACATTCATTTACTTCCAACCCGCCTCGTTAAACAGCTTCAGCGCATCTGTATTGTATTTTCCAAGGTTGGAAAGGGGTAGAGAGTCCTTCACAAAATCGCCCCAACCTTGAAGGAGTTCATTGGTAGCAACACCAATAACTACAGGATATTCGTTGTTTCCTTTTGCAAATTTTTCCTGCACTTTAGCACTAGTCAGGTACTCGAGAAGACGGATGGCGTTGGCTTTGTTAGGTGAAGTTTTTACAATACCGGCGCCACTGATGTTGATGTGTGTTCCGCTACCGTTTTGATCAGGGAAAATGACGCGTACCATTTCTGCCGCTTTCACTTCTTCCGGATTTTCGGAGGAGAGCATTTTTCCGAGATAATAGGTATTCACAACTGCAATATCTCCTTCCCCGGCTGCTATAGCCAGTACTTGATCTTTATCGCCACCCTTTGGATCACGCGCCATATTGGCAACAATGCCTTTGGCCCATGCAAGTGTTTTATCATATCCCCAATTGGCAATTAATGCAGCAATCAGCGATTGGTTATACACGTTTTCAGATGAGCGAATCAATACTTTTTTCTTCCATTTTTTATCGGCCAATTCTGCATAGCTTGATATAGCGCCTTCCTTCACACGGTCTTTGTGTGTTACGATCACACGTGCACGCATGGTTAGACCAAACCAAAATCCTTCTTCATCACGCAGATTAGCTGGAATAGCAGATTCGAGTGTTTCGTTTTTTACGGATTGCAACAAACCTTCTTCTTTGGCTTTCAGTAAGCGTCCTGCATCTGCAGTAATAAGAATATCTGCGGGTGAATTTTCTCCTTCGCTTTTTAAACGGACCATCAGTTTATCGGCATCGTCTTCAATCACATTCACCTTAATTCCTGTTTCCTTTTCAAATTCAGCGTAGATCTCGCGGTCGATATCATAATGTCGGTGCGAATACAGATTGACCTCCTGTGGAAGAGTGTCCTTGTTGTCGGTTTTTACGTCAGATTTGTTTTCTTCAACAAAACAAGAGCTGAAAAGTACAAGTGCGGAAAATGAAAGGAGGGTTAACTTTTTCATGGTTTAAGGTTAAGTCGGCTGCAAATATAGAGGGCAACCGAATACCTTTTACTCCCCTTTTCGAGGTATTTGAATTCCCGCCAGCATGCACCGCAAACTACCGCCTCCCAGGGTTTCTATGGTTGGTATTGCGATATGGGCAATCCGCACATGCTTCTCAATTTCAGTGATTTGTCCGGTATCGAGGGAATGGAAAGCAGTGGAGCTCATCAACAGGACAGCTTTTCCGTTTTTATCCCGGACCTCCAGCATATTGCCGGCAAATTGGTTCATCTGTGCAAACGAAATGGGTATGACAGACTTGCCGGTCAATTCGAGCGAGGATTTCAGCATTTGCGCTTGTATGGTATCAGGAACAGCATCGAGGCAAACGATGGCATAGTTTTCCGCCACCGACATCACCACGTTGGTGTGGTAGATCTGTTCGCTTTTTGGTCCGATGGCTTCGAATGCAAATGCGCGGTAGCCGATCCGTTTAGACAGTTCGTTCAGCAGCTTTTCATCGGTGCGCGGCGATATACAGGCGTAGGCAATTTTGTGGGTGTGGTCAAAGACGATACTTCCTGTTCCTTCGAGAAAATGTCCGGATTGCTCGGCTTCACTGAGATCGATAATGGTTTGTACCGGAAATTTTTGATGCAATTCCTGAACAATAGCCATGTTGCGTTCCAACCTCCGATTCACAGCCATCATCGGATACAAAATGAGCGTGCCATCCGGAAGAATACTGATCCAGTTATTGGGGAAAACCGCATCAGGTGTAGTTACATCTTCTCTCGAAGGAAAAACCAAATGATCAATTCCTTCCCTACGCAGCAGTTCAATCACCGTGTTGAATTCTTCCTTCGCCAGTTCTGCATTGGCCGACTGATCGTTCTTTTGAAAGGCATTGCTTTGTGCAGTCTCTGCGTTAAACCCAAAATGATCAGGTCGGACAAGAAAAACGGTTTGCGGTGAATGCATTTGCGAATTTACTTGTTTTTGATTTGTAATCGGTTATCAGTTAAGAGTTATTGGTTATCAGTTAAAAGGTATTAGGTATTTGTGTAATTGGGTAATTGGTAATTGTGTATTAGTTGAGGGTTATCAGGTAATCCAGAAGCTTAAGGTCGGGACAGGTTGGATGTTGGATTCGTTTTACGTTCTCCGTTCTCGTTCTCCGTTCACTGTTTACCAAAACGAAAAATGGCTAATTTGCGCTATGAAAATTTTCATGCCCATTTTTGTTTTATTGCTACTGTCTTCCTGTTCCGAAACCCAATCGGAAGAGAATGAAGAAAAGCAACTTGTTGTGGATACCTTATCAGAAACCGTTCCCGTTCCTGTTCCCATAGTAGATACCTGCGAGCTTGAACGTCGCCTGATTGCTGCGGGACTGGTGGCGATTGAGATGGTGGATCCGACGATCTTGGTCGATTTGAAGTATTCGAGGGACGACAATTTCATGAAGGAAGATGTTTACGGAGATCTTACCCGTTTGTACCTGCAACCGGATGTCGCCAAAAAACTGGCGAAGGCACAACAACTCCTCAAAAAACACGATTCCACGCTTACACTTTTGGTTTATGATGGTGTTCGTCCGCGAAGCATACAGCAAATGCTATGGGACAAGGTGGATCTGCCCATCACAGAAAAAGGGAAGTTTGTTTCCAATCCCAAAAACGGATCACTGCACAATTACGGTGCAGCGGTGGATATCACCATTGCCCGAATAAGTGGAGAAGCGATTGATATGGGCGCCAATTACGACGACACCGCCATGGCTGCCTATCCTGCCAATGAGGCTCGTTTTCTTAAAGAGGGGATTCTGACGCAGGAACACATCGATAACCGGAAACTATTGCGAAAAGTCATGCAGGGAGCAGGTTTCTTTGGGATCCAGACCGAATGGTGGCACTTCAATTCATGTACCCGTGCCCAGGCTAAGGAATGGTACACCATCATAGAGTGACCGAACCTTTTTGGATTATCTTTGTTAATTAGAAAAACAAAGCGACTATGCGTTCCATTTTCATTATTACCTCATTGGTTCTTTCTTTGTCTGCTGTGTATGCTTTTCAGCAGGATGGCAAAAAGAAATCAAAAAAGCAGAAAACAACATCAGCAACAAGCTTAGCAACTATGAAAACGATTTACGATTTTAAAGTGAACGATATTGATGGAAAACCCTTCGACTTTGCTTCCTTGAAAGGGAAAAAGATTATGATTGTAAACGTTGCCAGCGAGTGCGGACTCACTCCACAGTACAAGCAACTGGAGGAAGTGTACAAAACCTACGGAGGAGAAAAATTTACGATCATTGCTTTTCCTGCCAATAATTTCGGTGCACAGGAGCCCGGAAGTGATGAGCAGATCAAAGGATTTTGTACCAAAAACTATGGTGTTACTTTTCCGGTAATGTCGAAAATATCGGTTACAGGTTCCGATCAGGCTCCCATATATAAATTCTTTACTACCAAGGTGGAAAATGGAGTTGAGGATTGGGATGTAAAATGGAATTTTCATAAAATCCTGATTGATGAAACCGGTAAATACGTTAAGAACATTCATCCACGTACATTACCTGATGATCCGTCCATCATCGAGTGGATCAAGAAATAAAGCATTCAAAATATGATAGAGGCCGCCCTTGTGCGGCCTTTTTCAATCACTATTCTTAACTTTGCCCAAACTCCCTGATGATGAAGATCGACCTCCTTGCCTTTGCGGCTCACCCTGATGATGTGGAATTGTCCGCCTCCGGAACACTTCTGCTGCACAAGGCACAAGGCAAAACCACAGGAATAATCGATCTCACCCGCGGCGAACTGGGATCGCGTGGAAACATGGATCTACGAAGTGAAGAAGCACAAAACGCATCTGCCATTCTTGGTATTGATGTAAGAGAAAACCTTGGAATGGCAGATGGTTTCTTCGAAATCAATGAAGCCTCACTGCTCAAGGTGATTGAAGTGATCCGGAAGTACCGTCCTGAGATTGTTCTTGCACCCGCACTCAGCGATCGCCATCCTGATCATTCGCGTGCAGCTGAGCTGGTTTCACGTGCTTGTTTTCTTTCAGGGCTTGTCAAGATCGAATCGCAGTTCGGTGGTGGAGCACAATCAGCCTGGAGACCGAAGGCTGTGTACCATTACATTCAAGACCGGATAGAGGATTATGATCTTGTAATAGATATCACTCCGTATTGGGAAAAGAAAATGGAAAGTATTCTTGCATATTCTTCTCAATTCCATACCGGAAAAGATTCATCCGGAGAACCACAGACTCCCATTAGCAGCAAAGAGTTTATGGAATACCTCAAAGCAAAAGCCATTGCATTCGGGCGACCGATTCAGGTGATGTATGCTGAGGCATTTAAAGTGGAACGTACTCCGGGGGTACATTCCCTGTTTGATCTTTACTGATCTACCTGCATTTCGCGCAAATGATCGATCAGTGGTCGATTCATGTAATACACTCCGCGCAAAAGTGCTTCTCCATTAGTAATACTAACTTCCGCATAAAATTCCTCGCCGTGACGGGTAAGTTCTGCGTAAGAAGATTCAGCCAATGGTGCAAGGTTTTCGTTGAGGAAGTATTTATCGAATGGAACATTGATGTTGACGGTTCTTTCATAACCATAATTGACTGTTGTTTTGAAATAAGCCGAATGATCAGGTGGAGTAGTGCTAACATTGCTGAAATAAGCCCATCCATTTTCATCTTTTTTCACTTCCACATAGATGGGTTCTCCGTTTTGCAACTGAATGGGTTCGTCCAGTTCGATCATGGTATTGTAGCGCAGAATTATATATTTTCCACGGACTGGGTCGGAAGGATCAATGGGTTGCAGCGTGAATTTGTAAATGCTGCCCTCATCTGCCAGCAGCATCTCATTGCGAATCACCATTCCAATAGGTACTGCCAGCAATAAGCCAAGAACAATCAATAGAATGAATTTTCTGTTCATGCTTTTTCCTCCGAATAAATTTTATTGAACCAAAGCAATCCTGCTCCCAATCCAAGATACATCATGCCTTTAATCCAGAAGGGAATATCCATATCGAAATACCTTCCAATCATTGTTGTAGAGAAAACAAGTGCCGCAAAAAACACAAGCCAGCCGAGTCGCATTCTCCATCCTTCGCGGAGGTACCACCATGCCATGAACAATAAATAAAGATTGATGAGAATCCTGGTTGTTGTTTCAAATTCAAAAAGCTGAAGTAGTATCGCAAGTAAAATCATTCCCGGAAAAACCAGGATGGCTTTGTTGTAATCGGAATTTCTTTCTTTTTCGCGCCAGAAAAAATAACCTGCTCCAAATGCCATGGCAAACAGCAGAACAAGATTGAAGTAATAAAAATAGGGCGTTGCAGGTATTCCTTCTCCCTGCCATTCTCTATCGAATGCGCCATAATAGGACTGAATGTATCCGTCTCTTTCCAAGGTGAAACGCAATAAACCATGACCTGAATAAATAAGGGTCATAAGGAAAATGGATAGTATGGAGATGGATTGGAACGGACGTTGCCAGGCGCTATTTCCATTGCCGAAATATTCTTTTCCAATATAATACACAAGAGTGATGAGCAGTGTTGAATTGATGAGACGGTGTCCGCTAAATCCTATAAAAGCAGCCATACACAATGCAATTGCAACGGACCAACCCAGCGTTACACCTCTGAAAGAAATTCTACCCGGCTGAAGATGATAGCGCAGGTGAGGAACAACACCAAGGAATAATATCCAGAACCACAACACATCGTTTCCTGCGCCGGAGCCAAATCCGAAAAAGAAACGGAAGGAATTCAGGTAGGTGAGGTATAACCAGGTAAGTGAAAGTCCGATGTAAAAGATAGCTGTTGCCGATGAATTTCCCAGATAGATAATTGGAAGAATCATAACCAGCCACACAAAAAGGAAATCTTCAAATGAACCACCCATGTTGTACACCTGCGCCACCAGGCCAATGGTAGACCCAATCATCAATGCAAGAAAAACAGATGAACATTCTGCCCAGGTAAGTGAATCGCGGTACTTCGATTCGGAATATAAAAAAGTAGCAATACCCAAAATAGCAGGAATAAAACTTAGAATGATCCTGACAACCTTTGGAAAATCATCCCAGTTGTGAGCCAGCAGCGCAATAATACCTCCACCGATGGAAAAAGTGGCTAAGATGCCAACAACAATTAAAGTCAATTGGCGGACTGTCCTGTTTGTGATCATGCAGATTCGGTTTTTGTTCTCTGCAATTTAAAGAAAACAGATCAGTTAAAAAAGTTAATAAACGTATTTTAGTTGTTCATTCCAACCTTCAATAGAAATGATCAGCGTTCCGGGCTTTTCAGGTGGAAAGCGCATTTTCCGGATATTAAAAATCAGACTTTTTTCGACCAATGATCTGCAGGTGTCATCCTTTGCATCGTGTTCGAGATACACTGAAGCTTGTGGGGGCATGGATTTTTTATAGTTGCCAGAAAAAATAAGGCGGAAGGAATGTTCAGTGCAACCACCGGAATAACTGACATCAATATGCAACAGATCACCTTCAATTTTTGCACCTACAATAGTTAACGATGCAGGATTGGAAGGTCGCTGATAATCGGTAATGGTTTCTACTTCCGGGTGATTTTGCATAGTAGTTGTTGCTTCTGTTTTGTCCTTGCTTTGTTTTTTCAACTTGCAGGCTGGTAAAATACCAATCAGAATGAAGAATAGGAAAACACGCATATTATTTTGTTTTTAATAATTCCATTAACCCGAACAATTCATCACGCAAACGCGCAGCTTCAATGAAATTCTCCTGTTTCGCTTCGCCTTCCATGGTTTTTTTCACCTTTTCGATGTGGAGCAATAACTCGTCCTTGGTAAGGTATTGCATCACAGGATCTGCAGCAGAATGAATGATTTCCTCTCCGGAATAGGGCATTACTTTATCTTCCGGACGTGTTCTGCCAAAGGCGAGAGGCGATTCCAGTGATTTTACGATCTGAGTAGGAGTAATGCCATGCTCGGTATTGTACAGTATCTGTTTTTCTCTGCGACGATTGGTTTCCTCTATGGTCTTGCGCATGGAATCTGTGATTTTGTCGGCATACATGATCACTCTTCCATTCACATTTCGTGCCGCTCTTCCTACTGTCTGCACAAGGGAGCGCTCTGAACGCAAAAATCCTTCTTTGTCCGCATCCAAAATAGCTACCAAGGACACCTCCGGTAAATCCAATCCTTCCCGCAGAAGGTTAACACCAATCAATACATCAAACATTCCCTTTCGCAGATCATGAAGAATTTCCACTCGTTCAAGTGTATCCACATCAGAGTGAATGTACCTGCACCGGATACCCATTCGTTCAAGGTATTTCGCCAATTCCTCAGCCATCCGCTTGGTAAGAGTGGTTACCAGCACACGTTCGTCGCGTTCGGTTACCACTGCAATTTCTTCCAGCAGATCATCTACCTGATTGCCGCTTGGACGAACATTTATAACGGGATCGAGTAAGCCTGTTGGACGAATAAGTTGTTCAACCACCACCCCGCCTGATTTTTCAAGTTCGTATTCGGCAGGAGTTGCGCTCACATAAATAATTTGTTGCACCAGAGTTTCGAATTCTTCAAATTTAAGCGGACGATTATCCAATGCAGCCGGTAAGCGAAATCCGTATTCAACCAAATTCACCTTACGCGAACGATCTCCTCCATACATGGCACGTATCTGCGGAACGGTTACGTGACTTTCATCAATCACCATCAGAAAATCTTTCGGGAAATAATCGAGCAGGCAGAAGGGACGAGAACCGGGATTACGGCGGTCGAAATACCGTGAATAGTTTTCGATCCCGGAACAATATCCCAATTCGCGAATCATTTCCAGATCAAAAGTGACTCTGTCCTCAAGACGTTTGGCTTCGATGTGTTTTCCGATTTCCTTCAGGTATTCCATCTGCTTTACCATGTCCTGCTGAATCTCCCAGGTGGCGGTTTTGATTACATCGCGACTGGTCACGAAAATATTTGCAGGAAAAATGTTGAAGACTTCAAATTTTTCAATCGTCCGGTAATTCATCGGATCGATCGTTTCAATGCTTTCTATTTCATCACCCCAAAATACAACCCGTAATGCATGATCGGCATAGGCAAGCCAGATATCGATGGTATCTCCTTTAACTCTGAAATTACCTCTGTTGAAATCTGCTTCTGTTCTGGAATACAAACCATCTACCAGTTTATGCAAAAACTGATTGCGGGCAATGACCTGTCCCTTTTTGATGGTTACTTTTCCCTTACTGAATTCAGCAGGATTTCCCATACCGTAAATGCAGGATACTGACGAAATAACAATTACATCATTTCTGCCGGAAAGCAATGCGGAAGTGGCAGCAAGACGAAGTTTTTCAATCTCGTCATTGATTGCCAGATCTTTTTCGATATAGGTATCTGTAACTGGAATATATGCTTCAGGTTGGTAATAGTCGTAATAACTTACAAAATACTCCACGGCATTATCCGGAAAGAATTGTTTGAACTCTGCATACAACTGTGCTGCCAGTGTTTTGTTATGGGAAAGTACCAGTGTAGGACGTTTCACTTCCTGTACCACATTGGCAATGGTAAACGTCTTTCCCGAACCTGTTACACCCAGCAAAGTCTGTGCAGGTTCACCCCGGCGTAAACCTTCTGAGAGTTGACGAATAGCCTCCGGTTGATCGCCGGTTGGATAGAAATCGGAAATGATTTTGAATTCCATGTGCGAGATAAGCTGCAAAAATAGTCCAAAAGCACACCAATACCGAGAGAATGGGAAAAAGATTCGGATATTTGCAGCATGAAAACGCGTACTCTCAAGAAGAATAAAGTTAATGTTGTAACGCTTGGTTGTTCCAAGAACCTCTTTGATTCGGAAGTGCTGATGGGGCAGTTAAAGGCCAATGCTTTTGATGTGGAGCACGAAAGCAACGCAGATGATGCTTCAATCGTGATTATTAACACCTGCGGATTTATTGATAATGCCAAGCAGGAAAGTATCGATACAATTCTTCAGTTTACAGAGGCTAAGAAAAAAGGGCTCGTTGAAAAAGTGTATGTAACGGGGTGTTTGAGTGAACGCTACAAACCGGAACTGGAGAAGGAGATCCCAGAAGTTGATGCTTATTTTGGTACACGTGATCTTCCGCGTTTGCTGAAAACGCTGAAAGCCGATTACAAAAAGGAGCTTGTTGGCGAACGATTACTCACCACACCTTCGCATTACGCTTATTTCAAAATTGCAGAAGGTTGCGACAGACCTTGTTCCTTTTGTGCAATTCCTTTGATGCGTGGCGGACATGTTTCTACACCTATGGAAGAATTGGTTGATCGTGCAAAGAAACTGGCAAAAAACGGAACCCGCGAATTGTTGCTGATCGCTCAGGATTCTACTTACTACGGACTTGATCTGTACAAAGAACGTAAGCTGGCGGAATTAATGCGTCGCTTGAGTGATGTGGAGGGTATTGACTGGATTCGTTTGCACTACGCTTTTCCATCCGGATTTCCTGAGGACGTACTGGATGTTATTCGTGAACGAGAATCGGTTTGCAATTATCTCGATATGCCATTGCAGCATATTTCTGATCCGGTTCTCAAAAGCATGAAACGCGGAACAACAAAGCAAAAGACCATCGATCTGGTGAACAAAATCCGCGATAAAGTTCCCGGAATTGCCATTCGTACTACCCTTATTTCCGGTTATCCCGGCGAAACATTGGATGATCATCAGCAAATGCTCGAATGGGTGGGACAATCCCGCTTCGATCGTTTGGGTGTGTTTACTTATTCGCACGAGGAAAATACGGGTGCCTATAAGTTAAACGATGACGTTCCTCAGGAAGAAAAACAACGACGCGCCAATGAAATAATGGAGCTTCAATTGGGTATTTCTGCGGGAATCAATGAAGAAAAGGTAGGACAAACACTCAAGGTGTTAATCGACCGAAAAGAAGGTCAACATTACATTGGTCGTACAGAATTCGACTCACCTGAAGTGGATAATGAGGTGATCATTGATGCTGATTTTCTACGTGTTGGAGATTTTGTTCAGGTGAAGGTTGAGTCTGCCGGACCATACGATCTCCACGCAAAACCAATCAACTGATCCAAACCGGACAGTTCAATTTTTATTATATTGTTCTGGTTTTATCACTGCCCTGAACAATGTTGCAACGCCTGATGTCGAATGGTATTCATGCCGAACTTTCTCCAAACGAAGGGAGAAAAGTGCGCTTGCTGAATATAATGGCACTTGTTGGACTAGCCTGTTTTCTTTTTTTGTTGGTCATTAATCTCGCAAAGGGAAGTCCGGTTGTTTTTCTTGTCACCAACCTGAGCGGACAACTTATTCTTGTTTTAACACTCGTATTTAATTCCCTGAGGTATTACCGTATTGCACGGTGGTTCTGTCTGACCTTCTTTCTGGTGTTTTTTAACGGCGTTTCGTTTTTATTGGGACCGGAATCCGGAATTGAATACCTGAATATATTGTTGTGTGTTTGTCCGCTTGTGTTTTTCGATTCGCTGCGTGAAATTATAGTAATGAGTACCCTGAGTCTGATTGGGTTTCTTATTTCCAAACTGGGATACGCATCATTTGAACCGGTTTTTCAGAATCCGAACATCAAGGTAATCTATGTGATTAATATGGTTATCCTTTTTGTTAGCTCATTTCTGCTGTTGTTTTTTTACAGGAATGAATTACTTCGGTATTCTCTTATTGTGGAGAATCAGAATCTGCAATTGGGAGCCAAGAACAAGGAGATTACCGATTCGATGAATTACGCTCGTCGGATTCAGAACGCATTGATGCGTTTTGATAAGGGAATAGAATCTGCATTGCCCGAATCATTCATTCTTTTCCGGCCGAAAGAATCGGTAGGCGGAGATTTTTTCTGGTTTCACCGTGAGGATGATAAAATCTGGGCAGCGTGTGTTGATTGTACCGGGCATGGAATTCCGGGCGCCTTTATGACGATGATCGGTATTACCTTGCTGAATGACATTGTAGTTGAACGTTCCATTCGCGAACCTGCTTTGGTTTTGGATGAGTTAAATAGCGGAATTACCCGCTTATTCAAACAGCGGGAAGAGGAGCAGAGAGTAATGCGTGACGGAATGGAGCTCACCTTTCTTGAGCTTGATCTTAACACACGTGTTTTGAGGTATGCTTGTGCCAATACGATGTTTGCATTTGTTCGCGGAACATCGTTTACTATTCTCAAGGGAGATAATCAGCCAATAGGTTGGCATATTGGGCCGGTAAAACCGTTTACCACAAACAGGATACAAATGGAGAAAGGCGATCAGCTTTTTTTATTCAGCGATGGTTTTTCGGATCAGTTTGGCGGAGAGCTGGGAAAGAAATTTCTTTTTTCGCGCCTTCGTAAATTATTGATGGAAGTCAGTAAGCAGCCTGCTATCGTGCAAAAGGAGCAGATCATCGAGCGATTCGAAGCCTGGAAAGCAGAACTTGATCAGGTTGACGATGTGACATTGATTGGAGCCAAAATACCCTGATAACAACAAATGAAAACACTGGATACACCTCTTGCAATATTGTGTTACAACGACGATGTAATGATGGTCGATGCAAAACCGGTTGATATGGAATTGGAAGGATTCCGTGATTTGTTAAGCACAGCCATTGAACTTGCCGAACGCAAGCCTTATTACTGTATTGTTGATCTGCGCAAACTGAATTATGCAGCACCAGAAACGCGCTCGTGTTATGCTGAAAAATTTTTTCTGGAATACCGGATTGCCGATGCACTTGTGGTCAATTCATTGCCATTGCGACTACTTGCAAACTTTTATATCCGTGTAAACAAACCCGCCATTCCTACGAGAATGTTTAACGATGTGGATAAAGCCAAGGATTGGATTGAGGGTTTGAAGAAAATAAAGCAAATGAATTACGAGAGCGTTAATTCTCATCAATCCTGAACATTGAATAATGCAGATTCTTCTGCACAGCCCAATCGAGGTAACGGGCGGCATTGTTTTTATGGAATTCGTCTTTGGTCTCCTCATACAATACCGCAGATAATCGCGAAAGGTAGAGTAGTACTCTTGGACATTGGGGCTGCTGATTGCGATAACTGAAAAAATCGGCCAGGGCCTCGTTGTACATTCCTGATTCCAAAAAGAGTTTACCTCTACGTAAAAGTGCCAGACTCATATTCGGATTTGCATCAATCGACTCCGAAAAAAAAGCGATGGCTTTCTCGGGTTGACCTTCTTCTTCAAAGTTGACACCAATATGAAAAAGATCCAGAGAACGTTCAAAGCGGTCGTGAGCTTCTCGGTCGGTAACACCGGCAGGCGATTTAATGGAAACGGGTGATTCCATCAAATCCAAAGTATAGCGTGGAGAAATGCTCGACATGACAGCAATTTAAAGTTGAAACGAAGAGATTTTGTAAACGTTGCTTTTAAGTAATTAACAGTTTGTTTTTAATAAGGTTGACGATTGCAGGGATTTGAATCGGGAAAACGGAGGACTTTTTACAACAATTTGCTATAATTATTTGTTTTTCAGTGATATGATGGTTATATTCATTTCAAATTCCAGCTATGAGTATCAATGTAAACTTGCTTGAAGAACTCGATAACCTTTCCAAAATCCATAATCTGGAGCGGGAGGATATTGATGCCATGATGGCTGAATTTGCAAAACGGATTTTGCATGCATTACGAATTGACCGAATGAATGTGTGGTTGTTTGGAGATGATCAGCAACAGTTGGTATCGGTAGGAGAGTATGATTTACGCAGCCACTATTTTAAAAAGGATTCGGTTTTGCTTCGAAAGAATTTTCCCGCATATTTTAAAGCACTTGAAGAAAACAAAATCATTCTTGCCAAAAATATTCACACCCATCCTGCAACAAAAGAACTGTCCGAAATTTATGCGCGTCCCAACGACGTTATTTCGCTTATGGATATTCCCTTGCGAATGGAAGGGGTAATGATAGGGGTGATGTGTTTTGAAAAGACGGGAGACACAGAAAAGGAATTTTCACCATCTGATCAGTTTTTTGCGTTGAGCGTTTCTCAGGTTTTTGCATCAAACATGGAAGCCCGCCATCGACGTGCTGTTCAGCATTTACTGGATAAAGCATTGCAGGAAAAGGAATTGCTCATTCAGGAAATGAACCACCGGGTGAAAAACAATTTCGGAATTTTGATTAGTTTGATACGATTAAGTAAACAAGCCGGAAAAACAAAGGATCCGCTGGTACTACTGGATGAATATGAACACCGTATCATGTCCATGCTGCGCATGCACGATTTGTTGTCGCAATCGCAGTACATTAATAAAGTTGACCTATCATCCTATCTGAAAAAACTTGCCGAAGAATTTAAGGTTTCAGCTGAAAACACAATGGCTTCGGTGAAGTTTGTTTCCAAGGGTGAGGTTGTAATGGTCAATTCAGGGATGGCGCTTCACATCGGATTGATAACGACTGAAATTTATCTCAATTCACTCAAACATGGTCTGCCTAAACAACAGCATTTTGTTTTTGAGATCGTGATGGATGTTCAGCCTTCGTCCATCATCATCAAAGCAGGAGATGATCTGAAAGGATTTGATTATTCAACAGCAAATCGCAACGGGAGTCTCGGGCTCCAACTCATTGCTGATATCGCTTCTGATCTGGGTGCGAAAATGATCACTCCTTCCGGAGAGGATAGCTTCTACCACTTCGAATTACCGCAATAAAAAATCCCCCGGCAATATTGACGGGGGATTTTGATTTTCGTTTTGGAGATCAATACATGTCATCCATTCCACCGCCCGGCATTGCAGGAGCAGCAGCTTTTTTCTCTTTTTTCTCGCTGAGTACACATTCGGTTGTCAGGATCATCGCAGCAATTGATGCAGCATTTTCGAGAGCAACACGACTCACTTTGGTTGGATCGATCACTCCTGCTTTAAACAGATTTTCGTAAGTCTCTGTTGAAGCATTGTATCCAAAATCGTCTTTCCCGTCGCGAACCTTGTTAACAATAACCGATCCTTCCAGACCGCCGTTTTCTACGATTTGACGCAGTGGTGATTCGAGTGATTTGCGGATGATATCAATTCCGGTTTTTTCATCGTCGTTTTCAGGCTTAGCATTGTCGAGGCCATTGATACAACGAATATAGGCTGTACCACCACCGGGAACAATTCCTTCTTCTACTGCAGCACGAGTAGCGTGAAGGGCATCATCAACACGGTCTTTTTTCTCTTTCATTTCAACTTCAGTAGCAGCTCCGATATAAAGAACAGCAACACCTCCGCTTAATTTTGCCAAACGCTCCTGTAATTTTTCTTTATCATAATCGGAGGATGTGCTTTCCATCTGAGCTTTGATTTGTGAAACACGCTGCTGAATGGCTTCTGCACTTCCCTTTCCGTTAATAATGGTTGTATTGTCCTTATCTATGGTAATCTTCTCACAACTTCCCAAATGGGTAATGTCGGCTGCATCCAAACGGTATCCCTGCTCTTCAGAAATCACGGTTCCTCCAGTTAGAATGGCAATGTCTTCAAGCATCGCTTTACGACGATCACCAAAACCTGGAGCTTTAACCGCTGCAATTTTTAATGCACCGCGAAGTTTGTTTACCACTAGTGTTGCCAGTGCTTCACCATCTACATCTTCTGCTACAATCAATAACTGTTTTCCTTGTTGCGCTACTTGCTCAAGTACAGGTAAAATATCCTTCATGCTGCTTACTTTTTTGTCGGTAATCAGAATGTAAGGTTTGTCAAGATCAGTAATCATCTTCTCTGTATTCGTCACAAAATAAGGCGACAAATACCCTCTGTCGAATTGCATTCCTTCTACCGTTTTAACTTCGGTTTCAGTTCCTTTTGCCTCTTCAACTGTGATCACTCCTTCTTTTCCGACTTTCGCCATTGCTTCTGCAATCAGCTTTCCAATTGCGCTGTCGCCGTTAGCTGAAATGGTAGCAACCTGTTCAATTTTCTTATTGTCGTCGCCTACAGTTTGCGACATTTTCTTCAGCTCTTCCACTACCACTTTCACGGCTTTTTCAATTCCGCGCTTTAGGTCCATTGGGTTGGCTCCAGCTGCAACATTCTTTAATCCTGCAGTTACAATGGCCTGGGCAAGAACTGTAGCTGTAGTTGTTCCGTCGCCAGCAACATCTGCAGTTTTACTAGCAACTTCTTTCAGCATTTGTGCTCCCATATTGGCAATGGGATCTGATAACTCAATTTCTTTTGCAACAGATACACCGTCTTTGGTGACATGCGGTGCTCCGAATTTTTTTTCGATAACCACATTACGTCCCTTTGGACCGAGTGTAACTTTAACTGCGTTAGCAAGGGTGTCGACTCCTTTTTTAAGTGCTTCGCGCGATTCAATGTTGAAACTTATGTCTTTGGCCATGGTTGCTTAGTTTAAGTATGATTTTAATTTGTAATGTGTGAAGTTGATTTGAATAGTCGATCAGATGATTGCGTAGATATCGCTTTCTTTCATGATCATGTAATCTGTACCGTCAATGGAGATCTCCGTGCCGGAATATTTTCCGTAAAGCACGGTGTCACCTACTTTTACCGACATCGGTTCGTCTTTTTTTCCGTTACCCACTGCCACGACTCTGCCGCGTTGGGGTTTTTCCTTGGCTGTATCGGGAATGATGATTCCACCCGCAGTCTTACTTTCCGCCTGAACAGGTTCGATCAGCACTCGGTCAGCCAAAGGTTTAACTTTTACTTCGACTTTCTCTAAAGTTGCAGTTGCCATAGGTAAATGTTTTTTTGGTTAGTACACGCATCACGACAAAGCACGTACCAATGGCCGGAAATGGTGAGAAATGGAAAAAAATGGCAGGGTTAACTGCCAATTCGATCAGCGGATGTCCGAAAAAATGTCAGGCCTACTTCTTGGTTCGCAAAAGTGTGACAGGATACTGACGCGTAACATCCGTGTCGCCAAAAGTTCCTTTCAGTATCACAAAATAAGTGCCCTCCGGAACTTCCTTACCGGCCTTTGTCTTTCCATCCCATTTGAATTCAACTTCATCTGAAACATAGATGAGTTGTCCCCAACGATTGTAGATTTCAACATGAATGGAATCCCAACAAGGGTTCGGTGTTCCTTCCAGACGGAAAACATCATTTAGCCCATCCCCATTGGGAGTGAATACATTCGGTACAATTTCTTCGATGCCTTGAGGTGGAATTACTTTTATCTGAACAACCCGGTTGATGAAATTGGTATCACCCGAACACCCCAGCGAAAAGGCTGCCACATCGAGATTCATTCCGGTTATTTCCAGGTCCGGACAATCCGTCGGGAAGCAATACCTCAAGCCAACGCCGCCTATACCAACGTAAGAACCCATCACCAAATCCGGAGCCGGTAGAAGGATGGAGTCAGGAATATTTGAAGAATTGGTAAAATAATAATAGTAGAGCGGAGTGGGAGTGGTAACATAAGGATCGGGAGTTACCAAAGCCGCACCCTGACCGAATGTGTTGGAGGAAAGGAAAATGGATACAGTATCGGTTACGTCTTCGTCAATTACAACCACATCAAAACATCCACTGGTTAAAACCTGAATATTTACCGTATCGGGAAGCATGATTGCAGGAAGATCATCGAAAACACAATTGAGAACGTAATACTGAATTTCACGTCGCGTTTCTGAAATTTTAACACCGTTGCGGTATTCCTTGATCATTACGGCAAATGCAAAAATTCCGGTCGTTGTAGGGTTACACGTAATAATTCCTGTTTGCGGATTGATGGTCATTGGAGGAGTTCCGCCAACTATATTTCCCAAACCGAAAGGAGCCTGCCAGGTACAAATAGCATAGGGTTTTGGATTTGCTGAATTAGGTGCAGGATTGAGGTTCGTACTCAGACTTCCCATGTAAAGATCTTCTAACTCAAAAGCCAGTGAATCTCCATCAGGTTCGGTTACACTAAAATCGATGTAATTGGTTGTTCCGATACAGAGGTATCCTTCGGGAGGATAGGATCCGAATTCGGGATTGGAATTCTGAATAGCAGGATCAGGGACCTGTACGTAAAATACCATTCCCGCATTCTGAGGATTGTTAACGTTTACAATACCCGGATTTCGACAACAACGTTCCCAGGCCATGTAATAACCGTTGGGATTATTGGCAAGACTGATTGTTGTCTGGTAAAAACCTTCTTCAATACAAATAGAGGAAGGCGGACTATAGCATTCATCACCCAACGTAATTGGAGTAACGCTTAAAAGTGTCATTGAAAAATTGGAAACAACTGCATTGGTTACATTATCGAATACCCGGATATTGATCGGACTGTCAAATGCAGCTCCACCACTTGCGCAATCGCGGAATAGTTTGAGTGTAACCTGAAAATTGTTCCCATTCAGCCATTTTACGCTGAAGTCTCCTCCGGTAATGTGGGTGGCCTTGCTGGATGTAATGAACACAAGGTTCATTAATAAAGAAAAGAGTAAAATTCTCCTCATGAAAGTGTCTGGTTTTATTCGAGACGGAAGATACGCACTTTCCGTTGCCTGACATAAATAAATCAGGGAACGAGCAATTGAAGCTGTTTATCGGTGATTCTGATTTTCAGGTGCTTGTCTGTAAAATCCCAAGGCTCGCCGTCGATGTGTGCTTTTAGAGCTTGTGAACTTATTATCTCGAAGGAATCCCCTTTGCGCTTTCGGTAAAATTCTGAATGGCTGATATTTCCTTTCCTGGATTTAAAAAACAAGACAGCAAGCTGAAAGGGATTTACTTTTCGGATACTGCAAACACCAAGTTCACCATCGCACGTATCGGCATCGGGATCAATTTTTACCCCATTTCCGTATTCCGATACATTTGCAACCGACAGAATAAACGGGTTTTCCCTTATAACTTCGCCATTGCACCGGAGTTCAATTTCTTGTGGAATGAATTTTTTGAATTCCCGGAAAACAAGTCGCGTATACCCAGCCATGCCTCGTGATTTCAGTTTCGCAAATTCATGCGCAATATGTGCATCAAAGCCAAAACCGCAAAAACCAAAAAAGGGAAATTCATTGATCATTCCAACATCGGTTTTGATCGTTTTCCAATGCTCCAATGATCGCAGGATCGCTTCTGCATTATCCGGGATTTTATAATGATTTGCAATTCCGTTTCCTGATCCGGTGGGGATGATAAGTAGGCTGCTGTTGGTCCCCATCAATGCACGGCCTGCTTCATTAACGGTACCGTCGCCTCCTGCAATGGCGATAATGGGAATTCCATTTTTTTGAGCTTCAGCCGCAAGATCATAGGCATGTCCCTTGCGTTCAGTGTAACAGATGGTGGGTGTGAATAGTCTTCGATCCAGGTTTTTACCGATATACTCTTCCATCAACTTTTGCTTCCCGATTCCGGAATGAGGATTGATAATGAAAAGTATGTTTTGTGGCTGATTCAACTCCTCAATAATTTATCCCAAGCCACATCCTAAATTCATTGCTTACTGAAATTCAAAACAACCTATATCAGGGAGTGCATCACGGGTAAAAAAGTCAAGATCGTAATCGATTCGGAAAATCAGATTACCGGTATTAATACAGGGGGAAATGGACTGCAGCTTGTACCGTTGCTCATTGGGCTCTTCAAAACGCGGGTCGACATTCTTGCTGATATTTATAAAATTTGTGGTGTTGCTCAAATCCTGATCCGATTTGATATAACAGGTGTTAAACACAAAATTTCCAACTGCTCCGGCATTCATATTCACTGCAAATTCATTGCCTTCATTCCCGTAAATAATACTGTTACTTACTTCAGCATTCAAATCGACTAACACCAATGCTCCGGTAGCATCCTCAAAGAAATTTGCCATCCCAAATGCAGGAACCCTTCTGTCGGTATAGTTCCAGTAATTGGCAAAGGTGCAATGGTTGATTCGGACAAATCCTCCGCCTGTGCAAATGAAGGCATACTGACCGCAATTATTGATCATGCAATTGGTCATGCTGATGTCTCCGGCAACATAATTCCATACTCCGAAATTCGACATGTTTTCAATGCGCACATATTCCATTACCAATGGTGATAAGGTCCCGCTGATGGTTTGCACCCTTACGCCAACCGATGCATTTCTGATATCACAATGTTCAATGCGGCTGTTTCCGGCTTCCAATAAAATGATCCCGCTCCATTGGCCGGGCAAACTGTCGTAGTTAGGTTCCAGTCGGTCGCCCTGAAAAATAATTCTGTTTCCCGGATCTCCATCGGCATTTAAGGTGCCACCATTGTAAACCACCAGAGCGGAATTGGGATGCGAATAGATTTTTGTCCCGGGCTGAATGAGCAGTGAACAGGTTGAATCAACAACGGGGTAACCGTAAATAACATGTGGCTTGTCGTTGGTCCAAATTGAATTACAAGGCAAGGAAAAAAACGGACTCGTTGCGCCATTTGGTGGGGTGTGAAAGTAGGCATCCTGCCCCCAGGCGACCAAATCCACATCCTGAACATTGCCGTTAGTAATGAATATGATAGAGTCTGTTACAAGCAACGGAGTGGTTAAACTGTTGGGATTGAGGGTGACTTCTACAAAAATGTAAAGGCTGTCACCACCATCGATTTCAATATCGCTAAAGCTGGTTCCCGGCAGACCATCAACATTCATCCGGTACGAATTTCCTGCGTTTCCGGCCAGGTAGATCCTGTCGATATTGACCTTTCCCCGGTTCCGGTTATAAATCTTCAATTGTCGCGTTGTGGATCCTACAGTGGTAAAAAGTGTGTCGAAAATGACCGTGTCCTGCGAAAATGCCAGTTTGGCGGAAGGGTTGTCGATCAGCCGGTCTTTGCGGCATCCGCTGATTACTGCCATTGAACTGATCAGTCCAAAAATGAAAATGTAGGTCAGGCGGCGGTTCAGCATGGTGCAAAAATAGGGATTATTGTACTTACGGACTTTTTTAGCGATTATTGCTGAAACCTTTCTATTTCCTTTTTGGTTGGAAAGGATTTTTTTCTATTTTTGCAGCCCGATAATAAGTAAACGTCATGAAACAAGGCATTCACCCCGAAAATTACCGCTTGGTTGTGTTTAAAGACATGTCCAACGATTATATGTTCCTTTGTCGCTCTTGCGCAGACACTAAAGACACTATTACGTATTCTGATGGTAATGAGTATCCTTTGGTGAAGCTCGATATCTCGCACATGTCGCATCCTTTCTTTACCGGTAAGGTGAAGCTTGTGGATACAGCAGGTCGTATCGATAAATTCAAGAGCCGTTACGATAAGTTCAAGAAGTAATTCTGATATACTGTTCAGAAAGCCCCGACTGAAAAGCCGGGGCTTTTTTTTGCGATAATGAGGTAGACCATTTACCTGTACAGCATGTATATTTGATACCCAAACAACCAATTCTTATGAAAATCTGCCTGACCGACGAACAAGAATGGAACCGTTTACTGCCTCTGACCTACACGCGTTCGGTGGCTGACATAAGGGTTGGAATTCTCACCATCCGCGAAAAATGGGAGATGATTCTGGGTGAAAAAGTTTATGTGGAAGCTCCGGATTACCTCGCAGGCAGGTACGAAGGAGTACCCAAAGGCGAAAAGGTCATTCGGGTAAACAGTGCTATTATTCCGGATGAACATTTTGTCGAACGGGTGAGGGTTTTGCAGCCGGGTCAGGCAATTGAAGGTAATCATGGGTTAATGGCATGGGTGGATGGCAATGATGATGTTTTGCTGAGTGCCCCGTTTTCAGGGGAAATTCGTTTGCGTCACCCCTGGGATATTTTTATGCTTAACGGTTTAGCGCTTGAACGTGATTTTGAATTGATCACTGCTGGAAGAACATCACAAGCTATTTCAGCCACAAATACCGTGATCGGGAAGGGGAAAATCTTTCTGGAGGAAGGTGCAAAAGTGGAGGCTTGTATAATAAACGCACATGAAGGTCCTGTTTATATTGGCAAAAATGCAGAGGTGATGGAGGGATCTGTGATTCGTGGGGGATTGGCATTGTGTGAGGGTGCAGTTTTGAAAATGTCGGCCAAAATTTATGGCGCAACTACCATCGGACCCTATTGTAAAGTGGGAGGAGAGATCAATAATTCCGTCTTTTTTGGTTACAGCAACAAAGCACACGATGGTTTCCTCGGAAATTCTGTCATTGGCGAGTGGTGCAATCTGGGGGCGGATACCAATAATTCGAATCTGAAAAACAATTACGGAACGGTAAAAGTGTTCAGTATTTCAGAGAATGCTTTTATCAGCACTGGTATTCAGTTTTGCGGACTCATCATGGGAGATCATTCAAAATCAGGAATCAATACCATGTTCAATACTGGAACCGTAGTTGGGGTAAATGCGAATGTTTTTGGAGGTGGATTTCCTCCCAAGCACATCCCTTCCTTTAGCTGGGGTGGTGCAGATGGATTTTCCACTTTCGACCTCGACCGCTCATTCGATGTTTCAGAAAGGGTAATGTCGCGCAGAAACCTGCCGTTTACCGACAGCGATCGCGACATGATGCGCCAAATTTTCCAGTTAAGTTCCAGATTCAGAGGATAAGAATCTGCTTTTCCTGACGTTATTACATGCCTGCAGCAATGGCACGTTCATTGTCGTTGTTGCTTCACATATCCTACATCCATGAATGAAAATCAATTTGGCGACTTGTTCGAATTTAGCGGAATGATTGATGGCGACACTGATCTTATTCCACTCATCACACCTGAAGATGAAGAACAAATGAATCGTGAGGCGACTCCCGATGATCTGCCTATTTTACCTATACGTAACAATGTCCTTTTTCCGGGGGTGGTAATTCCTATCACAGTTGGAAGAGATAAATCGATCCGTTTAATTAATGATGCCTACAAAGCGAAAACGGTAATTGGCGTAATCGCACAGAAGAAACAAGATGTAGAAGCACCCGGATTTGAAGATCTTTTCCGTTTCGGAACTGTGGCGCAGGTTTTACGTGTGCTTAAAATGCCCGATGGAAGTACAACAGTAATTATTCAGGGGAAGAAGCGCTTTGAAATGCTTGATCTCATTACCGAAGAACCATACATCCGCGCAAATGTGCGTCAATACATGGATCTTCCGCATGGAATGAAAGACGATAAACTTAGCGCGCTTGTGAGTTCGCTTAAAGATTTATCACTGAATATTCTTCGTCTGAATCCGAATATTCCAAGCGAAGCAGGGTTTGCAATCAAGAATATTGAAAGCCCTACATTCCTGATTAATTTTATTTCTTCCAACATGAACGCCACTGTTGAGGAAAAACAAAGTTTGCTCGAGAAGTCGGATCTGTTGTCGCGTGGAGAATACCTGCTGGGATTGCTTACCAAAGACCTGCAGTTACTCGAAATGAAAAATGAAATTCAGAGCAAAGTCCGTAACGATATCGACAAACAACAACGCGAATATTTCCTTCATCAGCAAATGAAAACCATTCAGGACGAGTTGGGTGAAAACCCGGTCGACATGGAGGTGCGTGAACTGCGAATAAAAGGAGATAAGAAAAAGTGGACCAAGGAAATTGAAAAACATTTTTCCAAGGAACTTGATAAGTTGCAACGAATGAATCCCAATGGTCCTGAATTTTCCGTTCAGATAAATTACCTGGAAACACTCGTTGATCTTCCGTGGAATGTTTATACCAAGGATAAGTTCGATCTGAAGAAGGCTCAGGAGATTCTTGACCGCGATCATTTCGGATTGGAAAAGGTGAAAGAGCGAATTATCGAATATCTGGCTGTTCTTAAGTTAAAGAACGATATGAAATCACCTATACTTTGTTTGTACGGTCCTCCCGGGGTTGGTAAAACTTCGCTGGGAAAATCGGTTGCAGAAGCGTTGGGAAGAAAATATGTGCGGATGTCGTTGGGTGGTTTGCGCGATGAAGCGGAGATTCGTGGTCACCGTAAAACCTACATTGGTGCAATGCCCGGAAGAGTGATTCAGAATATGAAGAAGGCAGAATCCTCCAATCCGGTTTTTGTACTCGACGAAATTGACAAGACGGGAGAAAGTTTTCACGGAGATCCATCATCCGCATTGCTGGAAGTTCTTGATCCGGAACAAAACACTGCTTTTTACGATAATTACCTGGAAGTAGATTACGATCTCTCCAAAGTGATGTTCATTGCTACAGCGAATAATCTGGCCACAATTCAACCTGCTTTGCGTGATCGAATGGAGATCATTGAAATAACAGGATATACCATTGAAGAGAAGTTGGGGATTGCTAAAAAACACCTCATTCCTAAATTGCTTAAGGAACACGGTGTTAAGGAAAATCAGTTTGCAGTTAGCGAAAGTGTTGTGGAAAAGATCGCTGAAGAGTATACCAACGAATCCGGTGTGCGCGGACTTGAAAAACGAATAGGTAAACTCGTACGTAACCGCGCAATGCAGATTGCAATGAATGAAAAATTCAAAAGCGAAATTCTACTCGAAGAGGCAAGAAAAATACTTGGTCCCTCTTACGAACGCGATAAATACGAAAACAACAATGTACCCGGAGTAGTTACAGGTTTAGCATGGACACCCGTAGGAGGTGATATTCTTTTCATCGAAACAATTCTTACTCCAGGAAAAGGAAAGTTGAGCATGACCGGAAATCTGGGTGAGGTAATGAAAGAATCCGCGATCATTGCGCTGGAATTTTTAAAAGCTCATTCCTCCAAACTCGGAATTAATATCAAGACATTTGATCAGCATAATGTTCATGTTCACGTTCCCGAAGGTGCTACACCAAAGGATGGTCCGTCTGCTGGAATTACTATGCTAACAGCACTTGCGTCGCAGTTTACAGGGCGTAAAGTGAAAAAGGCATTGGCCATGACCGGCGAAATCACGCTTCGTGGTAAGGTATTGCCCGTTGGTGGTATCAAAGAAAAAATTCTTGCAGCACGACGCGCAGGTATAAAAGAGATTATTCTTTGCGAAAAGAACAGAAAGGACGTTGAGGATATTAAGCCAGCATACATTGAAGGTTTGACATTTCATTATGTCAGCGACATGATGGAAGTGCTGGATGCCGCATTAACGAATGAACGCTCCGGGTCTGATAAAAATAGCAAGGTCACCAAAACTGCTGTGAAAAAAACAATTGCAAAGAAAAGTGCCGCCAAAACTACCGGCGCAAAAAAGTCAGTTCGTAAACCTGTTTCAGCTAAAAAGACAAAAAAGAAAGTGCGGAAGTAAGCACACAATAGATAATTTATTTTTTCGTTAGTACAGAGATGATTCGCAAATCATTTCTGTACTTTTTTTTTGTTGCTGTGATTGTGTTTTCATCGCGCCTCTGTGCGCAGAACGGCTT
>ERZ761607.1403-NODE-1403-length-30361-cov-5.281990_pt1 | contig 30361 bp, 29 predicted proteins | sample MGYA00511164_ERZ761607 | MGnify/ENA primary metagenome ERZ761607 (study PRJEB28899, sample SAMN02445080) | bioreactor sludge metagenome | biome: EBPR sludge | place: Australia: Brisbane, Thorneside Wastewater Treatment Plant | collected 2011-06-22 ... | reverse complement strand
GCCCTGCACCGGATGAAGGGCAACCTCAACCGGACGCTGGTCATCATCCTGATCGGCAACAACCTGGTGAACACCGCTGCGGCGACCTTCGCCACGGTGGTGGCGACCGAGCATTTCGGCCATCTCGGCCCTGGTCTGGCGGTAGGGGTAATCACCTTGCTGCTCCTGATGTTCGGCGAAATCACACCGAAAACCTACGGCTCGCGTTACGCCATCGCAGTGGCGTTGCTGGCGGCGGCGCCGCTGGAGCTACTCGGCAAGCTCCTGTCGCCACTGGTCTGGTTGCTGGAAACCTTTATCCGCTGGATGCACACCCTCTCCAGTCCACCCAAGGATCCCAGCGTGACGGAGAGCGAACTGATCGCGCTGGCCGAGCACGGCACGCAGGAAGGATCGATCGAGGAAGGCGAACACCAGATGATCCGTCGCATCTTCGATTTCAGCACCCTGCGCGCCAGCGACATCATGGTGCACCGGCACCAGATCTTCTCGCTCGACGGCAAGCGAACGATCGGTGATGCCCTCAACGAGATCATTGCCGAATCGCATCAGCGCATCCCGGTCTATTCGAGCAACCCCGAGGAAATCACCGGCGTTGTCACGCTGCAGAGCATTCTCGGCGAGGTGGCACTGGGCCATCTGGACAAGACGCTCAACGAGGCCGGCAGCGAACCGTTGTTCGTTCCGCCCAACCAACCGGTCGACGGTCTGCTGGAAGTGCTGCGCGGCAACAAGGACCACCTCATCGTAGTGGTGAACGAGTTTGGCGGCCTGCTCGGCATCTTCACCCTCGAAGACATTCTCGAAGAACTGGTCGGCGAGATCTATGACCACGAGGAAGCCCCCGAGGACGACCAGATGCTGCTGATGAAACCGGACGGCAGCGAACTGGTGGTGGACGGGAGCACCGAGCTGCGCATCCTCGAAGCTCATTTCAGCCAGGATCTTGCCGGCAAACCATACGACTCGGCAAACCTGTGGATCATCAGCCATCTGGAACGGATCCCGGCACCCGGCGAGAGCTGCGTCATCGACGGACTGGAGGTCAGAATAGAGCGGGCATCGCGGCGCAGGATTCACGAAATCAGGATCAGTCGACCGCACGGCCCCGGCCCGGAACCCGCAACGATGAATGCCGATACCGAGCGCACGGTCGACTAGCAGGCGCCACTTGCTCTTCCCACCGCTACGCTCGCTCCTTCCCCGACGCGCGCTGGTCATGCCGCTGTCTTGTCTGCCGGATCACGCCACGCTATCCTGCGCCGCCCATCCCGAACACGGCGTGCTCACATGGAGAAGCCGACATGCAGCTTGCTCAAGCCTGCTGCACAGGACAGAGAATGCGGTTGACGAGTTGACCCCATTCGGCAGTCGACAACCGATCTGCTGCTGGTCTTCGGTACCGGCCGTTTGCTGCTGCGCGTACTGGCAGAACCGCTGAAGGGCGATCTTTCCCGGCACGCGACGCGTTGGCTGATCGGGCGCCGGCGAGACATGGGTAATGGACGACAGCGACGCCAGCAACGACACGGTCGTCGCCATCGGCTCACTGCGCTCCACCGTTGCCAGGCTGCTCGATACCAACGGTGGCCCATTACGGCAGCCGGTTGATGACGACCTCGAATCGCTCTCGGCCCTGCTGGCCGGTCTGGTACGCCGCCGCGAGGAGAGTCAGCGGGAACTACAGAACGACCGATCTCTGTGGCAACATTGCCGGTGCAAGATCGGCGGTTATGCGCGTCACGAACTGCCTGGCAACAACCCACCGGATCATGAAATCCGATGCGCACCCGCCAGTGGTCCACGATGACGGATGGACGACGATCGCCGCTGGCCGGACATGGCATGGGGAACTTTGGGACCGCAACAAGTCGGGCCAACCCTTCTAATTCCGGGCGACGATCGTCCCGTTCTGCAATACTGCCGGGCAGCCGAGAAAATACATCGCCATTCGCACCGACAGCAGCGATTACAAGCGAATCGAGGCCGAACTGGCGGAAAGCGAGCAGCGGCTATCGCACGCTCGTCGAGAGCCTCAAGGAGATCGCCTTCCGGATCGATTGCCGAAGGCTGCCGGATCTATCTCGACCCGGCGTGGCACGAAGTCACCGGACGATCGGGGACTCACTCGACCAGATCTCGCTGCAGTCGCTCCCCCACGAGGATCGGGCCCAGGTTGCCGCGGTCGACCTGGTCTTTCTCGACGCCGTCCTGCCGAACATCGACCCCTGCGACCTGCTGCACAAGCTGCCCGACGTCATCGACAGTTGCTCCCCCTCACTGTTCCTGCTCGATTCGCTTCGCCACAAGGACAATGCGGAGCGGTCAGCAGCCACCCACCGTCCGCGCACCGATAGGCGTCGGAGGCGGACAACCAGGTGCTCGACATCCTGGTGGTCAAGGACAACGAGGTCAACCAACTGGTAGCGATCAGTCCTGGAGTCCCGGGCCATCGGGTGACGCTCACCGGGAACGGCCTGGACTGGTCGTTGACCGGATACGTGACTGCCGCTTCGACATCGTGCAGATGGACCTGATGATGCCGATCATGGATGGTTTCGATGCGACGCGCACGATTTGCACGAAAGGACGCGCGACCGGCCGTGCACCCCGATCGTCGCGATGACCACCAACGCCACGCCGGACGACCGGGACAACTGCCTCGCCGCCGAGCATGGACGACTACCTCGCCAAGCCAATCAGGAACGAGCAACTGGCGCAAGTGTTGCAATACCACGCACCACACGCCACCCCCGGCGTTAGGCGGGCGCTACTTGGCTACTTGTTTTGCGGCGTTTCCTGAGGAGGAGTCGCTTCGCCAGACTTCGGCGCATCGCCGAGCACGGTCTTCAGGGGACAGATGGAGAACGCCGGGCATTTCTTGCAGCCGGCGACAATGGCGATCGGGCACAGCGTCATGGCGCTTCTCCTCGATGATCGGAAAGTATTCAGGATACAGCGATTTGCCTGACGCCGCGCGCCTCCCTGCCGGCGGCGCGTGGCCCACCCCGGTGCTGTGCCGCCACAGGCTACAGCATGTGTTCGAGGAAGGCGCGCGTACGCGGGTGCTGCGGGCACACAAAGACCTCGTCCGGCGAACCTGTTTCGACGATCTCGCCATCGTCCATGAACACGACCCGGGTCGACACCTCGCGCGCGAAGGCCATCTCGTGCGTCACCACGAGCATGGTCATACGCTCGTCGGCGAGCTGGCGCATGCTGCGCAGGACCTCGCCGGTCAGTTCCGGATCGAGCGCCGAAGTCGGCTCGTCGAAGAGCATGATGTCCGGCTGCATGGCCAGCGCGCGGGCGATCGCCACACGCTGCTTCTGACCACCGGAAAGCCGTGCCGGGTAACTGTCGCGTTTGTCGAGCAGGCCGACCTTGCGCAGCAGCTCCTCGGCCTGCGGAACGGCCTCGGCACGCGACAGCCCCTTGACCGTGATCGGTGCTTCGATGATGTTCTGCAGTACGCTGAGATGGGGAAACAGGTTGAACTGCTGGAAGACCATGCCCATCTTGCGACAGATGCGACGCAATTCGGCCTCCGCTGCATAATGGCAGACGCCGGCAACATCGGTGCTGACCAGCGTTTCACCCTCGATCACCACCTCGCCAGAATCGACCGTTTCCAGGTGATTGAGGCAGCGCAGAAGGGTGCTCTTGCCCGACCCCGAGGGACCGATGACGGCAACCACGTCACCCTTGTCGATACTCAGCGAAACGCTCTTGAGAACCTGCAGAGCGGCAAAGCGCTTGCAGATGTCGCGCGCCAGAATCACCGGCACCTCGCCCGCCGCATCACTCGTCATAAACCGCATGTCGCCTTTCCAGGTAGTTGAAGCCCCAGGTCAACACCAGCGTCATGATCAGGTAGAAAGCAGCCGCAACGACGAAAGGCATGGTGGTGAAGTCGCGCTGGACGATGCCGCGCGCCGCGCGCAGCAGGTCGTTCATGGCCAGTACGTAGATCAGCGAGGTGTCCTTGACCAGGGTGATCGTCTCGTTGCTCATCGGCGGCAGGATCCGCTTGATCACCTGCGGCAGCACGATTCGCCGCATGGTCTGGCCGTAACCCAGGCCAAGCACCCTGGCTGCCTCGTACTGCCCACGCTCGATCGACTGGATGCCGGCGCGGAAAATCTCGGCGAAATAGGCCGCGTAATTGAGCACGAAGGCGACGATCGCCGCCGGGAAGTCGGGCAGGCGCACGCCGATCAGCGGCACGAAGGGCAAGGCGAAATAGATGAACAGCATCTGCAGCATCAGCGGTGTGCCGCGCATCAGCCAGATGTAGCCATTGACGATGCCGCTCGCGACACGAAAGTGCGACACGCGCAGCAGCGCCAGGGCGAGACCGAGCGGCGCGGCCAGGAGCAGCGTGAGCAGGAAGACCTGCAGCGTCACCGCCGTCCCGGCGAGCAGCGGCCCGAGGATTTCGATCAGGTAGTTCATGCCGCCAATCACCACCCGGGGCGCCGCATGGTGGACTGCAACGCCGAAACCCGGCCGAGCAGCCGGTGGCAGCGCTTCACCTGCCGTCGGCCGCCGGCTCGCCCGGGGGGCACGCCGAACCGCCTACTTGACGATATCCTTGCCAAACCACTCGTTCGAAATGCGGGCGGCGGACCCGTCCTTCTTCATCTCGTCCATCGTCTTCTGCAGTCTGGCGAGCAGCTCGGCATCGTCCTTGCGGACTCCGACACCGTACTCCTCGCTGCCAAAATTGTCTTCGAGGACGAGATATTCCCCCGGTTTCTTGGCCAGGTAGTAGCGGCCGACCACCTCGTCAACCACCAGCGCGTCGAGACGGCCGGTCGACAGATCCATCAAGGCAGTGACATTGTCGCCGTACTTCTTGAGTTCCTTGATCGACTTGGCGACATCGTCCTTCTCGACCGCATCGATCGCACTACTGCCCTCCTGCAGACCGACCACCTTGCCGGCCAGGTCCGCCTTGCTCCTGACCGTCGACCTGGCGATTACCACGACGATCTGCCGGTTCTCTAGGTAGGGTGTGGTGAAGGCGATGTTCTCCTTGCGTTTCTCGGTGATCGTCAGGCCGTTCCAGAGCGCGTCGACGCGCTTGCCGTTGAGTTCGGCCTCCTTGGCATTCCAGTCGATCGGCTTGAACTCGACTTGGGCGCCCAGGCGCCGGGCCGCTTCGCGCGCCAGGTCGATGTCGAAACCGACGAGTTTGTTCTGCTGATCACGGAAACCCATCGGCGGGAAATTGTCGTCGAGGCCAACGACGATCCTGCTCGGCGCGGCCGCTTTGCCTGACGCCGGGGTTTGCCCGGCCTCCTGCCTGCCGCAGCCGAGCAGCACGACGCCGGCGGCCAACCCGGCAAGCAGCAATGAGATACGTTTATTCATAGGTGATTGACCCCGATTGACGGAAGACGATGGACCACGCGCCTCCTCACACTGGGTGGCGCGTGTCCTTGTTAAACACGAAAGCCGCGATTATCCCGGAAAAGGAAGCAACTCGAGCGAAAACTGGCGGATTCCGACTGGCGCGCCACCGCACCCGCTCGCTGCCAGCACGTCGGAAGTCGCCGCCAGCTCAAGGCGGGAAGTCTGATGAGAGAGGTGCAAAGTGCCGCAGCTCCTGCCCGGTGTTGATATTGGCGAAAGCCTCGGGCTGGTCGTCGAACCGCACCTCCACGACAGGCATGGACGCCTGCCAGCGGTCGATCCGCCGCCCGCCGCCGGCCAGGTATTCGCCGAGACTCGGCAAGACCGCGCGGTGACACAGGCAGAAGACCGGCTGCACCCGAGCGCCGCAGTGCGCCACGGCGAGCTGGGCTCCGCTGGCGGCGAGGGCAGACAGGAGGCGCGCCACCAGATCAGTTGGCAGAAAGGGCGAGTCACAAGGCACGCTGGCGACCAGCGGATGCCTGGCAACCGACAAGGCGGCGTGCAGCCCGGCCAGCGGCCCGGCGAAGTCGGGGATCCGGTCAGGCACCAGCGCATGACCGAAGGCAGCATAGCGCGCGCCGTTCCGGTTAGCGTTGATCAGCAGCTCGCCAACCTGGGGTGCCAGACGTTCGATGACCCAGGCGACCAGCGGCCTGCCCTGCAGCATCTGCAGCCCCTTGTCGACACCACCCATGCGGCGGCCAAGCCCACCAGCCAGAATGACGCCGCTTACCGTCTTGCCGTTCATCCGGGGAATTGTACGTCAGCACCGGCAACAATTCGCCCGGCGCACGACAGAAGGAAGCGTGCGCAGCTACAATGACGAGCGCTGCGCTTGCCGCCGGTTGCGTGGTCCGGCACCTTCCTCGTCCGGCAGCCCGCCATTCGCCCGCCCACACCCACGACCCGAAAGCCCACCGCCATGCGACCCCTTCCCCTCACCGGCCTGCGCGTGCTCGACCTGACACGCCTGTTGCCGGGACCACTCGCCAGCATGCACCTTGCCGACCTCGGTGCCGACGTGATCAAGATCGAAGACACCGGCGCCGGCGACTATGCGCGCAGCGCCGGTGCGGTGCATGGCACGGTCAGCTATTTCGAACTGGTTAACCGCAACAAGCGCAGCCTCACCCTCGATCTGAAACAGGCGGCCGGGGTCGCTGCATTCAGGCGCCTGGCGGCAACGGCCGACGTCATCCTGGAGGGCTTTCGCCCGGGCGTGGTGGACAAACTGGGTATCGGTTACGCGGCCATGACGGCGATCAATCCGCGCATCGCCTACTGCGCGATCACTGGCTACGGGCAGAACGGCCCCTATCGCGACCGTGCCGGCCACGACCTCAACTACCTGGGCTACTGCGGCCTGCTCGACCAGATCGGCACGCCGGGCAGTGCACCGGCCATTCCCAATTTCCAGATCGGCGATCTCCTCGGTGGCTCGCTGAGCGCGCTGGTCGGCGTCCTCGCCGCGGTGATCGACGCGCGCAGCAGCGGCCGCGGACGCTATGTGGACGTGGCGATGACCGACGCCGTCTTCGCACATACCCTCTTTCCGCTACTTGCCGTGCTCGGCCTCGGCCAGGCACTGCCCCGCGGCGAGGACCTGCTCTCCGGCGGCATGCCGAGCTACGGCGTCTATGCCACCAGTGACGGTCGTCACTTGGCGGTCAGCGCGATGGAGCCGAAGTTCTGGCAGATGCTGTGCGCAGCGATCGACCGCCCGGATCTCGCGCCCTTGGCCTTCGCCACCGGCGCCGAAGGCCAGCGCATCCGGCGCGAACTGGAGGCGGTGTTCGCCGGGCGCAGCTTTGCCGAATGGAGCGCCCTCTTCGAGAAAGTCGATTGCTGCGTGACGCCAGTATTGCGCTTCGAGGAAAGCATGCAGAACGAGCACCTGCTGGCCCGTGCCATGCTCGTCGAGGTGGCCGGCGTCCGGCAGTTTGCGCCACCATTCAAGGTCAGCGAAATGGCTTTCGCAGCCCGCCTGCCGCCACCCGCCGCTGGCCAGCACAGCGAGGAGATCCTCCGCGAGGGTGGCTTCACTGCCGACGAGATCGCCTGCCTGCGCGAGCAGAAAGTCATCTGAGGCCGCCACAGCGCAGGAGCGGCCGCTCGGGTCGACACCGAATGCCCGGTTTCAACCGGCGGCGTCGCTGACTGCGGGTGGTTCCGACGCTGGATCGTGATCTACGGCGGCAGGCTCGATACTGACGATGGCGAGCGAGATGTTGTCGCTGCCGTCGCGTTCGAGCGCCAGCTCGACCAGCCGCCGACAGGCCATGGCCGGCGCTTGCCGTCCGACGATGGCGGCCATCTCTTCGCCATCGACGCTTTCCCACAGGCCGTCGGAACAGAGTACGAAACGCTCGCCGATGACCGGCGGTGCGCAGTGCTGCGCCACCACCCGCAGTCTGTGCGCCGTGCCGAGCGACGACAGGAGGACGTTGCGTGCCGGATGATGACGGGCCTGCGCGACGCTGAGCAAGCCGCTCCGGACCATCTCCGCGGCCACCGTTTGGTCCTCGCTCAGTTGCGAACATCGGCCATCGAGACAACGGTACAGACGGCTGTCGCCGACATGTGCGAACACAACCAGTTCGCCGACCAGAACCAGAGCCGTCGCGGTCGTGCCCATCCCGGCCAGAGCCGGCTCGGCTTCGGTCGCCCGAATGATCGTCCGGTTGGCTTCGCGCATGGCAGCGACCAGAGCAGTGCCGGGATCGTCGCCCGGAGTGGCAAAGTAGTTCTGGCAGATGGTCTCGACGGCCAGCGCACTCGCCACCTCGCCGCCGTTGTGCCCGCCCATGCCATCGGCGATGACCGTCAGTACCCCACGCCGCTGGCGTTGTAGCAGGTCGCCCGGGCAGATGAAGGCAAACGAATCCTGGTTGCTGCTGCGTTGCCGACCGATGTCGCTGAGCATCCGGGTCTCGACGCGGTAGTGCACGGCACCACCCGTCTGGTGCACAATCGATTCCTGGTGGCCGGCACGGCCCAACCGGCCGCCCGGCAATGACCCCTTCCAGCGCACGCCCCATTGCCTCATCCTGCGCTCCCTGCAACCGGGTGACCGCACTGCCGGAGCGGCGACTCCGCCCCGGCCCGATGCAGCCGCCATTGTGCCAGTCTGCCTGCCGCCCGGGGTGGCGTCGTAGCCACCTGGCCATCCCCCGGCTGGTGAACCGTTTCGCTTGCCGCTCGCGCAAAGTGCGAGATGACTGCTATCCTGCGCCGATGCTCAGCTTTCCCGACTGCACCGGACGGTGCAGCGATCTCCCGCCGAACCGCGGCAACCACCTGTGGCGGCCGGCCGCAGAGCGCCCGACCAAGGCACCGGCACTGTATGGCGCACGCCACTGCTGCCCATCCAGCCTCGCCACCAGCCCACGGCTGCCCGCAACGGAGTGCAACAGCCATGACCTATACCTACACCTTTGCCTCGGCAACCATCCTGCTGATCCTGATCACCGACCCGATCGGCAACATCCCCATCTTCGCCAATGCGCTGCGCAATGTGGCACCAGCGCGCCGACCGTCGGTGATCCTGCGCGAGGTGCTGATTGCCTTCGTACTGCTGCTGACCTTCATGTTCGTCGGAGAGAGCTTTCTGCGCCTGATGAATCTCAGCGAATTATCGCTGCAAATCGGTGGCGGGGTGATCCTTTTTCTGATCGCGCTGCGCATGATCTTTCCGCCGCCACGCACCGACACGGCCGAAGCGGCTGGCGAGCCGTTGATCGTACCGCTGGCCATCCCGGCGATTGCCGGGCCGTCGGCCCTCGCCACCGTGCTGCTGCTGGTCTCGCAGGCGCCCGACCGGCGGCTGGAATGGATTGGCGCGCTGTGCATCACGATGGCGGTGAGCGCCATCATCCTGGTTCTTGCCGAGCGCATCCAGCGCGTTGCCGGCGATCGTTTTGTCGTCGCGCTGGAACGTCTGATGGGCCTGGTGCTGGTCGCCATGTCGATCGAAATGATGCTGCGCGGGATCAAAGCATTCGCCCTGCAGATCGCGCACGCTTAGGCGCCACGCGCCGGGTCTGACGGAGAGCGGCGCAGCCGCCCCGCCGCCTCAGCCAGGCATCTTGCGACGCCGCCAGACCCTGAGCAGATAGAGGCGCCAGACGGCCCGGGTCGCGCCGTAACCAAGCCCGGCGAGGCTGGCGGCCAGGGCGATCAGTCCGATGCCCAGTGGTTTGCCGGCGGCCAGCATCCAGTCCAGCATTGCGTCCACCCAGGCGCCGAAAGCGACGACAGAGAACTCCGGCGGAGCGACGAAGCCACTGCTGTCGCCGGTCAGCAGGCAGCCGAGCTGATATGCCAGCAGGTAGAGCGGGACAATGGTCAATGGATTGGAGTATAGCGTCACGAGCAGTGCCAGCGGCAGATTGACGCGCCAGATCAGGGCACCGATCGCCGCACCGATCATCTGCAGCGGCCCGGGGATCAACCCGCAGAACAGGCCGGCGGCGACCGCACCGGCCGCCGAGTGGCGATTGATGTGCCATAAGCGCGGATGCAGCAGGGAGGACCGAAACGGCCGTAACCAGCGGTTGCCACAAATCGACTCGTGGCCTGGGAGATACTTTTTCAGGTAACGACGCATGCCGCGTATTATCGCAGGCAAAACGCCATGAGGAACGCACCACCGAACGGCGCCCGCGTGGCGGCTGTGGGTATTGCCGGGCCAGATCAAAGACAGGCTGGCAAACAGCGGGCAGGATCCGGCTCCGCCAACCACCCATCGCCCACGGAGAACGCCATGCATGCTTGCGACCAGCCAACCCTCGAAGCCATCTATCCTTTCGACGCGCGCGGCGTCGCCAAGCGTTTTCGCCACGCAGCGATTTTCGGTGCACTCGATGCGCTGACCCCCGGTGAAACGATGCGTTTCTGCAATGATCACGACCCCCTGCCGCTGCTTGCACAACTACAGAATCGTTACGGCGCGACCGTGCAGATCAATTACGTGCAACGCGAACCGGGCGCCATCGTCATCGACTTCACCCGACAGGGCTGACGCCTGCCGCGCGTCACTCCGCGCTACCAGACACACGGCATCGAGTAGGCAAAGCGCTTGCTGATCTACCTGGGTCTTTCGGCGCTGGCGACGTTCGTGGCGGCACTGATCCTGGCGCTCATCGGGCAGCCACCGCTGCCGGCCATCGCGCATCTGGTATTCGCCGTCGGCATCCTGCCGCTGATCGTCGGCGCCATGACCCATTTTGTTCCGGTGCTGACCCGCAGCAGCCGTGCGCCGCGCCATCTGCTGCTCGCACCGCTCCTGCTGCAACTGGCCGGCTGGCTGGTCTTCCTCGATTTCTGTGGGGATGCGCCGGTCGGCAGCACCCTGGCCGCCGCCGCAGGCACCCTGCTCATCGCCGGCTGGCTGGCCGGATGGATGGTGGAACGCGCCAGGCGAACCCTGGGCAGACCGCATCCGGGATGGCGCTGGTATCTGGCGGCGATCATCCTGCTCGGCATGGCGCTGATGCTGGTGCCGGCGATGACCTGGTGGCCGGAAATGCGACCGCAACTGCGGCTGCTGCACCTGCACCTGAATACGCTTGGTTTCATCGGCCTGAGCGCACTGGGGACGCTGCAGGTGCTGCTGCCGACAGCGCTGCACAGCCCCGATGCGGATGCGGCGCGGCGCTTGCGGCAACACCTGCCGGTGGCCTGCAGCGCAGTGCTGATGATCGCCGTTGGTGCCGTCACCTGGCGGCCACTGGCGCTGGCCGGCGCCGTCCTGCTCGCCGGCCTCGTGCTGGCCATCGTACGCGCCTTTCTGCAGCGCTACGGCTGGCGAACGCTATGGGACGATGGTGCGGCGGCAGCGCTGAGCGGAGCGCTGTTTGGTTTCCTGCTGCTTGCCGGCCTGGGTGCCGCGCATGGCCTGGGGACACTCGACGGCCGCGACGCAGTATCGGCTTTCGTCGTTGCCTGCCTCCTGCCATTGGTCACCGGTGCCCTGACCCAATTGCTCCCGGTCTGGCTCCTGCGCGGCAAGCGTACGCCGCGACGCGACCGGCTGCACGCGGCGCTCCGCTGCGGGGGAGCTCTGCGCACGCTCCTCTTCGTCTCCGGAGGCTTCCTTCTGGGATTGGGACTGATCGGCGGGATATGGCCAGCACTGCTGGGAATACTCCACTTCGTCCTCGTCCTGCTCCACTCGCTCGCCACAGCGAGCCGCTCCGCACATCGGAGTGAAAATATTTTATGAACAAAACCAATATATTACAATATTTTTGTGAAATAAGTCTCAAGATTTCCGGCGATCGGCCGTTGCTCAGGGCATGATCCACCCTGACCGACTTCTGCAACGGAGTGAGCAATGATCTTCAAGCATGACCCCCTGGCCCCGGTGTACTCCTCCCGCGCTGCCTCCCGCCGCCTGCATCGGCGTCCGGCTTTGGCCGCCGGCGCGGTAATGGCCCAGGCGCCGGTGGACTGCCTGACGCAGCACGCGCGCAGCCGCCGCCAGGCCGTGCTCGAACCCCAGGCGGCACTGCTGGCGCTGCTGGCAGCCGAGACACGGATCGCCGACCTCGAACGGGCATTGGACGAAGCACGTGCCGCCGCTCTTACCGACACGCTGACCGGCGCGCTGAATCGCCGTGGCTTTGATCAGGCTTACCAGCGGGAAGTGGCGCGCGCACGCCGGAATCACAGCCATCTCGCGCTGGCGCTGATTGATCTCGATGACTTCAAGCGCCTGAACGACACTTTTGGACATCAGGTGGGCGACCAGGCGCTGGTCCATCTGGTCACCGTTCTGCGTACCGCCTTGCGCCCGTCGGACATTCTCGGCCGCTTCGGCGGCGAGGAGTTCGTCCTGCTGCTGCCGGATACCGCCCTTCACGAGGCGGCAGCGGCGATCTCCCGTTTTCAGCGGCAGCTCGCGACCTGTACCGTGCCGGACAGCGACGTTGTCCTCACCTTCAGCGCCGGCGTCGTCGTGCAGGCAGCCGGCGAATCGCTGGAACAGTCGATGCGGCGCGCCGACACCGCCACCTATGCTGCCAAGCGCGCCGGCAAGAATCGCGTCGTCCGGGGCTGAGACAAGGCACGCCGACCTGCCAGGGGCCGCCGGCGGACGGCTGCGGGCGTGGTAGACTGCGGTCTCGCAGCCACCTCCCCGCCCCCCTTACGGTCATCGCCATGCGCTATCTCTCGACTCGCGGTCACGCCCCCGACACTCCTGTTTCATCCGGCCCAGGCTTTACCGAGATTCTTCTCGGCGGCCTGGCGCCGGACGGTGGTCTTTACCTCCCGGTGACCTACCCTCAGGTCGGCCAGGCCGAACTCGCGCAGTGGCGCACTCTATCGTATGCCGATCTGGCGTACGCCGTGCTCTCCCGTTTCATTGACGACATTCCGGCGGCAGACCTGCAAACGCTGGTCAACAGGACCTACACCGCGAAGATCTATGGCAACGGGCGCGTCAGCGCCGAAGCCGGCGAGATTACACCGCTGCGCTGGCTTGCAAGACCTGATCCGCCAAGTGGCGAAGGTGGACTGGCGATCCTCGAACTGTCCAACGGCCCGACCCTGGCTTTCAAGGACATGGCCATGCAGTTGCTCGGCAACCTGTTCGAGTATGTCCTGGCTCGCCGGGGAGAAGAAATCAACATCCTGGGGGCCACCTCGGGAGATACCGGCTCGTCGGCCGAGTACGCAATGCGCGGCAAGCGGGGGGTGCGCGTCTTCATGCTCTCGCCACATGAGCGGATGAGCGCTTTCCAGCGCGCACAGATGTACTCGCTGCAGGATGCCAACATCTACAACATCGCGGTGCGCGGCATGTTCGACAACGCCCAGGACATCGTCAAGGCAGTGTCCAACGACCTCGCTTTCAAGACGCGCTACAAGATCGGTGCGGTCAACTCGATCAACTGGGCGCGCATCGCAGCCCAGGTCGTCTACTATTTCAAGGGCTATTTCGCGGCGACCGGTGGTGTACAGGGCGACAACGAGCAGCAGGTCGCGTTTGCCGTCCCTTCCGGCAACTTCGGCAACATCTGTGCCGGCCACATCGCACGCATGATGGGGCTGCCGATTGGCCGCCTAGTGCTGGCGACCAACGAAAACGATGTCCTCGACGAGTTTTTCCGCACCGGGGTCTACCGCCCGCGGAATACCGCCGAAACCGCTGCCACATCCAGCCCTTCAATGGACATTTCGAAGGCCTCGAACTTCGAGCGCTTCATCTTCGATCTGGTTGGGCGCGACCCGGCCGTCATCCGTCGTTTGTGGTCCGGAATCGATGCCGGACGCAGCTTTGACCTCTCGGCAACACCGTACTTGGCCCGCCTGCCGGAGTTTGGTTTCGTTTCCGGGCGCAGCACGCATGCCGATCGCCTGGCAACGATCCGCCGAACCTATCAGCAGCATGGCCTGCTGATCGATACGCATACCGCCGACGGGCTCAAGGTCGGCAGTGAACTGCGCACTCCGGACATGCCGATGGTGGTTCTCGAGACCGCCTTGCCGGCGAAGTTCGAGGCAACGATGATCGAGGCGCTTGGCCGAAAACCCGAGCGACCGGCAGCGCTGGAAGGAATCGAGAACTTGCCGCAGCGGGTGGCGGTGATGGACGCCAGCGTCGATGCGGTCAAGCAGTTCATCGAACGGCACGCAGGCTGACGGTCAGCCACATCCGGCACCCTGCACGCAGCATAAGCCGGAGGGCACACGCCGGGCGACGCTTTCTACAAGTAGATCACCGCTGGAAAGACCGCCGCGGCAAGCAGCAGGACCAGCCACTCGAGATTGTGGCGCGCCAGGAAGCCCGTGAAATGCATGATCAGAATCGTAATCGCCAGCACGTAGAACAGCGCAAATAGCATCAGACCACCCTCTCTCTATTCGTGCACAGGCCACAACACTCCGCCTGCTTCGTATCGCTGGGGCCGGGATTATACTTGCTACTTGCTCGCGCCGCCATTCCCGCCACCGGTCACCCCCCAACCACCGGACCGCAGGCTCCGCGCCTGCAGTCACTCACATTTGTGCGCTGACGGTGGCGGTCTAAACCTGGAAACGCATCGACAGATCCAGAGCGCGGACATCCTTGGTCAATCCACCGATCGAGATCCGGTCCACGCCGGTCTCGGCAATCGCCCGCACAGTTTCGATACTGACGTTGCCCGAGGCTTCCAGCAGCGCACGACCTGCGGTCATGACCACCGCAGCGCGTAGCTGTTCCAGGCTCATGTTGTCGAGCAGGATCATTTCCGCGCCGCTGGCGAGCGCTTGTTGCAGCTCGTCCAAGTTCTCCACTTCGATCTGGACGAACTGACATTCGCCACGCGCTGCCCCGGCAATCCGTTGCGCCGCGGCAAGCGCACCGGCAATGCTGCCGGCGGCGAGAATGTGGTTTTCCTTGATCAGGATGCCATCGTAAAGACCAAGCCGATGATTGCCACCGCCGCCGCACCGGACGGCGTATTTTTGTGCCAGGCGCAGCCCGGGAATCGTCTTGCGGGTGTCCACCACCTGCGCCTGCGTACCGGCAATCAGATCGGCGTATTGCCGGGTCTTGGTGGCAACCCCGGACAGTAGCTGCAGAAAGTTGAGCGCGCTGCGCTCACCGGTGAGCAGAGCGCGCGCCGGGCCCGCCAGCTCGCACAGCACCTGGTCGGCCACGATGCGCTCGCCATCGTGTGCCTGCCAGGTGATGGCAAGCGCCGGATCGAGCCGCCGGAAGCAGTGCTCGAACCAGGCGCGGCCGCAGAGGATGGCATTCTCCCGAGCGATGACCCTGGCACGACCGGAACTGTCTGCAGGAACCAGTTGCGCGGTGAGATCACCGCTGCCGACATCCTCCGTCAGCGCGGCCTCGACATCACGCTCGATCTGCCTCTCGAGCAGGGCTGCAAAGCTCATGACAATTCTCGTACACTAGGAGCGAACCGACGGATTCTAACACCATTGGGAGGGGCGAATGCTCGATCTGCTGCTGGTTACCCTGGGGGTGCTGCTCGCCCTGTCGTTTGTTGGTGGCCTGGCCTACCTCTACGTTCAGGATGTCACGCAGGAAAAGCATGCCGTGCTGCGGAATTTTCCGCTGGTTGGCCATCTGCGCTACTTTTTCGAGAGCCTGGGCGAGTACTTCCGGCAGTATTTCTTCCTCGGTGACCGGGACGAGATGCCGTTTGACCGGGCGACCCGCAGCTGGGTATACCGCATGGCGAAAAACGAGGGCGGCATCATCGGTTTTGGCTCCACCTACCGCCTGCATGAAGCGGGGGCGCTGGTGTTCGCCAATGCGCCTTTCCCGGTACTCGAGGAGGAACAGCGACCGACACCGGCGCTGGTGATCGGCGAGGCTTACTGTTCGACCCCCTTTGTCGGCCGGTCGCTGGTGAACATCAGCGCAATGAGTTTCGGAGCCATTTCCAGGCCGGCAGTGCAAGCACTGTCGCGTGGTGCGGCAGCGGCCGGCTGCTGGCTGGACACCGGCGAGGGAGGCCTGTCGCCACATCACCTTGAGGGCGGCTGCGACATCATCTTCCAGATCGGCACGGCGAAATACGGCGTGCGTGACGCCAACGGACAGCTCTCGGATCAGCGCCTGCGCGAACTGGCGGCGCACGAAACGGTGCGGGCTTTCGAGATCAAGCTGTCGCAGGGGGCCAAACCGGGCAAGGGGGGCGTTCTGCTGGGCAAGAAGGTGACGCCCGAAATCGCCGAGATCAGGGGTATTCCGCCGGGCGAGGACTCGCTGAGCCCGAATCGGCACCCCGACATCGCCAACATCGACCAACTGCTCGACCGGGTCGAGCATGTGCGTGCAATCACCGGCAAACCGGTGGGCATCAAGACGGCGATTGGCGGCCGCGGCTTCATGGATCAGTTGACCGCTGCGGTCGCGCGACGCGGTCTGCAGGCCGCTCCCGACTTCCTGACCATCGATGGCGGCGAGGGTGGCAGCGGTGCCGCCCCACAGGCGCTGGCTGACCACATGGCGCTGTCGATCGATGAAGCGCTGCCTCTGGTCGCCGATGCCCTGATCGCCAGCGGCCTCAGGCAGCGGATTCGGCTGATTGCCGCCGGCAAACTGGTCACCCCGGCCCGCGTCGCCTGGGCACTCGCCGCGGGGGCCGATTTCATCAACACGGCGCGCGGTTTCATGTTTTCGCTTGGCTGCATCCAGGCTTTGCGCTGCCACGCCAACAGCTGCCCAACCGGGGTCACCACGCACGACCCGCGCCTGCAACGCGGCTTGGTCGTGGCCGACAAGGCGGAACGGGTGGCGTCGTACTGTCGCAACATGAACCGGGAGGTCGAGATGATCGCCCACTCCTGCGGTCTGCCGCACGCCCGCGACCTGCAGCGCCAGCATGTACGTATCGTCCAGCCCAACGGACAGAGCGTCCCGCTCGACGGTCTCCATCCCTACCCCGAGGCCAGCCCCCGAGGTCAGGCCCTGGCCGCGATCAGGGCCAGCAGTTCGTCGCCATAGCGCTGCGCCTTGGCTAGGCCGATCCCCGGCACGGCGAGCAGCCCCGACGGCGAATCGGGCAGCAGGGCGGCGATCTCCTGCAAAGCCCGATCGTGCAGGATGACGTAGGCCGGGACGCCCTGCTCGCGCGCCTTGTCGCTCCGCCATTGGCGCAAGCGGGCGACCAGGGGCGAATCGTTGGCGCGCGGGCGCCCGCCGCTGCCGGCCACGACCTTGCTCCTGGTGTCCCTCGCCTGCGGCCGATCGATTCTGCGGCGCAACTTGAGACCGACTTCGCCCTTGAGAATCGGCCGCGCACTATCGGTCAGCTTGAGCGCTCCGTAGGCCTGGGCATCGGCCTCGATAACACCGGCGGCGAGCAACTGGCGAAACACCGACCGCCAGCCCAGCTCGTCGATCTCCGTACCCACCCCGAAGGTCGGCAGGCGATCATGGCCAAACTGCTTCACCTTGTCGGTCGCCTTGCCGCGCAGGATGTCGATCAGGTGGCCGGCACCGAACCGCTGGCCGGTGCGCAGGGCTGCCGACAGCACTTTCTGGGCTGCCACGGTTCCGTCCCAGACCAGCGGAGGATCGAGGCAGACGTCGCAATTGCCGCAAGGCACGGTGTCTTCGCCGAAATGGTTGAGCAGCAGAACACGACGGCAGCCCGCGGCTTCGCAGTAGGCCAGCATGCTGTCGAGCTTCTGCCGTTCGACGCGCTTCTGCTCCGCGGGAGCCGACGAGTCCTCGATCATCTGGCGGTGGATGACCACGTCGTTGAGACCATAGGTCATCCATGCTTCCGCGGCATCGCCATCGCGCCCAGCCCGTCCGGTTTCCTGGTAATAGGCCTCGAGGCTCTTCGGCAAGTCAAGATGGGCGACGAAACGTACGTCCGGTTTGTCTATGCCCATTCCGAAGGCAATGGTCGCCACCATGACCAGCCCATCCTCACGCAGAAAACGTTGCTGGTGCAGTTGGCGGTCGCCCGCCGCCAGCCCTGCGTGGTAGGGCAAGGCGGCAATGCCCTGTGCCGTCAGCCAGGCCGCGGTTTCGTCCACCTTGCGCCGCGACAGGCAATAGACGATGCCCGCCTCGCCGCGATGCTTGCCGAGAAAGGCCAACAGTTGCTTGCGCGGGTTGTCACGCTCGACGATCAGGTAGCGGATGTTCGGCCGGTCGAAACTGGCGACGAACAGGCGTGCTTCCTCGAGCCGCAAACGGGTGATGATTTCCTGCCGCGTCAACTGGTCGGCGGTCGCCGTCAGCGCGATGCGCGGTACCCCGGGAAAGCGCTGCTGCAGCTCGCCGAGCTGCAGGTACTCCGGCCGGAAATCGTGCCCCCATTGCGAGACGCAATGCGCTTCATCAATCGCGAACAGCGCCACCCGCTGCCGCGCCACCAGTTCTTCGATCAGCCCGACGAAACGGTCGCCGAGCAAGCGCTCGGGCGCAACATAGATCAGTTCCAGCTCGCCGGTCATCAGGCGCCGTTCGGTATCGACCAGCGACCTGAAATCCTGTGACGAATTGAGGAAGGCAGCGTTGATGCCAGCTTGTCGCAGGGCGTCCACCTGGTCCTGCATGAGAGCGATCAGGGGTGACACGACCACCCCGACACCCGGTCGCAGAAGAGCCGGAATCTGATAGCAAAGGGATTTCCCGCCGCCGGTAGGCATCAAGACCAAGGCGTCGCCGCCGGCGACAAGCTGCTCAACGATCGCCGCCTGCTGACCGCGGAAACAAGGATAGCCGAAAATCCGACGCAGGATGTCGAGGGCAGGCGAAGTCATGGCGACTGCACTGACCGGGTCAGCCGCCAAGGCAGTGGCCGACGAGCGAACCGCCAGGCGGCAATCTCAGCAGAGGAGAGACAGGCAAGACAGGGGCACTCAGCACAAACTCTCGCGCACCAGATGGTCGCCGTCCCAGCACAGGCATTCCCCCTGCGTTTCCCGCCAGTCCGCCAATACCCAGCGCTCGACATGGATTCCGTCGACGATGTGATCATGGGTTGCCGGACGATGCGTGTGACCATGAATCAGGCTGGCGTAGCCGTGCGTACGCAGAAAATCGTCGGTTGCCGCCGGATTGACATCCATCAGGTAGTCCGCCTTGTCACGCTTGGCCGATTCGCTCTTCTGGCGGAGCGCGGCGGCGATCTGCCGGCGCTCGGCCAGCGGTCTGGCAAGAAAAGCCACCTGCCATTCGGGGCGCCGGGCGAGCGCACGAAACGTCTGATACTCTTGGTCGTCGGTGCACAGCACATCGCCATGGGTGAGCACGAACTGCCAGGTTGGCAGCGAGAGGACGCAGGGATCGGGCAGCAGGCGCGCACCGCTGGCGCGCGCGAAGCGTTCGCCAATCAGGAAGTCGCGATTGCCGTGCATGACCGCCAGTGCCACCCCCGCTGTCACCAGTTCATGTAGCGCACGAACGATCTCCGCGCAGAACACGTCGTCCGGATCATCGAGACAATCATCCCCCGGCCAAGCCTCGAAGAGGTCGCCGAGAATGAACAGTTGCTCGGCCTGGCGCGCGCGGCCACCAAGGAAATCGAGCAGAATCCGGGTGACGCCCGGTGCCTGCGGCGTCAGGTGGAGATCGGAGATGAACAGGATCGGACGCAAGTCGCTTTTCCGGTGCAGGGATCAGCAGACTTCCGCCCGTTCGATCAGGACGTCCTCGACCGGTACGTCGCTGTGGAACCCGGAACTGCCGGTACGTACGGCCTTGATCCGGTCAACCACGTCGGTACCCTCGACCACCTTGCCGAAAACGCAGTAGCCCCAGCCCTGTGCATTCGGCGCGCGAAAATTGAGGAAGTCATTGCTCACCACGTTGATGAAGAACTGCGCGGTCGCCGAGTGGGGGTCCTGCGTACGCGCCATCGCTACCGTATAGGCATCATTCCTGAGGCCGTTGTCCGCCTCGTTCTTGATCGGCGCCCGGCACCCTTTCTGCTTCATGCCCGGCTCGAAACCACCGCCCTGCACCATGAAGCCCGGGATCACGCGATGGAAAATGGTATTGTCGTAGTGACCGGCCGCCACGTAGTCGAGGAAATTCCGGGCCGATACGGGCGCCTTCTCGGCATCCACTTCAATGCCGATGACACCGAAGTTGGTGTGCAGTTTGATCATGGTTTTCCTTTCTCGGGGATGATCTTGACCGACTGAATAATGACCGGTTCGAGTGGAACATTCTGGTGCATCGAGCGGTTTCCGGTCGTTACCCTGGCGATCTTGTCCACCACGTCCAGACCTTGCGTGACCTTGCCGAACACTGCGTAACCCCAGCCATCGGACGCCGGGTAATTGAGTGCGGCGTTATCGCGGTGGTTGATGAAGAACTGCGCACTCGCCGAATGCGGATCTGCGGTGCGTGCCATGGCAATCGTGCCACGGTCGTTGCGCAGGCCGTTGCGCGCCTCGTTCTCGACCTTTCTTGGCGCCGGCTTCTGCTCCATCTCCACCGTGAAGCCGCCACCCTGAATCATGAAGCCCGGAATGACGCGGTGAAATACCGTGCCGTTGTAAAAACCTTCGTTAACGTACTGCACGAAGTTTTGAACGGTCTTCGGTGCCCTCTCGGAATCGAGTTCGATGACGATGCGGCCCATGCTGGTCTGCATCTCGACGCTCGGCGCGGCCACTGCGGTCAGTGACAGCAGCATCCCGACAAGCAGGACCAGGACCATCTTTCTGTACATCAGCAAACTCCTTCGCAAATGATTGTCAAGCCACCGCCATGATTCCATGATTCGACGGTACGGAACCAGCGCCAGACGAGCAGCGTCGCGTCAAAGTCAGGCGACGCGCTCCTGCTGGATCAGCCAACGCCCCCCGGATTTGACCAGAACCATGACCTTGCCGACCGTGGAGGTCAAGGCCGGCGACGAGAAGCGCTGCCTGAAGCGAACCGTCGCCTGCCCGTCAGCCAGGGACACCCTGATGTCTTCGACCTCGACCAGCAGTTTGCCGGGTTTGCGCATCGGTCGCGTGCGTGCTTCTTCCCACGCGTTGCGCGTCATTCCCCGTGGCGTGCGAAAGTCGGCGGCATAGTAGGCAAAGTAGGCCTTGGCGTCCTTGCGCGACCACGCTCTGGCCCAACCCTGGACGAGCCTGCCGATCTCGGCCTCATCGCCAGCCGGGGCCACCGACGGCTTCTCCTGGGAAGCGGCCAGCGGGCTGACGGCGGCTCCGCCTTCTCGCACCGTCAGCCCGCTGGCCGTGGTAGCCGCCTTGCCCAGAGCACTGCCGGCCAGGTCGCGCAGCTTGGACAGCTTGAGCTGTGCAGGCTTTTTTCCCGGATCAAGCTGCAGCGCCTTGTCATAGGCCTGAATGGCCAGTCGGGCATGGATGTCGCCGAGGTTTTCGTAGGCCGTTGCATAGTCCGGCTGAATGCGGATCGCCATCTCGAGCGCAGTACGCGCCTTGTCGTACTGCTTCTGCTCGGCGTAAAGAACGGCGAGGTTGTTGTAGGGTTCGGGCAACTCGGGATAATCTTCGATCAGCTTGCTGAAGACGGTCATTGCATCCGCCCAGCGCCCCATCTCGGTCAGGATCAGACCCTTGGTGAAACGCCCCTGCGCGTCGGCCGGCTTACCCGCCAGGTGGGCTTCAACCTTTTCGAGCGCCGGCACAGGCTGTCCCTGTTTCAACAGGTGCTGCGCATCCGACAGATTGTCCGCCACCGCCAGCGAGGCGGTACAGCCCAGAGCCCAGACGACAAGCAAAGTGGGAAAAGCCGGCGAAAAGCTCGAACGCATCGTTATGGTATACTTGGTCGGGACGTGGTTGAAGATCACTGAACCGACCGATTCTAACAAGAAGTGCGGCCAATCCAAAATGTCCGCCGGCGTCCACCTTCCGCGGCGCACTCGCGCAAGCCCGAAAATGCTCAAGATCTACAACTCGCTGGCCAGAGAAAAGCAGGATTTCGTACCGATCAACCCGGGCAGCGTCCGCATGTATGTCTGCGGAATGACTGTCTACGACTACTGTCACCTCGGCCACGCCCGTGTTCTGGTCGTCTTCGACATGGTCCAGCGCTGGCTGCGGGCAATTGGCCTGGAGGTCTGCTACGTCCGGAACATCACTGATATCGACGACAAGATCATCAAGCGTGCCAGCGAGAACAATGAGCGCATCAGTGAACTGACGGCGCGTTTCATCCGCTTCATGGATGAGGACGCTGCAGCCCTGGGCGTTGAAAAGCCCGACCATGAGCCGAAGGCGACCGAGCACGTGCCGCAGATGCTCGAACTGATCCGGCAACTGGAACACAATGGCCTGGCCTATCAGGCGGCTGCCGGCGATGTGAACTTCTCGGTGCGCAAGTTTCCCGGCTACGGCAGGCTCTCGGGGAAATCGCTGGACGATCTGCGTGCCGGCGAGCGGGTCGACGTGGACGCGGCGAAGGAGGATCCGCTCGACTTCGTGCTCTGGAAGCACGCCCGGGAAGGCGAACCGTGCTGGGCTTCGCCTTGGGGCGAGGGCCGCCCTGGCTGGCACATCGAGTGCTCGGCGATGAGTTCGCACCTGCTCGGCCCACACTTCGACATTCACGGTGGCGGCCAGGACCTGCAGTTCCCGCATCACGAAAACGAGATTGCCCAGTCCGAAGGAGCACACGGCAAACGTTTCGTCAACTACTGGATGCACAATGGTTTCGTCCGGATCGATGACGAGAAAATGTCCAAGTCGCTGGGCAACTTCTTCACGATCCGCCAAATCCTCAGGAACTACGATGCCGAGGTGCTGCGCTTCTTCATTTTGCGCGCCCACTATCGAAGCCCGCTCAACTATTCGGACACTCATCTCGACGATGCCCGACAGGCGCTGTCCAGACTCTACACGGCGCTCAAGTCGGCACCATCATCGGCCGCAGCGGTGGACTGGGATGAGCCGCATGCGATGCGCTTTGCCGAGGCGATGAACGACGATTTCAACACGCCGGAGGCCTGTGCGGTGCTGTTCGACCTGGCAGCCGAACTCAATCGCAGCAAGTCGACCGCGCTTGCCGGCCAGTTGCGCGGACTGGGTGCCTTGCTGGGTCTGCTTGGCCGTGAGCCGCAGGCCTTCCTGCAGGCGACACCGGCGAGTGGTGGAGAGATGTCCGCCGCGAGCATCGAATTGCTCATCAACGAACGCATGACGGCCAAGAAACGCAAGGACTTTGCCGCAGCCGACCGCATCCGTGCCGAACTGCTGAGCGCCGGCGTGGTGCTCGAGGACGGTGCCCAGGGCACGAACTGGCGACGCGCCTGATCGCGACCAGTCCCCGGCCCCGGCAGGTACCGCCTAGCGCAACACGCGGCCCCCACTGCCGATGACCGTCAGATCGACGAAACGCGAGCCCAGTCGATCGCTGGGCGAGTAGCTGATGCGGTAGCCGCCCAGGTCGTGGTTCTGCATGCTTTCCAGGCTGGCCACCAGCTTTTCACGCGTCAGATCCTTGCCCGACTTGCGAATCGCATCGACCAGAACCTTGGCCATGGCATACGCTTCGACGCCGTAGTAGGAAGGCTTGGCCTGCTTGCCCAGCAACTTCTGGTACTCGTGCACCAGGGGGATGGTGTCGTTCCACGGGTAGGGCATCACTTGTGAAATCCCGATGCCTCGCGCCTCGTCGCCAAGTTCCTGTACCAACAGGTCGGCACCGACCGGCGAAAGCGTCATGAACTGCGGATTCTGCCTGGCTTTCCTCATCTCGCGTACGAAGGCGGCGCTCGCCTTGTACAGGGTCACCATGATCACTGCTTGCGGGTTGACCTTGGCGATCGTCTGCACCGCCGGGCCGACGTCGAACGAGTTCCGCTCGACCGTAGCCACCGCCGACGGTACCTGATTGTGCTTCTTCAGCGCGGCGGCCACACCCTCCAGGCCAGACCGGCCAAAGCCGTCATTCTGGTAGAAAACGGCAATGTTCTTGAAACCCAGTGAGGTGAGCTGGTTGACTATCGCTTCGGTCTCGTTAGCATAACTGGCACGCACATTGAACATGTAACGATTGTTCGGATTCTCGCGTGGCGACTGGCGGAGCGACTCGGCGCCCGATATCGTCCCCACCAGAGGCACCTTGGCAACCCCGAAAACCTCGTTCATGGCCGCCGTTGTGGGACTCGATCCGTACGAGGCAAGCAAGGCGAAGACCTGGTCCTGAGCAATCAGGGTCCTCGTGTTGGTCAAGGTCCGCTCGGTTTCGTATCCGTCATCGAGCGCCCGCAACTCGATGCGGCGGCCGTGGATTCCACCCGCCTCGTTGACCTGACGAAAATAGGCGTTGATCACCATCTTCATGTCCAGTCCGTACGGCCCGCTGGGACCTGAAAACGGAGCAGTCATGCCAATCAGGATGCTCTTGTCGGTGATACCCACCTCGCCCGCAGCAACACAGCCGATCCAGCTCAAGACACCCAACAGCAGCGCTTTGACAAGCCCCATGCCGTCCTCCTCGCGTTTCGTGCCGGTCGCAATCGACCGCCGAGCACTTCCAGCACCCGCCGAGGATGGCGACCCAAGCTGACACTGCCCTTACACAGACGACTTTGTCGTGATTCGCGGGACAGCCAAAGGATTCACCGCGCCACGGCGCGACGACAGCCTTGTTTCATGTGGCAGCGAAAAAATCGCGCACCCGATCCATCCAGGACTTGGCGCGCGGATTGTGGTGACCGGAATTCTCGCGGCTTGACTCCTCGAGCTCGCGCAGCAACTCCTTCTGCCGCTCGGTGAGATGAACCGGTGTCTCGACCACGACGTGGCAGAGGAGGTCACCGTGCGCGCTGCTGCGCACTCCCTTGATCCCCTTGCCGCGCAGCCGAAATACCTTGCCTGACTGAGTCTCCGCTGGCACCCGGATCTTGGCCGCACCGTCGAGGGTGGGTATGTCGATCTCGCCGCCGAGCGCCGCGGTCGTGAAGCTGATCGGCATCTCGCAGTGCAGGTCGTTCTGTTCGCGCTGGAAGACCGCATGCGCCTTGAGGTGAATCTGTACGTAGAGGTCGCCGGCCGGACCACCGTTGACACCATGTTCGCCTTCGCCCGAGAGGCGAATCCGGTCGCCCTCGTCGACTCCCGCCGGAATCTTGACCGCCAGCGTCTTGTGTTGCTTGACGCGCCCTGCCCCATGGCAGGCAGCACACGGATCGGCAATGTAACGCCCGGTTCCGTGACATTTGGGACAGGTCTGCTGGATCGAGAAGAAGCCCTGCTGCAGGCGAACCTGTCCGCTGCCCTGGCAGGTCGGGCAGGTTTTCGGTTGCGTCCCCGCCTTGGCACCACTGCCATGACAGACCTCGCAGGCCTCCATGGTCGGAATCCGGATCTTGGTCTCGGTACCGAACGCTGCTTGTTCGAGGGTGACCTCGAGGTTGTAGCGCAGATCAGCACCACGATACACATTGGATCGGCCTCCGCCGCGCCGCCCACCGAATATCTCGTCGAAAATGCCGCCAAAGGCATCGGAAAAACCACCTGCACCAGCGGCGCCCATTCCCGCCTGCGGATCCACACCAGCGTGACCATACTGGTCATAAGCCGCACGCTTGTCGGAGTCGGCGAGAATCTCGTAGGCTTCCTTGACTTCCTTGAAATGTTCCTCGGCCTTGGGGTTGTCCGGATTGCGATCCGGATGGTACTTCATGGCCAGTCGGCGGTAGGCCCTCTTGATGTCGTCATCGGAAGCGTCACGATTGACGCCGAGAATGTCGTAAAAGTCGCGTTTAGCCATCGGATCTCGAACACTTTCAGGGGCAGAGCGAGGCGCGATTATACGCCCCGCCCTTCAGGCGAATGCCTACTTCTTGTCTTTGACTTCGGTGAATTCGGCATCGACCACGTCGCTGTCGTCCTTCTTCGCCTCACCGGCAGACCCTGCCCCACCAGCCTGTTCCTGCTGCTTGGCGTACATCTTCTCACCGAGCTTCTGCGCCGCCGTACCGAGCGCCTCGGTCTTCGCCTTGATTGCTTCGAGGTCATTGCCGCGAATGGCCTCTTCGGCCTCCTTCATGGATTTTTCGATGGCGGCCTTCTCACCGTCGGAAAGTTCCTTGCCATACTCGGCGAGCGACTTCTTGACCGTGTGGATCATGGCGTCGCACTGGTTGCGCGTTTCAGCCAGTTCGTGCGCCTTGCGGTCCTCTTCTGCGTGCAACTCCGCGTCGTGGACCATGCGCTGCACTTCCGCTTCACTGAGCCCCGACGAAGCCTGGATCTTGATCTTGTTTTCCTTTCCGGTGGCCTTGTCCTTGGCCGAGACATGCAGAATGCCGTTGGCGTCGATATCGAAGGTGACCTCGATCTGCGGCATGCCACGCGGGGCCGGCGGGATATCCGACAGGTTGAACTGGCCGAGGCTCTTGTTGCCCGCCGCCATTTCCCGCTCGCCCTGCAACACATGAATGGTCACCGCGGACTGATTGTCGTCAGCCGTCGAGAAGACCTGCTGCGCCTTGGTCGGGATGGTGGTGTTCTTCTTGATCAGTTTGGTCATCACCCCACCCAGGGTCTCGATACCGAGCGACAGTGGAGTCACGTCGAGCAGGAGAACATCCTTGACCTCACCCTGCAGTACCCCGCCCTGAATCGCCGCACCGACCGCCACAGCTTCGTCCGGGTTGACGTCGCGCCGCGGTTCGCGGCCAAAAAATTCCTTGACTTTCTCCTGCACCTTGGGCATCCGGGACTGGCCACCCACCAGGATGACATCGTCGATGTCGCCAATCCGGCAGCCGGCGTCCTTCAGCGCGATGCGGCACGGCTCGATGGTCCGCTCGACCAGTTCATCAACCAGGGATTCGAACTTGGCGCGTGTGATCTTCAGCGTCAGGTGCTTGGGTCCGGAGGAGTCAGCAGTGATATACGGCAGGTTGATCTCGGTCTGCTGGCCGGACGAGAGTTCGATCTTGGCTTTTTCGGCAGCGTCCTTGAGGCGTTGCAGGGCAAGCACATCGGACTTCAGATTGACCCCCGACTCCTTCTTGAACTCGTCGATGATGTAGTCGATCAGTCGCTGGTCGAAATCCTCGCCACCAAGGAAGGTATCACCGTTGGTCGACAACACCTCGAACTGGTGCTCGCCTTCGACCTCGGCGATCTCGATGATCGAAATATCGAAGGTTCCGCCCCCCAGATCATAGACGGCGATCTTCTTGTCTCCCTGTTTCTTGTCCATGCCGAAAGCCAGGGCGGCCGCAGTCGGCTCGTTGATGATGCGTTTCACCTCGAGGCCGGCAATCCGCCCGGCGTCCTTGGTGGCCTGACGCTGGCTATCGTTGAAGTAGGCCGGCACGGTGATCACCGCCTCGGTCACGTCCTCGCCAAGATAGTCCTCGGCGGTCTTTTTCATCTTGCGCAGCACCTCGGCCGACACCTGCGGCGGAGCAATCTTCTTGCCACGAACCTCGACCCAGGCATCGCCATTGTCAGCCTTGAGAATCTTGAACGGCATCAGGGAAATATCCTTCTGCACCTCCTTCTCTTCGAAACGGCGGCCAATCAGCCGCTTGATGGCATACAAGGTGTTTTTCGGATTGGTGACCGCCTGACGCTTGGCCGGCGCACCGCAGAGCACCTCACCGTCTTCCGCATAAGCAACGATGGACGGCGTGGTCCTGGCGCCCTCGGAATTCTCAATCACTTTCGGCTTGCCGTTCTCCATCACGGCGACACAGGAGTTGGTCGTCCCAAGGTCGATGCCGATGATCTTGCCCATTTTCAATCCTTTCAATATCTCGTTGTTTTGTCTTGACATTCACTTGAAATCGGAATGCTCGATACTGATCCGTAACTGGGGATCAGCCGGCCGATTTCAAGTTGTTCCCTTGGCAACAATCACCAGCGCCGGGCGCAACACCCGGTCGGCCAGCAGATAGCCCTTTTGCAGCACCTCAACCACTGTATTGGGCTCCTGGTCGGTCTCGACCACGCTGATCGCCTGATGTCGGTTCGGATCGAACTTCTCGCCCAGCGGATTCACCTCGGTCAGCGCGGATTTCCCGAAGGCGGCGACCAGTTGTCTGAGCGTCAGCTCGGTACCCGACCGGATACTTTCGGCAGTGACGTTTTCGCTGGCCAGCCCAGCTTCGAGGCTGTCCTTGACCACCAGCAGCTCACGCGCGAAACGTTCGATCGCGAACTTCGCAGCCTTCGCTATGTCTTCCTGTGCGCGCCGGCGAACGTTCTCGGTTTCCGCCCTGGCGCGCAGCCAGGCGTCCCGCTGCTCGTCGGCCTTCAGTAGCGCCTGCCGCAACGCCTCTTCAAGAGCTGCGGTCCTGTCTTCTGGCGGGGTTCCCTCGGCGGGTGCCTGGCGGTCGTCAGGGGCGTCTGCCGCCACAGACGCTTCATCGGATACGGTCTCGTTGGTCTGCATAGATGGGGATCTCCTTAAAACGTCCCGAAGCTGGGGGCAGGTTGATCGATTTCAAGCCTTCTGTGGTCGATCCGATGTGCCGCCAGATCGATCTGTACGCATAATTTTTGATCCGGAAGATGCTTCTGCTGCTAGCATTCCGGTTTTTGCTGGCCGTCGTTGGAATCCGGGAGCGGTATGCTGGAGAAGATCGGAAAGTACGAGATCGTTCGCTCCCTGGGCAAGGGTGCGACCGCCGTCGTTTATCTGGCCAGAGATCCCGACCTCGACCGACTCGTCGCCATCAAGCTGATCCGCTTCGGCGAGGACAACGCAGCGATGTCGCGGCGTCTGCGCAAGCTGTTCCAGACCGAGGACTCGATCGGCCGACGCCTCAATCATCAGAACATCGTCAGGATCTACGATGCGGTGGTCGAAGCCGAGCGGGCGTATCTGGTGATGGAGTACGTCGATGGCTCGGCGCTCGACAAGTTCTGTGCGATCAACCGGCTGCTGCCCATGCACCGGGTCATCGGCATCATCTTCAAGTGCTGCCTGGCGCTCGACCACGCCTTTCATCAGGGCATCGTCCATCGCGACATCAAGCCGGCCAACATCCTGATCGACGCACAGGACAATCCCAAGATCACCGACTTCGGCCTCGGTCTCAATCTGGGGAAGGACACGAACCAGGACTCGACCTTCGTCATGGGCGTTGGCTCACCAGCCTACATGTCTCCGGAACAGGTCAAGAACTACCCGCTCAACCACAAGACCGACCTCTATTCGCTGGGCGTTCTGCTGTTCCAGTTGCTGACCGGTCGCCTGCCTTTCCGCGCCAACAATCCGGCGACCCTGGTGTATAAGATCGTCAACATGGACACGCCTTCGGTCTGCGCGCTCAACCCGAATTTGCCCGCCGGCCTCGATCCGATCATCAGGAAGGCGCTCGAGAAAGACCTCTACAGTCGCTATCGAAACGGTGCCGAGTTCGCCAAGGATCTGTCGGCCGTGCGCTACCAGATGCAGGAAGAGGATCAGACGCAACAGGATCTGAGCCACTTCGAAAGCCTGCGCAAGGTTGATTTCTTTGCCGAATTCGAGGACATCGAACTCTGGGAAGTGCTGCGCATCAGCGTCTGGCGGGAACTCTCGGAAAAGGTGACGCTGATCCGCGAAGGCGACAGTCACCGCAAGTTCGGAGTCGTGGTTGATGGCTTTGTCGAGGTGTCGTGCAACGCACGGGTGATCTGCCGGCTCGGTTCGGGCGAAGTGGTGGGCGAAATGGCCTTCCTCCACCCGACCGATACCCGGCGGCAAGCCACCGTGGTCACCCTGGAACCGACACGCTTCCTGGAAATCAACAGCGCCGCCCTGGACCTGAGTTCGGACGAAGTGCGCGAGCGCTTCCACAAGGTCCTGCTGATCAAGGTCCTCGGCCGGCTGCGCGAAGCAAACAAGGTTCTCGCCACCCTCGGTCAGGCAGCCGTTCAGGGCAGTTCCTCGGCTTACGTGGCGGGTCTCTCGCCACCCCTTCAACTGCTTTGAGAACGGACCCCTGAAATGCCCGATCTGACCTCGGCAAGCTTCTGGATCTCGGTCTTGCAGATCATCGCGATCGACATCCTGCTGGGTGGCGACAATGCCGTGGTGATTGCCCTTGCCTGCCGCAAGCTGCCCGAAGCGCAGCGCAACAAGGGGATTTTCTGGGGGGTCTTCGGGGCGATCGGCCTGCGCATCTTGCTGATCTACTTCGCCCTGCAGCTACTCGCCATCCCCTACCTGAAGATCGTCGGCGCGCTGCTGCTGCTCTGGATCGGTGTCAAGCTGATCCTGCCCGAGAACGAGGACGCACATGGCAATGTTCAGGGCAGCAGTACGCTGCTCGGCGCGATCAAGACGATCATCGTCGCCGATGCGGTGATGAGCGTGGACAACGTCATTGCCGTCGCCGGGGCGGCGCATGGATCGATCATTCTCGTCGTTTTCGGCATCGCCGTCTCCATCCCGATCGTCGTCTGGGGCAGCAAACTGGTGTTGGCCCTGATGGATCGTTTCCCGGTCGTCATCACGGCGGGCGGCGCCCTGCTCGGCTGGATCGGCGGCGGCATGCTGCTGACCGACCCGGCATTGCCT
>ERZ761607.1400-NODE-1400-length-30378-cov-60.356594_pt1 | contig 30378 bp, 38 predicted proteins | sample MGYA00511164_ERZ761607 | MGnify/ENA primary metagenome ERZ761607 (study PRJEB28899, sample SAMN02445080) | bioreactor sludge metagenome | biome: EBPR sludge | place: Australia: Brisbane, Thorneside Wastewater Treatment Plant | collected 2011-06-22 ... | reverse complement strand
ACCAACAGCAGCCAGCAAGGTACTCCCGCAACCTTCCCATTCACGGGTAATGCGCGCCGTGTGGCGCTAGGGTGTGGCGTGACAGGAAGGGAAACCCGGGCTTGCTGAACTACGACGACGTTCTCGACCAGCTGCGCGCCGTCGGAATTCGGCCGCGGGACGGGCGGCTGGTGATCGATGCGCCTGGCTTTCAGCGGTGCGTCGTCGACGGCGAAGGGCGGGAGACGCGAGGCTGGTACCAGCTGCGGTCGATGCCGCTGCGCGAACGGCCCGGCGAGTATGCCATTGTCGGGTCGTTTGGCGTCTGGCGCGGGGCCGAGAACGAGTCGCACCAGGTGGTCGTGCGGCTCGACGTCGGGATGACGCCCGAAGAGCGGTCGCTGATGCGGCAGGTACAGGTGCGGGCGCAGCGCGATGCGGGCGTCGAGCAGCTCCGGCTGCAGCAGAAGATGGCGGATCGCGCGGCCGGATGGTGGGCGCGCATGGATGTCTCGGGGCGCAGTGCGTACCTGGAGCGGAAGGGGCTGCCGGCCGGCAATCTCTACGGCGCCCGCGTCAGCGCGCGCGGTAACCTGGTGATCCCGGCCATCGACAGTGCGGCCCGCATCTGGTGCCTGCAGGTCATCTACTCCGACCCGGAGATCAAGGCCCGGAAGAAGCGCGACAAGGACTACACGCCGAAGTCGGCGACGTACCGCGGGCGATACTTCGTCATCGGGCCATCGCTCTACGCGGGCGGGGTGGCTCTGGTGTGCGAGGGCTTCGCGACAGGCGCGTCGCTGCACGAGGCGACCGGGCTGGCCGTGGTCGTCGCGTTCGCTGCCGGGAATCTGCAGCCGGCCGTGCAGGAGATCGCGAAGGCGCACCGCGGCATCCGGCTGTTGATCTGCGCCGACGACGATTACGACTGGCAGGCGATCCCCGACAAGCCGAAGCTGAACGCCGGCGTCGTCGCAGCGCGCCAGGCGGCTTTGGCTGTCGCCGGGGCGGTCTGCCTTCCGGTGTTCCCTGGCGATCGTCCGACCGTGACGCACAAGGGACCAACGGACTTCAACGACCTGCACTGTCACCCGCACGGCGGACTGCACCTTGTGGCGCAGCAGGTGACCGCCTCCTTGTCGGCCCTCGACTGGTTGCCCCGGTCTGCGGTTGCGTCTGCCAGGGGGCCAGCGGCATCAGGGGGTGGAGGGTCTGCCGCGGCGAAGCCTGAACTGCGCGCCTTCTACACGCTGGAAGAGGCGGTCGAAAAGTGGGTGCTGATCTACGGGTCCAACGGCTGCTTCTTCGACGTCGACGAGCACACTCTGGTGCCGAAGGCGGATGTCTACGCATTGACCGCCGACCACGTATCGCGCGACTGGAAGCGTCACCCGAACCGACAGGTCGCGCGAATCAGCGAGGTGGGGTTTGATCCGACGGAAACCGATGCATCGGTGCGCTGCAACCTGTGGGGCGGATGGCCGACGGTGCCGCGGGAGGGAGACTGCTCGATACTGCTCGATCTGCTGTACTACCTGTGCAGCGGCGAGCAGAACGGGCCGGAATGCGCGCAGTGGGTGCTCAAGTGGCTGGCGTACCCGATCCAGCATCCGGGCGCCAAGATGCGCTCGACGATCATTTTCCACGGCGACCCAGGCGCCGGCAAGAATGTGTTCTTCGAGGCGATCAAGGCGATTTACGGCGACTACGGCCGCGTCATCGATCAGTCAGCCGTCGAAGACAAGTTCAATGACTGGGCGTCGCGCAAGCTGTTCCTGGTTGCCGACGAAGTCGTCGCGCGCAACGAGCTGTACTATTTGAAAAATAAGCTAAAGGGAATCATCACCGGGGAATGGATCCGCATCAACCCCAAGCAGGTGGCCGCGCACGACGAGCGCAACCATGTCAACATGGTCTTCCTGAGCAACGAACTGCAGCCGCAGGTGATCGAGGCGGGAGACCGGCGATACTTCGTCGTCTGGACGCCGCCGAAGCTGTCGAAGCCTTTCTATCGCGATGTCGGGCAGGCGCTGAAGAATGGCGCCATCCCGGCGCTGCATCACTATCTGCTGCATCTGCCGCTGGGCGACTTCAACGAGCACACCGAGCCGCCGATGACGGCCGCCAAGCGATCGGTGCAGGAGTTGTCGGCCAGCTCGACGGATCGCTTCGTATCCGAATGGTCGGCTGGCGACACGCCGTGGCCGTTCGGCATGTGCTCCAGCGGCCAGCTGTACACCGCCTATAGCCGCTGGTGCTCGACGCGCGGCGAGAAGGCTCGGGCGCAGCTCCACCTCTCCGCGTACGTCGGCAAGCTCAACGGCTGGGCAATCCAGCACAAGGATGTCTTCGGCAACTGCATGTACTCCGGATCGCCGCGTCGCATGCGGATGATTGTCCCGGATTCCGGACTGATCGAGGACCACATCAAGCGGGGCGTCCCGGAGGCCGACCTGCGCAAGCCGGCGGACAAGAGCGAGGCGCAGTGGGCGACGGACTGCTTCTTCCGGATGTCGTCGGCGCTCGGAGAAGCATCGTGAACGCACGCATCGATGCCTCCGCACGCCTCACCGCACGCAGTAGCGCACGGTTCAAGTCCTTGTTTTCATTGAAAACGCACGCACCGCACGCAGTTTCGCGTACACGTATGCGCGCGACGCAGGCACACCTGCAGGCACGCATGCGGGCATCGTGCGGATTCATCGCGCGCGTATACGTGATTTCATGCGTGCGCCCCGTGCGTGCGCCTATCCATGCGGGTTACAGGCGTGCGCCCATGCGTGCGCCCATGCGTGCGGTGCGTGCGGTGCGTGCGCCGGGCAGCACGCGCGCGCGCGCTCTGGTTTCTCCTTGCGGATCCAGAAAGAAATGAACAGAAGGCTGAAGCCGATCGAGCTGGCCCGCTGCCTCGGCATCCACAAATCCTCGGTTTCCCGGGCCATTGCCGCCGGCCGCTTGACCTTGGGCGACGACGGCCGCCTCGACGAGCTGCAGGCGCTGCAGCAGTGGGCCAACACCAGGCACGGTGGCCGGCCGGATGTCGCCGAGCGACTGGAGCTGGCCCGTGCCGCCGCGCGGCAGACTGCCGACGCATCAGCGGCAACAGAGTCGTCCGACGCGCTGCCGGAAGCTGCGGAAGCCGCAGCGGAGACGGCAGCCGTGCCGGGCAGCCTGCAGGCGTACCGCATCGACCGCATGACCGCCGACAACGCGCGCCTGCTGCTGGCGCTCGATCTCAGCACCCATCGGCGCTATGTCGCCAGCCGGGCGCTCTCCGAAGCGCACGGCCTGGGGGCGACGCTGCGCGCGCAGTGCGAGCGGCTGGTAGACCAGGTCGCCGCGCAGCTCGCGGCACGCAGCGACCCGGCCGCCCGCCGATTGATCCTGCAGACCGAAGTGCGGCGGCTTTCCAATGCCGTGCGGGCCAGCTTCCCCGCGGCCCTGCGGAGACTTCGCGACGCCACCGATGGGAAGGGTTTGGGATGAGCCAGAAAGGACGCCTGCGCGCGCAAATGCCCAACGTCGCCGAATTCGTCGACGCCTTGCGGGATGCAGGCTACGGGCCAGACGTTGAAGCCGCCATGCGCAATGCCCTGGCCGGCTGCTGCGACTTCTACGCAGCGGAGAACGGGCAGGTGTTTGGGAAAAAGTACGTTTCATCTACAAGGAGCAAATAATGGGTTCGGTCGTGATGAAGAATGCAACATTAAGATTGATTCCTTTTTCAGAAGGCATCCCGTTTGAAAGCAGATCGTCTTTTGCGATCAGCAGAGGGTAAGCGGAATGGACGTCCAGCGATGCAAACCGGGATCCCAAGCCCTGATCATCACCGGCCACGGCAAGGAAGCGATGGCGCAGGCCGTCGCCGAAGGCCGTGTCCAGACCTACACCGTGACGAACGCCAACATCTTCAGCCTGCCGGACTACCTGGGCCAGATGCTCTCCGGCCTGCCGCTCGCAGTCACGCCGCGCACCGTCATCGTCAACGGCTTCCCGCGCGGCCGCGTCGCCCGGTCACGCCTCCTGCGCACCATCATGAGCCAGACGCTGCGCATCGGAAACTGGGTGTTCGACACGCCCGCCTTCATCTTTTGCGTCAGCGACCGCGTCGTGCTCGACGTCTGGAACGACGGCGTCTTCCGTTGGAACATCATCAACATCGGCAAGAAGGAGAAAACCAAATGAGCAGCCACGGTCACCCGCATCCGTGCGCGCGTGCCGGCTGCCGGCACTACCACAAGGTCCGGACGCCGCCATTGCTTGGCATCTCACGCGCTGTCGAATGGTGCGCCCGGCACGTGCCGATCATGGCGCCCTGCGACCATCTCGAGCCCGAACGCGCCGCCCAGCAAGACGACCGCACCGACGGCGCATTCTGCGCCAGGCCGCCGCGCCGGTGCCTGGCATGATCAGCGTGCGCCTCGACGGCCTCGACGCCCTGCAAGCCGAGCTGTCGGGATACGGCCGGCAGATCCCGTTCGCCGCCGCGCAGGCCATCACCATCACCGGGCACGCCGTACACGCCGACATTCGGGCAGAGCTGTCGGCGCGCGTGCAAGGTGGCGCCACCCCCTACACCCTGCGCGCGTTCGCCGTCACGGGCGCCACCAAGGCCGACCTGACCGCCACCATCAGCCTGAAGACGCCGCAGCAAGCGCCCGGCACGCCATACGAGCAATCGATCGGCCATCTGTTCCGTGGTGGTCGGCGCAGCATCAAGCGCATCGAAGACTGGCTGCACGCCCGCGGCATCCTGCCGGCTGGCCAGCAGATCGCGCCCGGCCGCAGCGCGCCGATCGACGGCCGCGGCAATGTGCGCCGCCAGGCGCTGCAGGAAATGCTCGGCGTCCTCGCCGCCGCCGGCCGCGGGCTGCGCAACCTGCGCGTCTACCGCAAAACGGGAAAATCCAAGGGGCCATCGGCGGTCGGCTTCTTCGTCGCCCTTCCGGGCGCTGCCCGGGCCAAGCACCTGCACCCGGGCATCTATCGGCGCGTCGAGCGCGGCGGCGAATCGGTCATCGAGCCGTGGTTCTACTTCGTCGCACCAGCCCCGTACGCGCGCGTCTTCGACATCGAAGCGATCGCCCGGCAGACGGTGTCCAGAACCTTCGCCGACACCTTCGCCAGGACGCTGGCGAAGGCCATCGCCGGGGCCCGCTGATGGCCACCCTCACCGAAGTCCAAACTGCGCGCGCCCGCCTGCTCGCGCAGCAGTCCGAGCACGAATACCGATCCGCCCTGGCCGACACCGTCCCGGCAGACCATCTGCTGTCCGCCGCCATCGGCGTCCGCCGCCAGGTGATTGATCTGCTCGCCGGCCTGACCGACCGCCTGCTCGAGTGCGTCGCCGACCAGGCCGACGAAACCCGCGTGCACTACCTCCTCACCGAGCAGATCAACCAGGTGCTTCGCGAAGCCGGCGACCGCGCCCGCGCCGTCACCGCCAGCATGCCCACCTTCGGCGCCGAGTTCCGCCGCGGAGTGCGGCCGCGCGACCTGCTCACCGTCTCGCAGTGGGCGGACCGCTATCGCCTCATCACCAGCGGCACCAACGCCCCCGGCCCGTGGCAGACCGCGCTGACCCCGTACCTGCGCGCCATTCAGGATGATCTGTCCGAGCACTCGCCGGTCGCGACCGTCGTCTTCCGCAAGGCTTCCGGCCTCGGCGGCACGGAGGCCATGTTCAACTGGATCGCCTACACCATGCATCACTTGGGCAACAGGGACATGCTTCTCGTGATGCCGACGCTCGAGCTGCGGGACCGCAGTCTCAACCCGCGGCTGGCCAAGATGCTGCGGCAGACCCCGGTCCTCTCGTCCCTCGTCACCACCGCGTCGCGCAACAACGCCAACCGCGTCGACATCCTCGAATACGGCGCCGACGCGCGGCTGATCAAGGCGGGCGCCAACAGCGCCGACAGCCTGCGATCAGACCACGTGCCCTACGTCATCTGCGACGAAGTGTCTGCATTCAAGTGGGACGTCGGCGGCGAAGGCGACCCATTCACCCTGATCGCCAACAGGCAGCGCACATTCACCCGCGCCAAGACGCTGCTGATCAGCACGCCGACCAACGACGGCCGCTGCCGCATCGATGAGGCCTACCAGGCCAGCGACCGGCGCCATTACCACGTCCCGTGCCCGGAGTGCGGCGCGCTGCACGAGCTGCAGCAGGCGAATCTCCGCTGGCGCACGCTGCCCGAAGAGCACGCCCCTGGCCAGCCGGAGAAACAGATCGTCACCGCCGCCTGGATGGTCTGCCCGCACTGCGGCAGCGAGATCCAGGAGGGCCAGAAGCCGCAGATGCTCGCGCGCGGAATCTGGATTGCCGACCGCCCGCATGTGCACCACGTGCACGGCTACCACCTCAACGCCTTCAATGCACCGGTGGGCCTCGGCCTCTCGTGGGTCAAGATCGCGCAGAAGTGGCTCGATGCGCAGACCGACACCGCCAAGCTCAAGGCGTACATCAACACCTTCCTGGGCGAAGTCTTCGTCGAAAGCGGCCAGGGCGCCGACGCGCTTGCGCTGCTCTCCCGCCTCGAACCCTGGACGGCCGAGCAGATCCGGGCCAGCGTGCGGCCGCTGCGCATCGTCTGTGGCATCGACGTGCAGAAGGATCGCCTCGAAGCCACCCTGGCCGCCTTCGGGCTCGACGAAGAATGCTGGGTGCTCGACCACCAGATCCTCGCCGGCGACACGGCGCAGCCTGAAGTATGGGCCGACCTCGCCGACCTCCTGCGCGCCGCCCGCGTCGAGCGCGCCTGCATCGACAGCGGCTACCAGACCGGCATGGTGCAGGATTTCTGCGCGCATCGCGCCTGGTGCGTGCCGACCAAGGGCCTTGCCGGCCCCGGCCGCGACGTCGTCGAAGACCAGCGCCGCCGCGCCGCCAGACTGCGCACCAAGCGCCGCCGCGGCCGGCCCGTCGAGCCCATCGGCGTCGATCATGCCAAGGCCCTGATCTACAGCCGGCTAGCTCAGACCAAGGTCGGCGCCGGTTACATCCACTTCCCGGCCGAGGCCTGGGCCGATGACGAGTACTTCCTGCAGCTCGCCGCCGAACAGATGCGCACGCGCCAGCGCGGCGGCAGGACCATCACCGAATGGGTCCAGATCCGGCCGCGCAATGAAGCGCTCGACTGCCTCGTGCTGTGCCTGTCCGCGCATCGCCTTGCCGGCAAGCTCAAGGCCACCGACAAGCCGGCCGCTTCAGCGCCCGAGCAACGCACAGCGAGCGCGCCGGCCGCAACGCCAACGGACCAGGGCGCCGCACCGCCAACCGCACCGCCCACCATCCGCCGGCCACCGCGCCGCCCGCCCGCCGCATCCGACTCTTGGGAGACAAGACTATGACCGCCCCGCCGCTCCGCCATCCTCCCAGTCGTCGTCTGCCAGAGTCCGCCGAGTGGCTGGCCGAGCAGATCCAGCACTCGCTGGCCGACGAGCTGCAGACGCCGGACGAACTGCTGGCGCCGCTGGCGCAGGCCATCGTCCGCCGGCTGATGGTCGAATGCGGCGGCGCCAGCGTCTACCTGCCGGCCCGCTGCCGGCCGAGCGCGCAGGAGATCCGCGCCCGCTGCGACGGCCGTCCGATCGCCGAGGTTGCGCGCGGTCTCGGCGTGTCGCGGACGACGGTGTATCGGGTGCTGGCTGGAAAGGATGGCTCGACATGTGTTTAGCAGAAGCCTTTTTTCTACTGATTGGCTGCGCAGCCGTGCTGGCTGTTCTCGGCCCGCAGCACAAACGGACCAATAGCAACCCGCCGCCGACATACGAGAGGCCGCCGCCGCCACCATCGCCGCCGCCGCGGCGCTTATGAAGCGGCAGACTTGATCCGGAAAAGTTCCCACAGTCCCGGATGCATGCGCCGGTTTCCGGCTTCCCACTCCTGCCAGCCGCGCAAAGTACAATGGATTAGCGCAGCGGCAGCGGTTTGGGTCAGTCCGGCCGCCTCGCGGGCTGCGCGGACTTCGGCAGGAGATGGGTGGTTAGCTGCGGTCATGGTGAATAACCAGAATCCTTCCCCACGGGGCCGCTGATGATCGCGTTAATCTCGGACATCAACACAGCCGCTTCCATGCTTTCATCCTCCATACACGTGAAATCGTCGCGCTCGATGACAAACTCGGTATTGTTCCAGTTGGGATTGAACAGCGCTGTCTGCTGCAGAAGCTCTTTGATCGTGAGCACGTCGGCTTCTGGAACTTCGTAAGCGATTTTGATGGTGGTCGTTGCCATTTCGATCTCCTTGCTTGTTGGCGGGTTGCGATGCGCTCCCCATGAACTGCATTATACACGCAATGCGTGCAAAAGCAAGCGCTATTTGCATTCCGCGACGAAAAATCACCCGCAAAAATTCCCATTTTTCCTAGAACTGGACACCCAGGACTGCGCACAATTCCGCGCATGCGCTGCCCTGTCACCACCATCCGCCGTGAATCCCCTCCAGTTTGCGGTGGACGGACTCCCCACCAGGGCAGCGCACCCGCATGAGCACGGCCGCCGACCTGCTTGCACTCTACCTGGAAGCCGAGGCGCGCATCCTGCGCCGGCAGTCCTACACCCTCGGCGACCGCACCTTCACCCTTGCCAACCTCGCCGAAGTCCGCCGCGAGCGCGAACGCCTCGAAAAGCGGGTCGCCGCTGAAGCCACCGGCGGTGCCGGCCGGGTCGGCCCGCGTCATCTGCAGGCCGACTTCTCGGCATGAACTGGCTGGATCGCATGATCGCCGCCGTTGCGCCCGCCTCCGCAGTCCGCCGGCAGCAGGCCCGCCGGCAGCTTGCCGTGCTCGGCGCCTACGACGCAGCGACGCCCAGCCGGCTCCGGAAGTACTCGCGCGACACGCGCAGCGGCGAAGCGCTTGCCCGCCTGCAAGCGCCGTCGATCCGGCAGCAGGCGCGCGAGCTTGACCGCAACCACGACCTGGCCAGTGGCGCACTCACCGTGCTGGTCAACAACATCGTCGGGCCAGGCGGAATCGGCATCGAACCGCAGCCGCGCAGCGTCTCCGGCGAAATCCTCGACGACCTCGCCGCCCGCCTGCTCGAGCTGTGGCGCGACTGGTGCCAGCAGCCCGAAGTCACCGGGCAGCACTCCTGGGCCTCGGCACAGCGCCTGGCATGCCGCACCTGGCTGCGCGACGGCGAGTGCTTTGCGCAGATCGTCGAAGGAACGGTCGCCAAGCTCGACCACCGCACGCTCGTCCCGCTGTCGCTCGAACTCATCGAAGCCGACCAGATCCCGGCCGACACTGACCTTGCCGGCCGCGCCAGCCAAGCCGGCATCGTGCGCAACGGCTGGGGCCGCCCGACCGCCTACCGCGTGCTCAAGGCGCATCCGGGCGATACATGGACGTGGTCCAACCGGCAGGACTTCAAGACCATCCCGGCCGACAGCATGCTGCACCTGCGGCTCGTCGATCGCATCGGCCAGTGCCGTGGCGTGTCGGTCCTGGCCAGCGTCATCACCCGCCTCGAAGACCTCAAGGACTACGAAGAGTCCGAGCGCATCGCCGCCAAGATCGCCGCCTCGATGGCCGCCTTCATCCGCAAGGGCACGCCCGATCTCTACGGCGCCACCGAGACCGAAGCCGACGGCACCACGCCGGCGCCGCGCGACATGCGCTTCCGGCCCGGCATGATCTTCGACGACCTCATGCCCGGCGAGGATATCGGCACGATCGATTCGACGCGGCCGAACACCGGGCTGCAAGCCTACCGTGACGGCCAGCTGCGCGCGGTCGCCGGCGGCATCGGCGCCAGCTACTCGTCGGTGAGTCGCAACTACAACGGCACCTACTCCGCGCAGCGCCAGGAACTGGTCGAACAGTGGGTGCATTACCAGGCGCTCGCCGAGCACTTCACCGCGCAGTGGGTTCGCCCGGTCTGGCAGCGCTTCGTCGCGCTCGCCGTGCTGTCCGGCGCCGTCGAACTGCCCGGCGAGCTGCAGCCCGAGACGCTGGATGACGCGCTCTTCGTCGGCCAGACCATGCCCTGGATAGATCCGCAAAAGGAGGCGCAAGCCTCCGAGATCCTGGAGCGCAACCGCTACGTCTCGGCGCCCGAGATCATCCGCCGCCGCGGCGGCAACCCGCGCGAGACCATCCAGCAGCAGGCCGCCTGGCAGAGGATGCTGCGGGAGTCCGGCCTCGATCGCCAGCCGCCGGCCGCCGCGTCGCCTGCGCCCGCATCGCCGGAGCCATCGAACGACGGCGCCGATCCCGCCGAAGAGGCCAATCACCAGACCCCCGGAGCCACTGCATGAACTCGCCATTCCAGATCCTCGCCCGTGGCAAGACGCACGCCGAGATCCACATCCTGGGCGACATCGGCCAGTCGTGGGACGAGGAAAGCATCACCGCGAAGAAGTTTGTCGAGCAGCTCCAGCAGATCGAAGCCAGCACCCTGGCGGTGCGGATCAACAGCGCCGGCGGCTCGGTGCCGGACGGGCTGGCGATCTTCAACGCCTTGCGCCGCCACCCGGCGACCGTGGCCGTGCACGTCGAAGGCGTCGCCGCCAGCATCGCCAGCCTCATCGCGATGGCCGGCGACAGCGTCGAGATCGCCGCCAACGCTCTGTTGATGATCCACGCGCCGTGGACCGCCACCGCCGGAAACGCGGTGATCCTGCGCGAGACCGCCGACACGCTCGACCGCTTCGCCCGCGCGATGGCCAGTTCCTACGCCCGCGCCGGTGGGCTCACGCCAGACCAGGCACTGGCGCTGCTCACCGACGGCGTCGACCACTGGTACGGCGCCGACGACGCATTGGCTGCCGGCCTCGTCGATCGCATCACCCCGGCCGCGAAGGTCGCTGCCTCTGTCGTCTCCCGCTTCGTGCCGCCGGACGATCTGCTCCCGCGCCTGCTGCATCACCACACCCCAGCGGCAGCCGCCGCGCCCACTCCGAAAGGAACCCCCATGACTCAAGCATCAACCACGCCGGCGGCTGCGACCACCAAAACGCCCGCTGCCATCCTCGATCCGGTCAGCGTCGGCCCGGTCGACGCCGAAGAAATCCGCGCCGAAGCCCTCAAGCACGAAGCCATTCGTCGGCAGAACATCGCCGCGATCGCCGGCCCGTGGATCAAGGGCGAAGCCGCCCGCACCGACATCCGCGCACTCGTGCAGCGCGCGCAGGACGATCCCGGCAAGTCGATCGAGAGCTTCCGCGGCGAAATGCTGCAGATGCTCGGCCGCACCGCGCAAGCCCTCGGCGGTGGCCTGGTGATGACCGTCGAGGACGAAGGCGACAAGTTCCGCGCCGCAGCCACCTCCGGCCTGATGATCCGCGCCGGCCTGGTGCCGAACGACACGACGAACGGCTACCGCGGATACGGCCTGATCGAACTCGCTCGCAACTGCTTGAACCGCCGTGGCGTCGATTGCTCCGGGATGGGCCGCATGGAAGTCGTGGGCTCCGCCTTCACGCACGGCAACGCCGACTTTACCAACCTGCTCGCCGACGTCGCCAACAAGGCGATGCTCAAGGGCTGGGAGGAAAGCGAAGAGACCTTCCAGAAGTGGACCAGCCGCGGCACGCTGACCGACTTCAAGGCCGCCAAGCGCGTCGACCTCAACACCTTCCCGGCGCTCTCGAAGGTCGAGCCGGGCGCCGAGTATCGCTACGTCACCGTCGGCGACCGCGGCGAGACGATCCAGCTTGCCACCTACGGCAGCCTCTTCAGCATCCACCGCCAGGCCGTCATCAACGACGACCTCGACGCCTTCACGCGTATCCCGGCGAAGATGGGCCGCTCCGCCATCCGCACCGTCGGCAATCTGGTCTATGCCATTCTCACCGGCAACCCGAACATGGCCGATGGCGTCGCGCTGTTCCACGCCAACCATGGCAACCTGCTGACCGGCGCAGCGATCTCGACCGCAGCGGTCGACGCGCTGGCGACGGCGATGGCCCGGCAGACCGATGCGACCGGCACCACGCTCAACATCAATCTCGCGTACTTGATCGTCCCGCGCACGCTCAAGGGCGTCGCGCAGACCGTCGCGACCGCCGAGAACGAGATCGTCGCCGCGAAGACCGCGACCACGCCGAACTACATGCGCGGCGCCTTTGAAGTCATCGCCGACCCGCGACTCGACGCGTCGAGCACCTCGAACTGGTTCGGCGCCGCGAATCCGATGGTCAACGACACCATCGAAGTGGCCTACCTCGACGGCAACGACACTCCGACGCTCGAGCAGCAAGGTGGCTGGACGGTCGACGGCGTCGAGTTCAAGGTGCGGATCGACGCCGGCGTCAAGGCGCTCGATCACCGCGGCCTGGCGAAGAACCCGAACTGATCCACGCGGCGCCCACGAACTAACCCACCCGGCGCCGGCACCCGCCGCCGGGCCCTGAAAGGAAAGCACCATGACCACTGCTTACGTCCAGGACGGCAACGTCTTGACTCTGACCCCGGCTGCCGCCGTCAACGCCGGCATCGGCTACCTGCACGGCGCGGCCCTCTTCGGTGTCGCCATCGAGAATGTCCCGATCAGCACGCCCGGGAGCTTCATCTGCTCCGGCGTCGTCACCATCGCCAAGACCTCGGCCCTGGCTATTGCCGTCGGCGACCGGCTGTTTTGGGACAGCACCAACAAGGTGGTGAACAAGACCACCACGGCGCAGCAGCAGGTCGGCGTCGCCGTCGAGGCCGCGTCGAACCCGAGTGCGACCGTCAAGATGCTGATCGCGCCGGCCCTTCCGGTCGCGACCTGAGCGGTTCAGCCCGCGCGCGCGGATCATGGGCAGGCCCTACGACTCCCAGACCCGGTACGACGACCCGTCGTTCACCTACGACGGCGCGTACATCGGCCCGGTCGGCGGAGACCCGGACGAAATAGACGACTGCTACGAGCTGGCGCCGAACGGCTTTGCGGTGCAGGTCGAACGCGCCGCGCAGCCCTTCGACTCCGGCGAGCCATACGACAGTGACGTCGCCTACGACGGCGACGCCGTCGCCTTCGTCGCCCTGCTCGATACCGCGGACGATGAATTCTGGTCTGCGGCCGCGGTGGCCACCACGCACACCCTGCGCTACCGCGCCAACGCCGTTACCCTGCGCACCGGCGATCAGCTGCAGATCGGCCTCGACGCTTACACCGTGGCGCACGTTCCGCGCCGGATCAACGCCAGCGAAATGCGCGCGCCGCTGACGCTCAACCCTGCATGAGATCAACGCGATGACCACTGCCTATCCGGCCGCGCTCGACCAGTTCAGCAACCCATCCGGAACCGACCCGAACAACAGCGCGGCGGTGCGGCATTCGACGCAGCATGCCAACGCGAATGACGCCATCGAGGCGCTGCAGGCGAAGGTCGGCATCGATGACAGCGCGGTGGCGACATCGATCGACAAGCGGTTGGCGGATGTCGAGACCGTCGCCGATGATGCTACCGCCGATCTGATATCTCACTCTGCGGCGCCAGATCCGCATCCGGCGTACATGCTGGCGGATCAGCACGCCGCGCAGCACACCGCGCTCGGATTCGTCATCACGGATGCGCGCGATCAGGGATCCGTGATTTATGCGGCTGCCGGCCGGACGGGGCTTACTTTCTCCGGCGGGGCAAACACGCCGACGCTCGCCGACTCAGCAGATGGGCTGCAGGTAACGACGCCAGTCGGCGCATACGCCGAGGTGACGCTGCCGCAATTTGCGACCCCTCGCCTGATCTCCGAGCAGTGGTATCTCGAGGTTTGGTGCAGCGACTGGTCGGCCGTTTCGAGCATGGCCATGTATCTGGGCAGCGTCAGCAACTTCGCGACCAGTTGGACGAGGACATTCAACGCCAACAACTCGGACAAAACCGGCGAAACGGCGATGGTCGGTACCGGCACGCGCCGTTTGCACAGCGACTTCGCATCGCACGCGACGCTTGGAAGCCCGGACAAGGCCACCACGATGCTGCAGTACCACAAGCTGCGCATCACGCCAATGGCCGGCCGGCAGGCGACGGTCAGCATCAAGAAGGTTGTTTTCGACATCCTCGATTCTCCGAGCATTTCGATCACGTTCGACGATGGGTACCAGACCATCATCGACAACGCCCTGCCGGTGTTGGTGGCGCGCGGACTACGTGGGTCGGCCTGCATCATTCCCGGAAAGATCGGCACAAGCAGCAGATTCGCATCAGTCGCGTCGTGGCTGAACTGGATCGCTGCCGGCAATGAATGCATTGGACATGGGCCGAATTTCAGCGAGGACAACCTCACCGATGCCGGAACAATCGCCGGTGCCGTCGCGGACATGAACTTTGGCCGCAATTTCCTTGTACAGAATGGCCTGGCAGTCAACGGTTCGGAAAACGTCTATTGCTGGCCGCAGGGCATTTACACATTTGCCGGAGACAAGCGGGATCCCGGACTGCGCGACGCCGTTCGCGCGGCGGGGTACGTTGGATCGCGCGGCACCGAATTTTCGTATTTCAACTCTCTGCTGGCCGGCGAGTATCCGAAATGTCTGGCAACGCCGATTTTCGGATGGGTCAAAAGCGTACCGGACGAGCCTGGAAACATTACGACCCTGCTGGCAAAGATCGATGAAATTTGCGACACGAAGAAGTCAGGCACGCTGATGTTCCACGACGTGGAAGCGTCGCCGGACAACGGCAACAACATCACGCTGGCGAATTTCACGACGCTGATGGATCGGATCGCTCTGCGTGTGGCACAGGGCAGGTGCATCAATCCGCTGTACTCGCAGCAGATCAAGTGGGCCTGACGATGCTCGCCACCACCGAACCCGCCATCCTCGCCCGCCTGGCGTCCGCCCTGCCCGGAACCGTCCTGCTCGGCACCTTCAACGACGTCTACCTCACCGACGACTCGCCCTCGACACTGGTCTGCCAAGTCCGCCTGCAGCGCATCGACTCCGGCTTCTCGGTGCGCGCCTCGTCGGCGCAAGTCGATCTGCTCTTCAGCTTCTCGATCTTCTGCGACGTCCACCGCGCGACGCCGGCCGATCGCGAGACGGCCTACACCCTGCTGCAGCAAGCCGGCGACGCGCTCGTCGGCTGGGAGTACGCCCCTGGGCAAACGCCGGTCCTCGCCGACGGCCCGCAGACCGGCTACGACGGGCGAATCCTGCAGATCGGATTCGGCTTCACCGTCGCGGCATTCTTCACCGCAAGCACATAAAGGAAATCAATCATGGGTGTCGCATTTTTCCCCAACGCCAAGATCCGGCTCGCTCGGTATTCCGGCGGGTCGTCGTTCGAGGCCCGCAGCTTCTTCGACGTCGAAAACGCCAGCGCGTGCGCCCTCTCGTTCGAAGAAGAAGAGAAGTCTTTGGCCGACTATCGTTCCGGAACCGGCGGGGTCGACGCATCGATCAAGCGCGTCACCGGGGCCAATGGGAACATGGATTTGCGCCATTTCACGCCGGAAAACCTCGCAACGATTTTCTGGGGCACGACGGCCACGCTTGCCGCCACCGCTATCGTCGGCGAATCGGGCGGCAAGGTCGGCGCAGTGGGAAAATTCACGCCGACCAAGCGCTTGATCAATACCAGCATCGCGCCCGTCATCAAGAAAGGTGCGACCACGATCTTGGCTGCCGACTACACAGTATCGCCGGGTGGAATCACGTGGAAAACGATCACGACCGGCGGGGTCGCACCCGGCGACGCCATCACGATCGACTACACCCCGCTCGCCGGGGCCTCGGTCGAAGCGCTGATCAGTTCGGCACCCGATGTCTCGATTCACCTCGAAGGCATCAACCAGGTCGACGGCAATTACTGGATCGTGCGGATTTACAAGGCCAAGCTCGGCGTGGCCAGCAACGTCCCATTCATCGCCGCCGACTTCGCCGCCGCGGGCGTCAGCTTCACCGCGCAGAAGGACGAGACCGTCCTCAGCGGATCGCAGTACTTCTCCGCCGAGTTCGCTTCCTGATGATGGGCATCCCAGGGGCGGTGCCGGCCGCCCAGATCAGCGCCCGCATTCCGGGCGACCCGGCAACCGAAACGCTTGAGGTGGGCGACTCCGGTGTGTACCACATCACCGTCCACGAGCTGTCCGTCGGCGAGGTGCGCGCCTGGCTGACCGAGATGGCTTCCCAAGTGCAGCGCGACCCGCTGCACGCACTGGCCTTCGAGGACATCGGGCTGGACGAGCTGGCGCGGATGACTGACTGGACGGTCGAGCACCTCGAGCGCTTTGCGCCGTCGCAGCTCGCCGAAGTACTGCGCGTCGCCCGGCGGCTCAATCCGGATTTTTTTCGCATCCGGGGCGTGCTGATCGCGGCAGCGTCCCCGGCAACCCAGACGGCGCCGCAGAACCCGCCGCAGCCAGCGGAAGCGGACGCGCGCAGCGAATAGAAGCCGTTCGCCGGCTCGACCGCACGCTGGCGCTGCTCGTGCAGCGCGGACACGCCGCGATCCTCGGCTACCCGTGGAGCCTGTACCTGGCCGCGGTGGCCCTGGCGCTCGAGACTGAACCAGGCAGCAGGAGGTAGAACCCAAAATGGCCGGACCGCAAACCAAGGTCGTCATCGGCGGCGACGCATCCGGCGCACTCAAGGCCATCCAGCAGACGCAGGCGGCGCTCAGTAGCGCCGGCCAGCAGTTCACCAGCGCCTTCACGCCGCTGACGGCTGGCGTCAAGGGCTTCCAGGCCGCCATCGCCGGACTCTCTACCGCCCTGGCCGGCGGCGCCCTCTTCAAATCCTCGCTGTCGGCCGCCAACGAGTGGAATGCGACGGTCGGCAAGATCGCCCGCGCGATGGGGACGACCAGCGAAAGCGCCTCGGTCATGGCCGTGGCGATGGAGCGTCTCGGCATCGAGTCCGATGTCGTCGTCAAGGCGACGGTCGCGATGACGCGGCAGCTCGGTTCCAACGAAGACGCCTTCAAGCGCCTGGGCGTGCAGACGCGCGATCTGACGACCGGTGCGCTCCTGCCGGCCGGGCAGATCATGAATCAGGTGAACCAGCGCCTGAGCGAGATCGGCAACGCGACCGAGCGCAACCTCGCCGGACTCGAGATTTACGGCCGCGCTTGGTACGAAGTCCAGGGCGTGCTGCGCATCACCTCCGAGCAGCTCCGCGAAGCCGAACGCCGCGCGCGCGACCTCGGGCTTGTGGTCGGCTCCGACTCCGTCGCCGCTACCAAGCAGTTCAAGCTGCAGCTCGCCGACCTCTCGCTGGTCTCCAAGTCGCTCCAGGTGCGCCTGGGCAACGAGCTGCTGCCCACCTTCGTGCAATTCGGTGCCTGGGTCGCGAAGGAAGGGCCGACGATCGGCCGCGGACTGCGCATCGTTTTCGAGGCCGCGACCACCGGCGCGCAGGTCGCTTTCACCGTTGTCAAGGATCTCGGCGACGCACTGGCCGCCTTCGCCGCATCGGCAGCCGCCCTGTTGCGCGGCGATCTGGCCGCATTCGGCGCCATCCGCGCCGCGCGCGAGGAAGAAGCCGACAAGAACCGGCAGGCGCTGCGGGAAGTGCTCGACAACGTCGGCAAGATCCCGAACAAGGAAGCCGAGATCGGCGCCGAACGCAAGCGCCTGCAGTCCGAACTGCAGACGCAGCTCGGAAATCTGGAGTTCCTGCGCGCCGTCGCTGCCGGCAAGGCGTCGCTGCAGATCGTCGAAGAAGACCAGAAGCAGACCGACGCGCGCATCAAGAACGCCGAGAAGCTGCGCGATGCGCTGCAGAACGCCTGGCAACGCACCGTCGAGGACGCGCGCAAGGCCGGCGAGGAAGCCACCAAGCTGCTCGACAAGGCGGCACAGACGCGCGAAAGCGGCAAGCAAAGCGCCGACGAGATCCGCCGCGGCACGCTGGACAAGGAGTCGCAGGACTTCCTGAACCAGCGCGACGCGCAAGAGCGCACGTCCGCCGCCGTGCAGGCCGCGCTGCAAGCCAAGCTGGCAGCCAACTACGGCCGCACCGAGAACGCGGCCAAGCTGGCCGACACGGCGACGAAGGAGGCCGAGCGCGCCGCCCGGCTCGTGCAGAAGGTCGTCGACCCGGAACAAAAGGCGCGCCTCACTGAAGACCTGTCCGAAGCGCAGGCCCGCGCCGACGAAGCCCGCGCCCGGATCAAGCAGGACGAGGCGGCCAAGGCGACCGACCAGGCCGCGTCGATCCAGCAGAAACTCGTCGAAGTCGATGCGCAGATCACCGAGCTGCAGAACAAAGCCGCCAATATCGCACTGCAGGTGCAGATCGACCAGGCCGAACAGGCCATCGCCGCCATCCAGGCGCAGCTCGACGCCATCCAGGACAAGGTCGTAACCGTCACGGTGCGCCAGGTCCGCGAAGGCGGCGGCAGCGCCACGGCGGACGAGATGGCGCAGTTCGACGCCGCCGCCGCCGCATCCGGATTCGCCCGCGGCGGATTCACCGGCCGCGGTGGCAAGTACGACCCGGCCGGCATCGTCCACCGCGGCGAGTTCGTCATCCCGTCCGAGATCGTCGCGCAGCGCGGCGCGCTCGCCTTCCTGCAGCGGCTACTCCGGCAAGGCGTTTCCGCCCTGCCCGGCTACGCCGACGGTGGGCTAGTCGGCCGCTTGTCCATCCCGACGCTGCGCCAGTCCGCGCCGGCCGCCGCGCGCGCCGCCGCGGTGTTCAACTTCCCCGGCATGGGTCGTTACGAGACCAGCATGGACGCCTACAACTTTGACCGCCTGCAGCGCGATTTCGCCCGCGCCGCACTCAAATGGGGTGGCCGTCGGTGAAAACCCTCAAGATCGGCAGCATTGAGATCCCGCTCCGCAGCGCGCTCGATTGTGCGACCGCGTACGAGCAGATCGGCGGCGAGACGATTTTGCGCACGATCAACGGCAGCGGCATCCGGCAGGAGACCTGGAAGAAGCTGCGCGCCACGGTCAGCGGCAGCGGCTGGATTCCGCCCGGCCTCGACGCCGTCGACAGCACGCAGCAGCAGGTCGTCGCCTTTGCCGCGCCGCTGGCCGTCACCTGCGACGGCAGCCGGCAGGCGACGCTGCCCGCGGGACGGCGCAGCGATTCCGGCTACACGCCGTGGGCCATCGCGCTGCTCGCCGACGGCGGCATCATCGACACGCCGGTCGCCGTGGTCGGCGACACCGCTACCGCCGACGCCGTGGCGGACGCCATTGGCTATCAGGCGTGGTACTACCCGCAGATCACCGCCTGGGTCAGCAGGCCGTCGCAAAGCCTCGAGCATCAGACGGCCACCTGGTCGTGGGAACTCTTCGTCGAGCAGGTCTGAAGCATGGCGAACGAGACCTACTCCGCCACGTCCGGCGCCGCAGGCCGCGCCGGCATCTGGTCCGCCATCGTCACGATCGACGGCGTGGACCAGTCCGCGCGCGTTGTCGGCGACATCCGCGTCGAGATCGAGGAAGGCGCAGCGCGCATCGCGGAACTCACCATCCGGCCCGCTGCCGGGGCCACTTTCCAGATTGCCGATTGGGTCGGCAAGCCGATCACCATCGACGTCGCCGACATCGCCAGCGGATCACCGGCCAGCGTGCGCCGTCTGTTCACCGGCTTGATCGACACGCCGACGCTGGACCTCGACCTCAAGATCATCGACCTGGCCTGCACCGACAACTTGCAGGCGATCATCGATCAGATCGGCGCCGCAGCGATCGACGCCCTGACGCCGGACGCCTATCACTCGCCGGTCGTCTTCGACCCCGCCGCGACCGGCTGGGTGCGCCTGCAGGATCGGCTCTCGACCTGGCCCGCCACCGTCGAGCTCGATGCGGCCGGCGCCGCGCGCCTGTCTCTGTGGGGCGCAGCCGGATCGGCCGCAATGACCTTCACGGAATCGCATCTGCTCGACGGCTCGCTGTCCGTGTCGCTCTCCAGCCGGCACCAGATGGTCAACTCGATCACGATCGATTTCGCGTACCGCTTCCCGCGCGTCAAGGCGGAAGAATACGGAATCGCCTACGACTACGTGAACCTCGGCAACCTCGCGCAGCATGTCATCGACGGAAACTGGTTCCTGCGCCGCGACGCAGCAGAAGCCGCGATCCGCGCCGCAGGCGGGACGATCCAGTCCATCACCTTCACGCCTTTGCCGAATACTGCGATTGGTCCATGGGTGCCGAACCCAACCGTTGACGACCAGCTATGCATGGGATTCTCCGCGTCCGTCAGCTTTGACTATGCGCAGCAGGTCGTCGAAAATCACACCATTACCGTCGAGACGGATGGCAGCATCGCCGCCATTGGCACGCTGGAAGAGACGCTATCCGGGGCTCTTGAAGGCGTCTATCCACCGATCCAGTCCGCTGAACAGGCGATCCTGCTCTACGCAAACGACGTATCCGGAATCCCGCCGCTCGACACCGCCACTCCGCTGCTCGGCTACACCACCGCGGCCGACGTCACACTGACCGCCGACACCGACCGCGCCGCCGCCAACGGCGCCATGGAAACGCTGATTCAAGTCGCGAAGACGCGCATCTGGGCTGCGCATCGACGCAACCGCTTGACGGCCAGCGTGCCGCTGAATCCAGCACTCGACGTCGACCAGACCGTCGACGTCTTCACGACGAACGTCAGCGCCCATGGCAAGGTCGCGCGCGTCTCGCATGTGCTGTCCCCCGCCAACGGCCAGGCCGTCACCGAGTTTTCGCTCGCCATCTGCAGTGTCGCCGGCACGGGCGTTTCACACCCGGAAACGCCGACCGCACCGCCGGCCGCCAGTTCTCCCGGATCATCCGCGCTCACGCTGACCCCGACCGCGGACTTCAACTTCGGCCCGACGGAAGACCACAGAATCACCGTCACTTTCCCGGGCGTCGAGGACATCGAGCGCGACTTGGCAACGATCGCCATCGCCACCGCCTTCGACGCCACGATCCCCGAAGACATGCTGCTGATCACCCTATGACCGCCAACGACCGCGCCAGCCCGCAGAACCTCGTCGACACGCTCGGACGGCTCGAACAAGGCGCCGGAACGACGACGCTGCAGCGCAAGCGCCTGCCGCAGCAGCCCGTATTGCCGTCGATCGGCCAGCGCACCGGCAGTGCGCTGTCGCAGGCGCCATCCTCCTGATGGACGGCGGCAACCTCGTCCGCTCCCGCCGCAGCCTGGCAATCGGCACCGGCACGACGACGCGCCGGAACCGCGTCCTGCCGGCTGCATCGGTGCTTTCCCAGATCCCGCAGCGGGTCGGCAGCTTCCAACAACAGGACAACAGCACCACCGCACCCGCTGAACCACCATGCCTCGGCTCGGATTTCTGGACGTACACCGCTGGCTACCCGTGGCACGATCACGCCTGGCACACCGACCCGGACACGCTCGTTTCATCCGATGGCATCATGCGGCTCGAGCGCACGGCGATCAAACGGATGTCGGTTGTCGGCCTCAAGCCATCGCTGTCGACCGATCCCATCCACCTCTGTTTCGCCTCGCCGACCGTCGCATCGCAAGACCAGGCTGGAGCCGGGGCGAACGACATCATGTTCCGCGAGACATCCTATTCCGCGCGGCAGTGGCACCCCGCGCAGACCATTTCCGTCTTGCCGCTCAACGTGCTCGGCGCTGCGCAGCGCCTGAAGTCGATCACGTGGCGACAGGGCGGCACGACCTACACCTTCGCCTGGTCGTTCAAGACCGACACCGACGCCGCCGAACCGACGACGGCGACGCCGACCTGCATGAACCGACCGAGCCGCGAGACCAGCACGGCCGACCGGCTCTTTGCCAATGACGGCACGACGCAGCCGAGAAAGCGCGTCAAGCAGTTCCAGCTCGTCAACCGCGAAGGTCGCGGCTATCTCGAGGTGCGCGACGTGCCGTGGGGATTCATGCCCGCCACCAGGCGCGCCGACGTCGCGCTGCTGGTCAACGCCGCCTGGGCGAGCGAATCGAATCACGGCAACGTCACCGACCTATCGCGCCTGCTCTCGATCGGCCAGGGCTATCACGGGCTGTGCGCTCCGGGCTCGATCAAGGACCTGTCCGGCAACAACCTCGCCAAGCCCATCAGCATGGGCTCCCCCCGCTATGGCAACACGCGCTACTTTCGCAACCCGCAGGCGCCCGGAACGCCTGCCGCCGGCTTGCTGCCGCCGGACTACGCCACCGCCGGCTACGAGTTCCGCGAAGATGCCGTGCTCGGATCGGGTCTCGACTACGCCCCCGGCGCGCCGATTCTGCCAACTGTGACCGCCTGGCTGCACGTCGATGCGGCGGGCGTCGTCAGCGTGCTCGACCTGGTCATGATCAACGACACGGCCGCGACCACCACCTGGCAGGTCGTCCGGTACGATCAACCGCCCGGCAGCCAGCAGTACCTGACCTACACGACCCTCGGCAGCTTCGACCTCACCACCACGGATGCCTATCTGCTCGGGCTGCCGGAGACCGAGTATTACCCGCGCACGCGCACGGGCACATACGATTTGCAGCTCTCGACGACGTCTGTCGATCTCCGGCCGATGATGCCGCCCGGCAAGGAGCTGACGTTCAACGTCCACCTGCAGAAGTACTTGCAGGTCGAATCATCCTCGGATGGCCGCTCGATCGCCGTCATGCGCGGCTGGTACGAAGGGCTCAACAGCAGCTACTACGGCGACGGCGACAATCGCGGGGTCATCGCGACCGTCGCCGTCGTCAATATCTCTCCGACCGGGGCGGTCGGCGCGCCGACGGTGGTCTGGCAGTATCAGCATCAGTACAACCCGACCGGCGGATACACACAAAGCAAGTGCCACGGGTTTGCTTTCCTGGACACCGGCGTGCTGCACCTGTGGACGTCTACCAAGGTCGTCGGATGGTATCCGCCGGATGACCCCTACGGCCGCACCGGGCACTCCTACGGCATCGGCGATCTGGCGTTTTCCGGACCGTCGCTGGTCAATGCGGCCGATTTATGGTTTGGGCAGGACTCCGTCTACCGCATCACCAACAACGTTCTGATGGCCATCTGGGGCTACGCCGGCGTCGACATCGGTTTTGGTCGCCCGACCGTCTACCTGCCGGAATTCTCGACCCCGAAAGCCGCGTACGACTACTATGCGACGATGGAGCCCGGCACATCGACGGGGCGTTATGCAACCTGGAACCCGAAGACCTGGCAGTTTGCCGCGCGTAAGTCGGGTCCCATCACCTGGGTTTGATCATCATGCACTCTCGCCTGTCGCCATCCAGCAGCGCGCGCGATCGCCATCTCGAGCCATCGGAAAAGCTGGACTACGAAATCCTCGTGCTCGCCAGCAAGGGCTATCTGCTCCTGATGCGCCGTTTGATGTTGCGCGCGCGCGAGCACATCAACCGCGCCGCGCTCGAGGCGCGGATCAACGATTTGCCGATCGACCAGAAAGGCGAGGCGCTGATCCGCGACATCGATCCCGCACTGTCACAGGAGCACCTCCATGTCACCGCTCGGGATTGAGCTGCTGTCGCTGTTCTGGCCTGGAATCTCCGCCGCGCTGCTCGGCGGTGCCGCATACGTCTGGCGCCAGCAGGCCGCGCATCTGAACGGAATCAGCAAGGCGCTCGAGCAAATCCGAAGCGACGTCGACCGAATCGAACGCGACTTTGCGGACCATCGCGTCGCCGTGACGCACAAGCTGGATCGCGTGATCGGGATGACGCATGCCCGGCTCGTGGGGATTGAAACCGTATGCGAGCAGCAGCACGGCGTTAACTTTCGCCGCCGGCATACCGACCACGGCAACAACTGGGCGCACGACTCAGACATCATGGGGCCAGTGGCCAACAGCAATCCCGGCCAGCAATGAACCCCGGGCCGCGCGTAGCTCACACTTGAGGTACGCGGCGCAGCGGGAAACTACGTCAAGCGGCCCGGCCCTATGCTATGCTGCGCACCATGCCAGCGTGCTGTGCGGTTTTTGTGCGACATAGCGGACATTTCGTGCAACATTCTGTCATCTTCTGTCGCAATGAACCAACAAGAAAAGCTTTTAAGTCGTTGAAAACAAATGGCGCCCGGGTGGTGGAATTGGTAGACACAAGGGACTTAAAATCCCCGTAGGTGCTTTACAAATCAATCACTTGGCGGATCCTGTGCAGATTTTGTGCGGGCGTGCATCGCGGCTACCGCCTCAGCGCCGCGTTTCAACTCGCCGGGCATCAGATGCAGATAGCGGTTTGTGACCGTCACGTTGGCGTGGCCGAGAAGGTCGCGAACGGTGGCCAGGCTGTTCCCGGCCGACAGCCACCACGACGCCGCCGTGTGCCGCAGATCGTGGAATCGCACATCTGGCAGACCAGCGGCGATCCGCGCGCGCTCGAAATCATGGCGCAGTTGGTTGTATGTGATGCCGAGCGGCAGCGATAGATCGGGAAGGTCCGGCGGCACGGGAACAAGCCGCGGCCGGCCGCTTTTCGCGTCTTCTGCGGCGACCTCGATGCAGCCGTCGCGGATGGTCGATGCGCGCAAAACCTCCTGCTCCCGCAGTCCTGTGCGGGCAGCGAGCCGGATGGCCAGGGCGCACAGCGGATTGCTGCAGGATTCCGCCAGCCGCTCGACCTCTGGCATATTCAGGTAGACGTGCCGGGTCCGCTCTCCGGGAAGCAGCTTGATCCGCTTGCCGACTGAATCGTTGATCCATCCCCATTCGTGCGCGAGATTCGCGACTCGACGGACGATTGCGAGCCGGCGATTGATGGTGGCAGCGGACAAGCCCGCGGCGATTCCGGCCGTTCGGATGCGGTGCGCGACCTCGACGATTTCGGCCAGAGGTGTGTCTTTGCTGTGCGCGAGCACGGCGCGCACTTTGCTCTCCAGAGAAGCCGCGCCTTTCAGCCTGTGCGCGTACTCGTCCAGCCAGCGGGCGATGGCGTCGTCGACGGTTCGTGACTCGGGCTTGTTGCGGGCTGTCGCTTCAACTCGCCGCTGCGCTTCGAGTCGGATCGCCTCAGATTTTCCAGCGCCCGCTCCAGCCGATCCCGAGTACTGCCGGCCGCCGAGCTGGAAGCGGTAGTGCCAGCGGTCCCCGCGCCTGTAGACGGCCATTGTTCGATCCTCCTCGCTCGAGCAATGTACGCCTCAAGGTCCGGTTCGGCAATCCGCACAGCGCCACGGATGCGGATTGTTGCCAGTGCTCCTCTGGCGATCTCTCGGGCGAGCGTGCGCGTGGACACGCCGAGGTGATCGGCAGCCGCTAGAAGTGTCAGCAAGTGGGGCATTTGTCTGCTTGGTCGTGGGTTGACACCGCTTTTGGTGTCTACTGCGCGTTAGGTTTCGTTCTCACGCTCCCGCGCCTTTTCGATGCGGTCGCAAACCCAATCGGCGGATTTCCCACCACTGATGCGGGCCAACTTCTCCCGCAAGCGCACCGGCAGGCGAACCGTGAGCGTCGTCATGGGCTCGCCTGGGTACTTCGGCGGCCGGTGCGGCGGCCGCTTCTTCAAGCCGGTCACGCCCGGCCTCCGAGCAATTCCCGCTGGTAGGCGAGATTCGCTCCGTCCATCTGGACGGAAGCGCCCGCCAACTCCGGCTCGTCGCCGAAGTGAATTCGGTGCTGCCCCCAACTATTGGGGGCAATGTGCGGGTCGCTCGGACGCCGCTTGGTTGCCACCCTCGCGGCCTGGCGCAGCCCTTCCCGCGTGTGAGGGATGGGCATCTCTACTCCGGGGAACATCTCCCCCCATTGGTCGCCTGTCTCACGCTGGTTGCCCAGCTTGAAACACAGGCGCAGGTCGGCTACCGCCATGAAGGCGGCTATCTCCGCGTCGGTGGCGTCGAGGCTAACCGACGCCACAACTTTTTCCTGCCCGGCGTAGGCGTGGCAACCGGCATCGGTCTGGCCGAACGTTCCGTTGGGGCTGCTGATGAAGTAGGCTTTCATGACTCGCTCCTTTTGTTGTCTTTTGTTGTTGCTCGGCACCGCGCCTCGCATGGTTAGTAATGTAGTGCATTAGTCTGAGCGTGTCAAGCACTTTCGCACAACAAAACCTAACTATCGTTTCCAGCGGGACGGGCCTCCGGCCCGCCCCTGAAACTGGCGTTATGCCGCACGGGTCGCGGCGATCAGGAAATCCCATGCGTGCTTCGGGTTCCCCGTTTCTGCCACTCCTGCAATCGCCGCTCTGCCAAGAACGTCGTGTGGCAATTCAACTGGGACAACGACAAAGCCTTCACGGGCCAGGGCCTCGATAAGTTTCGCCGGCCAGTCTTCCGTTGGCACGTCTTGGTTGTCCATCGCGCAGGCTGCTTCGTAGAGCGCTTCGCGCGGGGTTGCGATCATGCTGTAGTAGCCTTGTTCCATGTCGTTCTCCGGTAGTTCGGCATAACAATTCATTCAAGCCGACGTGCTACGCACGCGGCTTAATTCCGGCGTTAGGCCGCAGGCACCTCGGGGAGCGGCATCCAGTGAGTTACCACCGGGTCGCTGCCATCGTCGCAGATGCCGTTGTTCTCCACCGGGTAGCACCACCCGTTGTGGTCGTGCGGGTTGCCGGTCCATTGGCCTGTTGCGGGAATCGTGATCTGCCCGGCAAAAGCCACAAGTACCTCGGTGAACTTCTCCGGCAGGCGCTCGGTCACTGGCACCCACGCTCGCTCAGCGGCGAGGCGCTGCAGCTCATCCGCCGCCTCGAATGGTGCGCGGTCGTACTTCAGCACGCAGTCTTTCCAACTGCCGTAGCTTTCTCTCATCCAGTTCGGCGTGTCGCGCAGTCGATCGACAACAGGCACTCCGGACCATCTGCGTCTTCTGGAGTGACTTTGATCACCTGGTAGCAGTACAGAGCGGCTGGCACGGGACGGATGAAGCTGCCGAGCGGTGGGTGCAACGCTGTCACTTGCATGAAATGCTCCGCGTCCGGAAAATCGTGCACGCTTCCCGCACAGCAGTAGCAACTTGTTCCGCCAGATTGTCTCCTCCGCTATCCGGCAATGCAAGGAACTCGCCGTCGTCCGCCCACAGCGTGACGTCGACGTGTCCGTGCTCGATGCTGATGCGCACCTCGAAGCCGTCTGGCAAAAACCATTGGGCATGTTTGCATACGTCTTTCAATCGTCCAGTACGCATCACTCGACCGCCGAAAAAACGATATCATGATGCGCATCGCCGACCAGCTCGACCCGATACACCCGCACCGTCTTGCCTTCCCGCCTGGCAATCCCGATGGCGCTGTCGACCCAGTCTTCACTGGCCAGCAGCTCGCAGTCCTGCAGTCCGGGCTTGCCATCGATCACCGCAACGTACTCGAGCAGCCCGAACGGATAGCAGTCTCCGGATACCGATTGAGGAATCGTCTGCAGCTCAATCTGTTCCGTGCCGCTGTCCTGTTCTGGCGCGCGCTGATCGGAAGTCAAAGGAGTAGCACAGCCCTCCAGGGCATCCGGATCAACGGGCTGCGTGGCCTGTACCTCGCTTTCCGTCTTGATCAGACTACAGAGCATTGTCGACCACCCGGAATCCTGCGGCTGTACCGTGCTTGCTGGCGTGTCAACCGCTTGCTCTTCCAGTGCCGCCTGGTCGGGCGTCTTTTCGCTTGCGTAATTGCGCGCACAGTATTCCCGCCCTCTGGTGGTCAGACGGTACAGGACGCATCCCGGGCCGTCGCTGGCGCGCTCGATGAGATTGTCCCGAACCGCCGGCCCAATGCTGCCGCGCAGATCGTCCAACGGCATGCCAATCATGGCCGACAGTTCCTGTCGTGTTTTCGGCCCATGAATGAGCAAGTGCTGCAAAATATGTTGACGCAAGCTGACCATGTCATCCTCCCCAATTCGATTGATTGCGCAGATCCAGAATCTTCCAGACGCTCGGAATACAGCAGCTCTGCGGTGGCTCCCCGCTGGTGGTCACCACCACCTGGGGCGCCGCGATCCGCCTGACCGGTGTCGATCGCAGGTTGATCGTCCACGTCGGCTGAATCGCCAGCGTCATCAGGCGCTGCCAAAGCGCCGCGTGGTCCGGCGGCGCGCCGATGATTACCAGTGCATTCGGTTCGCACGCCGCCGCTTGCTCGACCGCATACGGATCCAGTACGCGCCGCGCATCCAGTGTGACCATGCCAGAATGGCGTCCCTGGCACGTGGCGAGCGCGATCCCGATTGCCCGGGCAACCGCCGGCCCTTCTGGGTCGTCGATGATGATGACGTGCTTGGTCACAGCCGGTCATCCTCGTCTTCGCCGAGGCCTTCGCCAATCGCGCCGGCCACGACCAGCACGCACAGCAGGTAGATTCCAACCAGCAGGCCATCAAGCACGTCCATTCGCCACCTCCCGCGCGCGGTGATACGCCGCCCGGCACAGCTCGACGCGCCATTCAGCGCGCAGCCTCCTCGCGAAGAGCTCCCGCCTCTTGTCGTGCGCCATCCGCCGCCTGGTGGATTCGGTCAGCGCATCGGAAACGCGCTGCAGCTGGACCTCGGCCGCCAACAGCCTGCAGGCGGCAAGAATGCGTTGCGCCCGCTGGCGCAGCAGTTTGGTGACGGGGTTTGGCATGGGTGGGCCTCTTCGAGATCGGTTGATCGGTGTTGCTGCCGTTTGCTGTGACAGCGCCTGCACGATAGCTCACACTAGCGACGGTGTCAATAGTGATTACTATCACGCAAGGCGACAAAAAAGCCCGCGCAAGCGGGCTTGGTCTCAGCGTCGATAGTATTGACTCATCGCGATAGCAGACCAATCAACCCTACCACGAACAGCGCGATGAAGATTCCGGCCGGCACGGTCGCCATGATCACGTAGATGATCAACCGCACGACCGAAAAAAACGGCAGCCGGATGTCGACGAGCACCGCGCGCACGGTCGGCTCTGTGGCAGCGCTGTCGACGGCGATCGCTCCGTCGCTGACCGGAGTCACGTCGGGTGCGGCCGTAGTCTTCGCCGGGCCAGATGCAACGATCGGCGAAGCTGGCTGGTCAGGAGCCAGCCGGGACCTGGGTGTTCGTGTCTGCTGTGTCATCGCTGTTTGTGGTTGTCGTCGCTGTCCGCCTTACCCCGTAAGCGGCCGCGATCACGCGCACGGCGCCAAGAATCTCAAGATGCGCGCGCCCGGGGAGTTGTCGAATGATGCGCAGGATTTCCAAGACGGTCAACGAGTCTGTCACCACGTACTCAGCAAGGCTTTGGTCTGCCACGGGTGGCCGTGCCTCTTGCGCGTGCGGTTGCGTCTCTTGCTCGAAATACTGCGGATCGAGGTTGCAGCGGATCGCCATCTTCAGCCGCGCTTTTTCCCCGAATGGCGAATGCCCGTTCAAGATTTGCGAAACGTATGACGCATCAATCGGGCTATGGTCTGTATTCCTGCTCCACGTGCGGGCAAATGCCGCCGGCCCGCCATGCGCCTCCACCATTGCCTTGAGCTTTTCGATTGCCAAAGATTCCCGACTCATCCGCTCAGTCTTGTTCACATCCGTATCCTATGCAATTCGTAAAAACTATTGCACCCAACATTAGTCCGTGCTATCGTTACCCAATGGACCTCAAGACTTACCTTCAAGACCAAGGATCTGCCGCCAGGTTGGCTCGTGCTTTGGACGTCCATCCAGCGATGGTTGCCCAATGGAAGAGCGGCCGGCTTACTGTTCCTGTGCAGCGGTGCATCGACATCGAGATCGCCACCGGTGGGGCTGTTACCTGCGAAGACCTCAGGTCAGATGTTGATTGGGCCTACCTGTCATCGCGCCAGATTGCTGCTTGAATTCACGATAGCAGTGCGCTTGTCCGCGCTTGTCCGTGAACCTCGGACAACCACGGACAACCCATCCAGAAGGAGGAACGATGCAGTACGAGTCGATGGAAGAAGCTCTGCGCGACTTGGTTCGCGCGCTCGGCGGGACGAAAGCAGTTGGGGCCAAGCTGTTCCCCGCGCTGCCGATCGAGCAGGCGGCGAGCCGGGTCAGCGACAGCCTCAACCCGGATCGCCGGCAGCACCTCGCACCGCACGAGCTGCTGTACCTCCTTCGCATGTCGTGCCAGGCTGGTCACCACTGCGCGATGCAGTACTTCTGCGCCATCGCCGGATACGAGCAACCACGCCCGACGCGCGACGAACAAGAGTTGGCCGAGCTCCAGGCCGCATTCGTCCAGGCCGTCGCTGACTTACATCGGATGACATCGGCCATCGAAGCGCTGTCATCACCCAAGCTGCGCAGCGTCTGATGGACATCGTGGACATGGCTCAAGAGGCCGAAGCCATCATCTTGCAGCAGGCTATTCGCCGATCCATTCAGCCAGCCTACACCCTGACCGCGTGCGGTTGCTGCCACAACTGCAGCGCATCAGTCCCCGCAGGCTCCACATTCTGCGACGTCGACTGCCGCGACGACTGGTCAAGACGCAACCCATCCCCCCCACGGGCAGCGTGACGCAACCAATGCGCAACCCCCCCGCAACCACAACCAACAGCAGCCAGCAAGGTACTCCCGCAACCTTCCCATTCACGGGTAATGCGAGGCGCCGTGTGGCGCTAGGGTGTGGCGTGACAGGAAGGGAAACCCGGGCTTGCTG